>Ga0123338_10000559_pt1 | contig 37827 bp, 37 predicted proteins | sample grotaG_FD_89793 | JGI IMG/M metagenome (GOLD analysis project Ga0123338, IMG submission 89793) | Glacier valley bacterial and archeal communities from Borup Fiord, Nunavut, Canada, to study Microbial Dark Matter (Phase II) -... | ecosystem: Environmental > Aquatic > Freshwater > Ice > Glacier ...
CGACGTACCTCAAGGTCGGCACCACCTCGATCGTCCTGGCGATGATCGAAGACGATCAGCTCGGCACCGACCTGATCCTCGCCAATGCTGTCGCCTCGATCCGCCACGTCAGCCACGACACCTCACTGACCCAGCTGATTCCGCTGCGCAACGGCACTCGCCTGACGGCTCTCGAACTGCAATGGCGACTGCTCGAACAGGCGCACAAGTATGAGAGGGCCTTCGGTCTCGTCTGTGTCGGCGAGGCCGTCGGCGCCGACGTGCTCCGCCGCTGGGAGGCGGTGCTCAGCGGGCTGGAAGCCGACCCGACGACCGTCGCCGGCCAGGTCGACTGGGTCGCCAAGAAACGACTCGTGGACGGCTACCGCGACCGACACGGACTCGAGGTCGACGATGCCCGACTGAAGGCGCTCGATCTGCAGTACCACGACATGCGAACGGACAAATGCCTCGCGCTGCGAGCCGGGCTCGAGCGGATGATCGGCATCGACGACGTCACGACAGCGATCACCGAACCGCCACACACGACACGTGCATATTTTCGAGGCAAGTGCCTGCAGAAGTTCCCGAACGAGGTCGTCGCCGCCAACTGGGACTCGATGGTCTTCGATATCGGCAGGGACCCTCTCAGGCGGGTACCGATGATGGAACCGCTACGCGGCACCGCGGCCCATGTGGGTACAGTGATCGAAGAGAGCAAAACCGCAACCGAACTGCTGGCCCGCCTCGGGTCGTAAGGCAACGGCGAAGGAGACGAGCACGATGGCAGAGCGTACGCAAAAACAGAAACCGGCACCGGCCAAGACCGAAGAGGTCGTCGAGGAAGCCCCGGCAGCTTCGAAGCAGGGTGACAAGTTGAAGGCGGAGTTGGATGACCTGCTCGACGAGATCGACGGCGTTCTCGAATCCAACGCAGAGGATTTCGTCAAGTCGTATGTCCAAAAGGGCGGCCAGTAGGACGACGTCAGCGCGTCGGCGTTGCATCGACTGCGCGGCGCTAACCTCGGCCACACTTATGACGATGCCCCGTTTCACGCCTGGCGACGATCCCGGTTCGAACTTTCCGGCAATGATGCGCCGGCTCGGACTCGACCCGTTCAACAGCATTCATGCCGACAGTTCGCTGGCCGTCCCGCATGCCACGACCTGCGTCGCCGTGCGCTACGCCGATGGCGTGGTGATGGCTGGGGACCGTAGGGCGACCAGTGGCAATCTCATCTCCCATCGCACGATGGAGAAGGTTGCCCAGGCTGATCGTCACAGTGCCGTCGCTATTGCCGGTACGGCGGGTCCAGCGATGGAGATGGTCAAGCTGTTCCAGTTGCAGTTGGAGCACTACGAAAAAGTCGAAGGCCAGGCGCTGAGCCTCGATGGCAAGGCCAACCAGTTGTCGGCGATGGTGCGCGGCAACCTCCCTGCAGCCATGCAGGGAATGGTCGTCGTCCCGATCTTCGCCGGATACGACCTGCTCAGTGACGTCGGCAGGCTGTTCACCTACGACGTGACCGGCGGCCGCTACGAGGAAACCGAATACGTCGCCACTGGCTCTGGGAGCCTGCATGCAGGCACCGTCATCAAACTCGGGTTCCGTGAAGGTCTCAGCCGGGACGAGGTCGTCAACCTCGTGCTGCGGGCATTGTGGGAGGCCGCAGATGCGGATTCGGCGACGGGCGGGCCCGACGTACGCAGGGGCATCTATCCCGTCGTCGCCACGATTGCTGCGGAGGGATATGTACGCCTCGACGACGAAGAACTGAAGACTCGGTACGAAACGATCATTGCCGAGGCAACCCGCTCATGAGCATGCCCTACTACGTCTCACCGGAACAGGTCATGAAGGACCGAGCCGACTATGCCCGCAAGGGAATCGCGCGCGGTCGGGCACTCGTCGGTGCGATCTATGCCGATGGCGTCGCCATCGTTGCGGAGAATCCGTCGAACACGTTGCGCAAGGTCAGCGAGATCTATGACCGCATCGCCTTCGGTGGCGTCGGACGTTACAACGAATTCGACCAACTTCGCGTCGCCGGTGTTCGTGCCGCCGACCTCAAGGGCTACCAGTACTCGCGTCACGACGTCGACGCCCGCAGTCTGGCGAACAACTACGCCCAGATCCTCGGACAGATCTTCACCCACGAGATGAAGCCGATGGAGATCGAGATCCTCGTCGCCGAGGTCGGCAGGACCGGGATGCCGGAGCAGCTGTTCCACATCCTCTACGACGGCACCGTGATGGACGAGAAGCGTTTCAGCGTGCTCGGTGGCGATGCCGACGCGATCACCGGACGGATGAATTCGACGTGGACCGCTGGCGCTTCGCTGAAGGCAACGCTCTCGACGGTCACCGCAGCGCTCGGCGGCCCCGAACGCTCGTTGAAAGCGGAAGATCTCGAAGTCGCCCTGCTCACCCGCCTTAACGGACGCCGCTGTTTCCAACGTCTGACCGACGAGCAGGTCGCCCTGCTCCTGCTTGCAGAGCCAGCCGCCGAATCGACCGCGACCGACGAGTCGGGTCTCGAGTCGGGCAGTCCCACCGAATCTGGCGACACATCCGAGTCGACCGAAGCTGCGGAGCCGACTCCGTCCTCCGGGCCCGTCGAGCTGGCCGGCGACGAGCATTCTGATTCGCCGCCGATCTCCGAGGCAGACCCCATCTGACCATCATCTGACCATCATCTGACCATCATCTGACCATCGTCAGTTGTTGCGCAGGATCGCCAACACGGCGGCGGCGGGCAACGGCCGAAACCATTTCACACCGTCAGTCGTCAGGTGGGTGACGTCGCGGTACAGCAGGATGTTGCCGATGATCCCGACTTCCCGACGGCACGCCCCCTCGGACGTGCCGGCAAGCGAGCGCTCCGGCAGCAGTCGTGTGCGCCCATCGGCAGTGGTCTCGCTGCCTGCGCTCACGGTTGCGATCTGGGGTGCACGATTCGGCCGCCGGCCATCGTCAGAACGATGCCGATGTCGAGCAACGACGCATCGCCAGAAACGAAGGGATTGCCATCGAGGACGATGAGGTCTGCCGCCAAACCGGCGCGCAGCATGCCGATGCGGTCCTCTGCGAAACTCGCCCACGCTGCATCTCGTGTGCCGTGGACGATCGCCTCCGGCAGTGCAACAACGAAATCGGGGCGGTGCGGTGCCAACGTCGGATCGCTCGGCGAACGGCGGGTCGCTGCGATGTACATGTTGTGCAACGGCAGATGTGGTGCGGTCGGCGTGTCGGTGCCGAACGCCAGAGTAGTCCCCGCTTCGAGGAATTCCTGCCACGCGAAACCGCGATCGGCTCTGGCATCGCCGAGCATGTCCAACCAGTTGGAGAGCGTGGCGGGATCGACGTGAACGGGTTGCATCGAGGCGGTGATGCCGAGAGTTGCGAGGCGGACGACGTCGGCCTCGTCGACGTACTCCAGGTGTTCGATCCGATGTCGGCGTCCGGATGTTCCGTTCGTGCCGATTGCCGCCTCGATTGCGTCGATCGCCGTTCGGACGGCTTGGTCGCCGATGGCATGGAGCGCAACTTGCAGACCGGCGGCGTCGGCAGCGCTGACGACCGGCACCAGCGCCTCGAGGTCCCAGATCGCGTCGGCATTGGTGCCGTTCGCGTATGGGTTGATCATCGCCGCGGTGCAACCGTCGATCGTTCCATCGACGATGATCTTGATGCCGGTCACCCGCAGAACATCGCTCGCGTATTCCGACGCCAATCCGCTGGCCGCAATCACCTGCTGCAGTTCATCAGCGCTGTCGCCGGATCGGTGGATCAGTACATGTCCGATGATCCGGACTGTCAGTTCGTCGCGTTCGGCGAGACGCGCCATCGACGCCAGCATGTGGCGATCGAGCGCCATGTCGACAGCTGTCGTGACACCGGCCTCGTTGTACGCAGTGATCGCCGCTGAGACATAGCCGTCGCGCGTCGCATCATCGACTCTGGCCAAGAGTGGCCACACCATCGTCACACTGGCATTCTCCAACAGATGGCCTGTCGCCTCACCAGTCGCTTTGTCTCGGACGATCCTGCCGCCGATCGGATCCGGGGTGTCGTTGGTGATCCCGAGCTCGTCGAGGGCCGCCGAGTTGACCCAGGTTGCGTGGAAGTCGTTCGCCTCGAGATATGCGGGCTGGTCCGCGAAGAGATCGTCGAGCAGTTGTTTGTGGGGCAGCCCACCTGGCAGCGCTGAGTACAGCCAGCCCATCCCGAGAATCCTCCGTGCCAGCGGGTTGGCAGCCGCCCATTCCTGCAACAGTTCGCGGATCGCCCCGATGTCTCCAGCTCGACGAAGCTGCGCCTTCAACAGGCCGTCTCCGGTCATCATCAGATGGGCGTGGGCATCGACGAATCCAGGCAGCACGACGCCGCCGGAGATATCAACGACGGTTGCTCCCGGTCCCGCATGGATGCGTGCCTCATCGGCACTCCCGACGAACGCAATGAGCCCGTCCTCGACAACCACTGCTTGCGCCCACGGTTGTTCCGGATCGCTGGTGAATACGGGACCACCGGTGAACAGCTGTCGAGGTGTCTGCATGGCGACCGAGGTTAGGCGCCGGCACCGCACTGGCGGCGGCTCACGAAACGCTCGTCGTTACAGCGCACCGGCAGTCCGCAACCGATCGATGTCGTCCCACGAATATCCGATCTCCAACAGCACCTCCTCGGTGTGTTGGCCGAGTTCGGGTGCCGGGGCACCCACGAACGTCGGCGTATCGCTGAAACCGATCGGCGAGCCGACGACGCGCACGCTCTCGCCGACGTCATTCACCGCGTTGGCGAAGTAGCCGTTGATCCACGTCTGCGGGTCGTCGACCACCTGCGCGTAGTTGCGAACCGGAGCGAAGCGTTGGCCCGTCGGAGCGAGCACAGCGCACCAGTCCGATGTGGTCCTCTCGGCGAAGACCTTGTCGAGTTCGGCGAACAGCAGCGCCTTCTTGGCTTCGGTCAGCAGACCTGCATTGAACCGGACATCGTCGAGTAGCTCCGGATGGCCGATCGCTCCGAAGAACAACGGTCGGTCGGTCACCCCGACGATTGCAATCCAGCCATCCGACGTCGGGAAGATCCCGTACAACCCTGGAATCAGCGGGTTGCTGCGGTTTGCTCTGCCCGGGAGCTGTCCGCTCATCAGATAGTACGAGTACTCGCTCGCCTGTGCCCAGATCTGACTGCCGAGCAGCGAGACGTCGACGCGCTGTCCCCGGCCGGTCCTGCCCCTGGCGACGAGTGCGGCGAGGGCACCGGAGACGATGTTCTGCGAAGCAATGTGGTCGGCAATAGTGCTGGCGACGGGCGTCGGTGCTTCCCCGTCCTTGCCGGTCCTGTTGATCATCCCGGCGCTCGCCTGCGCCGAGAGATCGGCGCCGGCGCGACCGGAGTCTGGGCCGAGCGGACCGAATGCCGATCCTGAGCAGTAGACGATCGCCGGGTTTCGCCCGCTCAACACGTCGTATCCGAGGCCCCATCCCTCCATCGTCCCCGGCGTGAAGTTCGTGATGACGACATCCGCATCGTCGACGAGGCGCAGGAACGCTTGCCTGCCGGCGTCGACGCGCAGATCCAGCGCCAGACTGCGCTTGCCGCGGTTGCACCCGGCAAAGTACGCACTGCGACGATCATCCAGGCTGATCGGCAACCAACGCGACTGGTCGCCGACGGCCGGCAATTCGACCTTGATCACGTCGGCACCCATCTGTGCAAGCAGTGCGGCGGCCTGGGGACCCTGTACGAGCAACCCGGCTTCAACGACGCGAACGCCGTGCAGTGCGCCCTCGTTGTGAGGCCGTCCGGCCGCCTCGTGCGTCGTCATCGTGCTGAAACCCCCTCGTGTCGACGCCCCTCGTCGGCACCGTCAATGTATTCGGTCCGACCAGCCCGCACCAGTGGCCACATGGCGACGGCACGTGACCGTGCAAAAGCTTCTCGGACTCGGACGTGTCACGTATCGGACACATCACCCCGCTAGCGTGCGCTCATGGACCGGCGCATCTTCGGGCTGGAGAACGAGTACGGCATCACCTGCACACTGCGTGGACAGCGGCGTCTGAGCCCGGACGAGGTTGCCCGCTACCTGTTCCGGCGTGTCGTGTCTTGGGGGCGCAGTTCGAATGTGTTCCTGCAGAACGGCGCCCGCCTGTACCTCGATGTCGGTTCGCACCCGGAGTACGCAACCCCGGAATGCGACTCGCTGTACGACCTCGTGGTGCACGACAAGGCGGGGGAGCGGATTCTCGAGCAACTCGTCGTCAGCGCCGAGCAGCGCCTCCGAGAGGAAGGCATTCGTGGGACGATCTACCTGTTCAAGAACAACACAGACTCGTCAGGCAACAGCTACGGCTGCCACGAGAACTACCTGACGAGCAGGCGCGACGACCTGGCGCATTACGCCGAAGTGCTGATCCCGTTCTTCATCAGCCGCCAGATCTTCACAGGCGCAGGCAAGGTACTGCAGACGTCCCGTGGTCCTGTCTTCTCCATTGCCCAACGCGCCGAACACATCTGGGAGGGCGTGTCGTCGGCGACGACGCGCAGCCGCCCGATCATCAACACCCGTGACGAGCCCCACGCCGACGCCGAGAAGTATCGCCGTCTCCACGTGATCGTCGGGGACTCCAACATGAGCGAATACACGACGTTCGTCAAAGTCGGATCCGCTGCCGTCATGCTGCGGATGCTCGAAGATCCGCAGGTCGTGCTCCGTGATCTGACGTTGGAGAACCCGATCAGGGCAATCCGTGAGATCAGCCACGACATCACCTGCAAGCGCAAGGTTCGCCTGGCGAACGGTCGTGAACTGAGTGCACTCGACATCCAGCGCGAATACCTCGATCGGGCACTGCGATACGCCGACACGCACTCGTTGTCTCCGCTCGAGACGAAGGCCCTGGAAATGTGGGAACACTGCATCGCCACGATCGAGAACGATCCGATGAAGCTCGATCGGGAGGTCGACTGGGTCATCAAGTACAAGCTGATCGATGCGTATCGTGCCAAGCACGACCTGACGATGGGTGACGCCAGGGTGCAACTCGTGGACCTGCAGTACCACGACATCAGCCAGGAACGTGGCCTCTTCTACAAGCTCCAGGCTCGCGGCATGGTCGAGCGAATGTGTACAGACGCCGACATCGACACTGCCGTCGATACGCCTCCGCAGACGACCAGGGCACGATTGCGTGGCGAGTTCATCACCAAGGCAAAAGAGCGCCGCCGTGACTACACGGTCGACTGGGTGCACCTCAAACTGAACGATCAAGCGCAGCGCACCGTGCTGTGCAAAGACCCGTTCAAGAGCCGCGACGAACGCGTCGAGAAGCTGATCGCCTCGCTCTGACTCCGAGTGCCGCTGAACGGCCTTCGACGGTGACGGCGCGGAGGTGATCGCAGCGGATACCGTACGAGCCGCATGGATGCCGAAGCAGGACTCGAAACCGAGCCGAGCCGTGGCCCTGTCGACGTCGCCGACGAGCAGCCAGTCGAGTCTGCGCCCGATCCGGAGGTCGATCGGGCCGGCGCACGCAAGGAGCCGGTCAGCGCTGTCATCCGCTTCTTCCGTGAGTGGGGCATCGTGCTGGCGGCCGCCCTCACCGTTGCCGTTGTTGTACGGGTCTTCATCTTCACCCCGTTCTACATCCCCAGCGGATCGATGGAGCCAACGCTGCAGATCCACGACAAGATCCTCGTCAACAAGCTGTCGTATCGGCTGCATAACGTGCATCGCGGTGACGTGATCGTCTTCGATGCACCGCCGAACGGGAACTTCGGAGCGGACGTCAAGGATCTCGTCAAGCGCGTCATCGGCACGCCGGGTGACACCGTCGAGATTCGTGATTGCTCGGTCTTCGTCGATGGTCAGGAGTTGGTCGAGCCGTACATTCCCCATGATTCCAACGGAAGCCCGGTGTGCACCGATGGGGCGGATCGCATCGTCGATCTCGACGGCAACGGCAAGATCGAGGTGCCACCCGGCAAGGTGTTCGTGATGGGTGACAACCGCAAACCGCAGCAGTCCTACGACAGCCGAAAGTGGGGGTTCCTCGACGAGAACTTGATCGTCGGTAGGGCCTTCGTGATCTATTGGCCGATCGGACACTGGTCATGGCTGTGATCGACCCGAGCCCCGGTGCATCGAGCGTTCCGGACGATCCCGGATTCGAACGAACACGAGCGGCCGCTGGACAGACCGCTCATGGAGCTGGCCTGTCAGCAGTGGACGACATCAACGAGAGCGAGAGCGAAACCGAAGCCGACATCGACGACGACTTCGAACCGCTCGAACCGGCACGACCTGCGTCGACCGGGATCACCCGCCTCATCCGCGAGTGGGGCGTCGTGCTCGTCGTCGCCTTGACCGTCGCCATCGTCGTTCGGGCGTTCGTCTTCAGCCCGTTCTACATCCCCAGCAGCTCGATGGAGCCAGGTTTGCAGATCAACGATCGCATCCTCGTGAACAAGCTGTCCTACAAGGCCCACGACGTCAGGCGCCAGGATGTCGTCGTCTTCGATGCGCCGCCCGGCGTGGATTTCGGCCCCAACGTCAAGGACCTCGTCAAGCGTGTCATCGGTCTACCCGGGGACTCACTGGAGATTCGCGATTGCGGCGTCTACGTCAACGGCGCCAAATTGTCGGAGCCGTATATCGCCAAGGACGCCACCGGAGCACCGGCGTGCACCACGGGCTTCTCGACAGCCGTGGACCCCAACGGCGACGGCATGATCCAGGTTCCTGCCGGAGACGTCTTCGTGATGGGCGACAACCGCACGAACTCCGATGACGGCCGCACGTGGGGGTTCCTCGAACAGTCGTTGATCGTCGGTAGGGCATTCGTCATCTATTGGCCGATCAGCCACTGGACATGGCTCTGATCACACCGTCTCGGACGAGCTGCAGGACAAGATGCAGGACCAGCTGCAGGACTAACTGCCTGCAGCGGAGAGGGCGTCGACCATACGGTCGGGGAAATCGCTGAACACGCCGTCGACCCCCATTCTGAAGGCGTCGATCAGCAGGTGTTCGTATTGCAGATCCCAGGAAAATGCCACCCGCTCGAAGCGGTGGAAGAGCGTGGTGAGGCCGCCGCTCCAGTCGGTGTAGTGCATGTTCACGGCGTCGATCTGCAGCTCGGCGAGCGTTGCCGCACGAGCCTCCGGGCCTCGCTTCATCGCCTTCAACCTCGTCGAGTTCACGAGTTTGACCGCCGCGTCGAGCGCCCGCAGATCCGCCAGCAGCTGCACGCCGGGGTGGCAGAGCCAGAGTCGATCGACGATCTGCGGCGCGAGTCGTCTGGTTGTCTCGATGACCGCCTGGCCGACGAGTTCGTCTTTGAGATCGAGCGAGAGATGGAAGTCGCCACCACAACGTTCGAACAGTTCCACGAGTGTGGGGATATGCGGTGGGAGTTCGTCGCGCCGGACTGTGCTGATCGGCCGTGACCGCCTCATGCGTGAACGCACGATGCCGTCGTGGTCGAGGACGACGACGCCATCAGCTGTCAACCAAGCGTCGCTCTCCAAGCCGTTGGCACCGAGCTTGAGGGCGAGTTCGAAACCGGCGAGTGTGTTCTCGGGTAGATAGCCTTTTGCCCCGCGGTGACCAAAGGTGATGGGTACGTCGAGCAAGCGTGGCAGACGTTGTTGCACACCACCATTGTGCCCGTTCGCGTGAACTGAAGGTGGTGGTGACGGCCCGAATCTCTCGCTCAGACGCACTGCACGCAGCGATTGTTGCCAGTAGCCTCGGCTGCAATGTTCAACGTAACCGGTGGCGAAGTGGTGATCATCCTCATCCTCGCGTTGGTCGTTCTCGGTCCGGACAAGCTCCCTGAAGCGATGCGCAAGTTCGGACATTTCTACGCCGAGTTCAAGAAGATGAGCAGCGGATTCCAGTCCGAGATGCGTAACGCGCTCGACGAACCGCTTCGGGAGTTGCGTGGCACGGCCGACCTGGCCAAGGGGATTTTTGATCAGCCGGCTGAAGAACTGAAGAAGACGACGGACGCACTACGCGGGGCGATCAACTCGACGCTGAACCCGGCCACGCCGAGTTCGACCGTGGTCCCCGGGGCAGCCGCTGCACTTTCCGCCCAACAGGCGGCAGCGGCGGCCGCTGCCTTTGCGCCGGCCGGCGTGGCGGCCGAGACGACGACACCCCCGGCGACGGACACTCCCGATTCGACCGTTCCCGATTCGACCACTCCCGATTCGAGTGCCGGTGCGATGACCTTCGGGCAGTCGATGGCTGCTGTTATGCGTGAGCACGAGTCCCAGAACGGCGACGTTGCGGCGACAGCATCCACGACACCATCCACCTCGACATCGGCAACGAATACCGGTATCGACATAGCCGACAAGTACGCGCTGGACATCGGCGAACTCCCTGCCGAGGACGTCGCCGTTGAGGAACCCTTCGATCCGGGCCCCGGTCCGAACTTCTATTCCGCAGCGCCTCCTCGCCTCGCTGAGCACGACATCATCGCCAACGCCGGCCAGACACCTGCAGACGACGGGGCCAACGCCGAATGAAGTTGCCGTTCAGGGGACGGATCGCCCGCCCCAAACTGAAGACTCCCGAAGATCGGATGACACTCACCGATCACCTCGCCGAACTGCGGATGCGCATCATCCGCATCGTTCTGGCGGTCGGACTCGGATTCATCCTCGTGCTGACGTTCTACGAACCGGTGCTCGGCTTCTTGAAACATCCCTATACGGCCTACTGCAAAAGCCACGCGGCGACGTGCCAACCCAATCTGGTGTTTCTCAGCCCACTCTCGGGCTTCACGACCCGCATCAGTATCGCCAGCTACGCAGGTATCTTCCTGGCCATCCCTGTCATCCTCTGGCAGTTGTGGAAGTTCATCGTCCCCGGCCTGCATCCGAACGAGAAGAAGTACGCGATTCCGTTCATCTTCTCGGCGGTGTTCCTGTTTCTCCTCGGTGCCTTCATCGCCTACATCTCGCTCGAGCCGGCGCTCAGCTTCCTCATCTCGTGGGCCGGCAAGGGAACGACGGCAACCTTCACGGTGAACGACTACGTCGGGTTTGTCGGCTTGATGACCGCTGCCTTCGGGATCGGCCTCGAGTTCCCGCTGTTGCTCGTTTTCCTGATGCTCGTCGGCGTCATCAGCTATCGCACGCTGCTGAAGAACTGGCGTTACGCGATCGTCGGCATCGTCGTGATCGCCGCCGTCATCACCCCGAGCGGCGATCCATTCAGCCTCTTCGCGCTTGCAACCCCGATGCTCATCCTGTACTTCGTGGCCGCGCTCGTCGGCATGCGGATACAGAAGAAGCGTGAACGCAACGAAGCCGAGGAACAGGCTGTAGGCGTCTGACATCAGCGTGATCGAGCGTGATCCTGACGCCTCTCCGAAGAGTCGTCGGTAGATGACGACCGTGGGGACCCCGATCAGTAACAATGGTGTGGTGAGCGCCCACCGGAGCGAGCTCATCGCCCACTATCCGTTCCCACTCGACACCTTCCAACTCGAGGCACTCGATGCGCTCGACGAAGGCAAGTCCGTGCTGGTCGCCGCCCCGACGGGATCCGGCAAGACGGTCGTCGCCGAATATGCGATCGCCAAGGCGATCGCCGACGGCAAGCGGGCGTTCTACACGGCGCCGATCAAGGCATTGTCGAACCAGAAGTTCATCGACCTGACGCGCCTCCACGGTACCGACAACGTCGGTCTGCTGACCGGTGACAACTCGATCAACGGTGACGCCCAGGTCGTCGTGATGACGACCGAAGTGCTGCGCAACATGATCTATGCCGGATCTTCGGCGCTCGACGACCTCGCCTTCGTGGTGCTTGACGAGGTCCACTTCATCCAGGACACATACCGCGGGCCGGTCTGGGAGGAAGTCATCATCCACCTGCCGCGATCGGTGCGGCTGGTGTGCCTTTCGGCAACGGTCTCCAACGCCGTCGAACTGACCGATTGGATCTCGACCGTTCGCGGTCCGACGATTCCCATCGTCGAATCGAAACGGCCCGTGCGGCTCGACAACCTCTACATGGTCGGGGACAAGACATCGGATCGCCTTCACCTGATGCCGACGATCATCGATGGACGACCGAACCCCGAGGCGAGCCGCCTCGACGAGGATGCCAACAAACGCTGGCGCGGCGGGCGCGGTAAGGTGGGGGGTGCACGACGGGTGCTCTTCACCCCGAGTCGTTCCGATGTCGTCGAGCGCCTCGACCGCGAAGGCATGCTGCCTGCGATCTTCTTCATCTTCAGCCGTAACCAGTGCGAGGCGGCAGCCAAGTCGTGCCTCGACGCTGGACTGCGACTGACCGACGCCGCAGCGCGCATCCGGATACGCGAGATCGTCGACCGCCGTCTGGAAGGACTGGATCCCGGCGACCTACGCGTACTCGGTTACAACACGTTCCTTGCCGCCCTCGAAGCCGGCATCGCCACCCATCATGCCGGCATGGTTCCACCGTTCAAGGAGGTCGTCGAGGCGTGCTTCACCGAAGGTCTGATCAAGGTCGTTTTCGCCACGGAGACGCTTGCGGTGGGCATCAACATGCCGGCGCGATCGGTCGTGATCGAAAAGCTCACGAAGTTCACAGGTGAACATCACACCTCGCTCACCCCTGGCGAGTACACACAACTCACTGGTCGGGCAGGGCGTCGAGGAATCGACGCGTCCGGCCAGGCGATCGTGCTGTGGAACCCGTTCGTCACCTTCGAGCAGGTCGCCACGCTGGCCTCGAGCAAGACGTTTCATCTGCACTCTGCGTTTCGCCCCACCTACAACATGGCGGCAAACCTCGTTCGTTCCTATACGAGCGAACAGGCCCACCATCTACTCGACCTCTCGTTCGCCCAGTACCAGGCCGACCGCGACGTCGTCCGTCTCGAGGCACGCCTCGACCGTCGGCTCACCGACCTCACCAATGCCAGAGAGGCCGCCGAGAGCCCGTATGGCGACATCTACGCCTATCGCACTGCAACCTCTCGGTCCGAACGCAGGGCAGGCAGGCCTGACGAGATCGAGATGATCTCCGTCGGTATGGCCCGTCTCAAACCTGGCGACGTGCTGTTCGTCGAGAAGGGCAAATACGTCGGCAAGGTTGCAGTCCTGACGACCGCCCACCGCAAGGAGGGGATGCGCGTGTCGGCGCTGACGATGCGCCGCGACACGCTGCACCTCGCTCCGGACGACTTCACCGAACCGCCGAAGCCGGTCGGTGTCATCCAGATGCCGGTGCCGTTCTCGCCGAACGGTCAGAACTTCCAACGGGCCGTCGTGCACGCCTTGGAAAAGCTCAAGACCGCACCGAGATCCGGACACGCAGGGTCACGCTCTGGGCGGCGCGACGGCAACCGGGGTCGGTCCGCCGGCGTCGAAGACGGATCATTCGGCGTCGAAGACGATCCGGACCTCCACGCCCGGCTTCGATCGGTCGTGCAGTCAGAGCGCATTCAGCGAGAAGTCGACGATCTGCGCGAGCGCGTCAGCGGCCGGAACAAGACCATCAGCCGCCAGTTCGACGGCGTGCTCGACATTCTCCGGCGTTGGGGCTACGTCAACGGCTGGGCGCTCACCGAGCGCGGCAGTACGCTGGTGCGTACCTTCCACGAATGCGACCTGCTCGTCGCTGAGGCCCTGCATCTCGGGTTGTTCGACGACCTCGAACCGTCTGCACTGGCGGCGCTGGTGAGCGTTGTCACCTACGAACACCGCAGCCCTGACGCCCCACCGGCCCCATGGTTCCCGTCTGGTGCGGTGCGCAAACGCTGGCTTCGGATCCAGACGCTCTCGGAGGACATCGCCATCGACGAAGAGCGCGCAGGGCTTTCGCCGCACCGCGCGCCAGACCCGACGTTCGCAGCAATTGCCTTCGCATGGGCAGCGGGGGAGGGCTTCGCAGAAGTCGTCGAAGCAGAGCAACTGTCGGGTGGGGACTTCGTCCGCAACATCAAACAGCTCATCGACGTCCTTCGTCAACTCAGTCTCGTCGCCCCGAAATCGTCGACTCGGCGCGCTGCGCAACAGGCGAGCGATCGTCTGTTCCGCGGGGTCGTGTCTGCGTCCAGTTCTGTCGGGGCGGTAGCCCTCGGCGACGACGAACTCGAAGACTTCGATGACGAGCTATCGCCGGTCGTGCAGCACACATTGCTCGACCCGGATGTCGACAACGAGGACAACGAGAACGGCCAGGGATCGGCGCTCGACCCTCCTCCGCTCTCATGACGATCAAGCGTGGCGAGGAGTGGGGATCGCTCGTGTCGCGCCCGATGGAACTCGTCATCGCGACCACCGAGGCCGAGTTGCACCGACTGTTGAATGCCGCCATGCGCTCGGACGAGCGGTTGGCGGTCGGTCTGGTCAACGGTGGCGGCGATCTGGCACGGACCGTCGCTGCATCCAAGGATCCTGCCGAACTTGAGGTGGCCCCAGAACTGCAGCGGCTGCCGATGGACTGCGCCCGCACCGATTTCGATGGACGATCCGTGTGGTTCTGCAGTCATGCGATCATCCGTCGTCCCGGTTGGCGAGCGTGGCGCGGACCGCTGACAGCGATGATGAATGCTCAATTCATCGGGAACTGGGACGTTGCCCCGCGTAGCCATCCCAACGACGGTCGATTCGATATCATCGCCACCATTGGCCGCTTCGACGTACGGCAACGCCAGCAGGCGAAGCGGCGCCTCGTCACCGGCACGCACCTGCCCCATCCTGCGCTCGGCGAGACACGATCGAAGCAGTGGCACGGACGGGTCGAGCGTGACCAGGTGCTGCTCCTCGACGGTGAAACCTACACGTTCACCGGGGAACTGACCGTCACGGTCCAACCCGACGCCCTCGACATCTATATCTGAAGCCTCGGTAGGGTGATCGAGATGAGCGCCGAGATGATGGATGCGTGGATTCTCGACCAGGCGCCAGGGTCCTATCGTTGGGGAGAGATCACCGTTCCGGAACTCGCCGTCGACGATGTCCGCATCCGAGTGGTCGCCAGCGCTCTGAACCACATGGATCTGTGGGTGACGCGAGGTATGCCGAAACCTCCGGTCCCGCACGTTCCCGGCTGCGACGTCGCCGGCATTGTCGACGCAACCGGATCGGCAGTCACCAACGTCGCGGTCGGAGACGAAGTCGTGATCAACCCGGGTGTCTCGCCACTCGACGACATCATCTCGCTCGGCAACGACAGCCCGATGGGCAAGGGCTTCCAGATCTACGGCGAACATACCTGGGGCGGACATGCCACCTATGCCGTCGCCCCGGCGCGCAACGTACGACATCGGCCGACGAACCTCAGCTGGCAGGAATCAGCAGCGTTCCCGCTTGCCTACCTGACCGCCTATCGAATGCTCCGTCGGGCGCGTCTCGAAGCCGGCCAGACGGTGCTCGTCGTCGGTATCGGCTCTGGCGTCTCGACTGCTGCGCTGGCACTCGCCACCAAGATGGGTGCCAGAGCCGTCGTGACCTCACGAGCGGAATCGAAGCGGGACCAGGCGTTGGCGCTCGGTGCCGAGGCGGCGTACGACTCTGGCGACCGAAGCTGGCCCGTGCAGGCCGACGTGATCATCGAAAGCGTCGGGCCGGCAACATGGGAGCAGTCGGTCCGATCGTTGAAGCCTGGCGGACGGCTGGTGGTCTGCGGTGGGACGTCCGGGCCGACCGTCGAGATCAACCTGCCGAAGCTGTTCTTCAAACAGTTCGAGATCATCGGATCATCGATGGGCAGCTATCAGGAATTCGATCAACTGCTGCGATTGATGCACACCGGTGTAGCCGTGCAGGTGGATGATGTCCTCGGACTCCCGGACTACCTGGCGGCGCTCCACCGACTCGAAACGGGTGAGCAACTCGGCAAGATCGTCTTGCAGCACGGTGCTCCTCCTGCAGGTCTCTCCGAGCCTGGCGTGAGAACGGAGATTGCATGAGAACGGAGCGACGATGGACGCTGACGAGCTGAAGCAGCGAGCGGTCGCCGAGATCGATCGACTCGCTGAAACGCTGTATGGCGTGTCCCACGACATCCACGCTCATCCGGAACTGAACTTCGAAGAGCACCACGCCCACCGTGTATTGACCGAAGCGTTGTCGAACGCCGGCCTGTCGCCTCAGCGAAAGGCGTACGGTCTCGAAACGGCGTTCCGGGCTGACGTCGGAGCGCCCGGCTCACCGACCGTTGCGGTGCTCTGCGAATACGACGCGCTTCCCGACATCGGCCACGCATGCGGACACAATGTCATCGCCGCAGCCGGGCTCGGGGCCGGGCTCGGACTCGCAGCCGTTGCAAACGAAGCAGCGGGACGGGTCAGCATCATCGGCACCCCGGCGGAAGAGGGCGGTGGTGGCAAGATCGCCCTCGCTCAGCAGGGAGCGTTCGATGATGTCGACGTGGCGATGATGGTCCACGGCGCCGATGCCGACCTGACGGAGATCGAAGCGATCGCCATCGAGACCCTCGACATGACCTACTTCGGTAAGGCGGCGCACGCTGCTGCGGCTCCGCAGTTGGGCCTCAATGCGCTCGATGCCGCAGTACTCGGCTACGTGGGCGTCGCTGCGCTGCGCCAGCACATCCTGCCGACGGAACGCGTGCACGGCATCTTCACCAACGGTGGGGGAGTGCCCAACATCGTCCCGCAGGAGGCAGCGAGCCGCTGGTTCGTACGCTCGCCGACCGCTGCGAGCCTGGCACCGCTGAAGCAGCGGGTGCTCACGGCGCTCGAGGCTGGCGCAGCAGCGACCGGCTGCTCGTGCACACATCAGTGGGCGCCCCGTCCCTACACTGATCTGCGCACGAACGGTCCGCTCGCCAACTCGTACGTCGCCAACGCTGCCCGGATTGGCCGCCGCGTCTGCGATCCACGTCAACTCGGCAAATTCGTCGTCGGTTCAACCGATATGGGCAACATCAGCTACCTCGTCCCATCGATCCACCCGATGATCAAAGTCGCCCCGGACGGCGTCGCCATCCATACCCAGGAATTCACCAAGTGGGCGGCCAGCCCCGACGGGGACAAGGCGGTGCTCGACGGAGCCAAGGCAATGGCGATGACAGCCATCGACTACTGGAGCGACGCGGCGCTGCGCCAATCGGTGACAGCTGCATTCAACCGCAACAGATGACGACGTTTATGGCGTCGATCGCTGAGCATCCCCGTCAGGCTCAGAGGGAGTCTCGTAGACTCAACGACCGTGACGGTGTACGTCCCTGAAACGTTTTCAGATGAAGAGTCAGACGTGCTCCGGCGCTACTTCACCAATCTGGATGGCCCGGTGTTCGCGCTGGTCAACCTTCCGGAGGTCGTGAAGGGAGCGCTGTTCGCACGCTATTCGCGTTCGTCGAAGAGCCTCCGGCGGTTGTTCATCGACGAATTCGTCGGCGAGCTCGATATCAGCGGCGACCAGACGATGGACGCAACCATCGGCCTGCACCGGGCGGAAGAACTCTACGAAAAGGTGTTCTTCGAGTACGGAGACGATTCCGTCGCCCAGCTCGGAGGCGTGCACCTGGCGTGTGAGCAGGCCTCCAATGTGCTCACCAAGATCCTCGAATGGGGCCGGCTGATGAGCTACCTCGAACAGAGCACCCGTTACATCGCCTACGACGCCAGGCTCGGCGGTCGTTACCGTTTCTATCGCGATCCTGCTGTCCTGACGAGCCGGCACGGCACCCGCTACGTCGGCGACATGGACCGACTGTTCGATTCCTACAGCCTGCTGCTGCAGTTGATCACCGACCACGTGCGGGCGACGGTTCCGCACGACCCCGGCGATTCGGACTTCGTCTATCGACAAGCGACCAGAGCCAAGGCATTGGACTCGGTGCGCGGCATATTGCCAGCGGCTGCATTGTCCAATGTCGGGCTCTACGGCTCGGGACAGGCGTTCGAGGCGCTGCTCATCCGTATGCGCGCCAATCCGCTGCCTGAAGCGCGTGACTATGCGACCTTGATGCTGCACGAGCTGCGCAAGGTAGTGCCGAGCTTCCTCCGTCGCGTCGATCTGCCGGACCGAGGCGGTGCATGGAGCGACTACTTGGTCGACACCTCACGGGCCACGTCCGACATCGTCGATCGCCTGTTCGGTGATACGCGGGTAAATCATGCACCAGCCGTGACGCTCGTCGATTTCGACCCAGAAGGCGAAGACAAGCTGTTGGCCGCGATCTGCTATCTGCACAGCGCGCTGCCGGAATCGCAACTCCTCGACAAGGTCAGGACGTTGTCCGCAGACGATCGTGTTGCTCTGATCCGCGCCTATGTCGGCAACCGCGACAACCGCCGCCACAAGCCCGGTAGGGCGTTCGAGCGCACCGACTATCGCTTCGACGTACTGTCCGACTACGGAGCGTTTCGAGATCTACAACGCCACCGCATGCTGACGATCGAGTGGCAGCCGTTGACGCCGCACCACGGATATGTTCGTCCCGAACTGTTGGAAGAGGCGGGTCAGGCGCACATCTTCGACGAGGCAATGGATCGATCCGCTGCGCTCTACGACGCGCTCCACCCCGACTTTGCGCAGCAGGCTGCATACGCCGTCTCGATGGCCTACCGGATTCGCTATGTGATGCAGTTCAACGCGCGCGAAGCGATACACATGCTGGAACTGCGCAGCGCCCCGCAGGGCCATCCGTCCTATCGACGAGTTGCCCTCGAGATGCATCGCCTGATCGGCGATCAAGCCGGACACCGCGCAATCGCCGCGGCAATGACGCATATGACGAACGAGGCTCCCGGACTGGAGCGACTCGAATCGGAACGGCGGGCGGAGGCGAAGCGCTCGCTTCGCTGAACCGTCTGCAATGCGCTGAACCGTGGGGTTCACAGCGCTCGGAATTGGGTAGGGCTCGACCAGACCCGGCCGCCAGCGTGACACCAGGACGTCAATTTAGGCACTGTGACTGCTGTCACTGACACGATGTGTAAAGGTGCGGGTCCCTACGTCGTATGCTCCCCGCCCGCGCCCGAGATATGAGAGGGAGAGGCATGGCTGACGAAGACGAAAACGTAGAACCAGAATTCGTGGAAGAGGTCGAGGAGGTCGAGGAGTTCGACGCTGAACCCGATGAGGCAGAACTCGATCCTGAGGCGTTGGAGGACGAAGACTTCGTCGTCGACGAGGAGGACACCTTCGGAACCGACAACGTCATCGAGGACGAAGACGACGAGGACGAAACGGAAACGGCGGCGGAATCGACCGCTCGGCGCACGGCCAGTGCAGACGAGGACGACGACGACGACGACATGATCACCCCCGATGATGTCGAGGCGGACCTCGACACCATTCTCAAGGATCGGCTTGTCACCGCTGATGAAAGCGAGGACGAAGACGACGAGACCGAATCGGCGGATGACCCCCGAAGCGACCCCGGTGACCGCCTGCAACCGAAACGACCGGACGAGCTGCTGTGTTCACATTGCTTCTTGCTCGTGCGGTCGAAAGCACCGAACTGTCCGATGGCGGATGACGCCTGCCCGATCTTTACGGTCTGATGTCCGATCAGCAGGCCACATCGTGCTGGGCGATGTGGCGTGACTATGCAATCTATGCTCCCATCGGATTGGCGACGATGGTCGTCGAGGATCTTCCCCAGGTGGCCGAGACCACCAAGGTACGGGTCACCAATCGGCTGACCGTTGCCCGTATCGTCGGCCAGTACGCGGTCCGAACCGCTGGGGCCTATCTCACCAGCCGGCTCGACGAATTCGCTGCCGAACGGTTGACAGAAGACGCCGCTGCCCGGGCCGCTGCCGCCGCCCACGGTCTCGGAGACGATGACGTTGAGAGAACCGATACCGATGAGACGGCTGTCGATGAAGCATTTGCCGTGGGCGAATCGACAGCAGCCGACGCAGAACCGCCGATCGTCGAATCGACACCAGAAGGTGTTGGAGGCACACAGCTGCAGTTCGACGATCCGGCTGGAATCGACGTCGAGCAGTTGGCATTGGCAGACTACGACTCGCTCGCAGCTTCGCAAATAGTCGCCAGACTCGAGGCGCTGCCAGGTGACGAACTCGAGGCCATCCGCGTCTACGAATCGACCCATCGCCAACGGCGTACGATTATCGGCAAGGTTCAGCAGCTGCAATCCGCAGACGGGTGACGATGATCGAGAACGTTCGGGTTGCCACAATGCACGACATCGCCGAACTCGTCCGTCTGGAGGCGACAGCGAGAGGCTCGGTCGTCGGTCAACGCGGTGGAGACGAACGCCTTGCAGAACTGGCCGAACTCGGTGCAGCTGGATTCGCCGACGAACTCTCCAACGGTCGGACCCGGGTGCTGGTGTCGACGATCGACGACGTCATCGTCGGGTACGGCACCGCTTCGATCGCCGGCACTGTCGCCCGTATCGGGGCCATATTCGTCGAAGCAGAAGCGCGGGAACTCGGCCTCGGAGAGCTGCTCCTTGCCGACATCATCGCTTGGGCAACCGTCACCGACGCAGACTTCATCGAAGCGGTCGCCCTACCTGGCGATCGCCAGACGAAGAATATGTACGAACGATTCGGTGTCAAGGCGAGAGCACTGATCGTTTCCAAACCATTGAAACCGACAGCTACGTTGCTCGAGTAGCAAGTCGGGGATCGAGAAGAACTCAGGCACCCTTCCACTGCGGGGCACGCTTCTCGATGAAGGCCATCAGCCCTTCCTTCGTGTCTTCGGCACTGGTGACCTCGGCAAATGCTTTGTTAGTCATCTTCTTCAAGGTGTCGTCGTCCTCGTACGCTGACGCCAGCACGATCGCACGGCTTGCGTACACGGCCAGCGGTGCCGATGTCACGATCTGCGCGGCGAGCCGGCGTGCCTCGGCGACAGCTTCGCCGGGCTCGACGAGTCTGTTGACGAGTCCAAGATCGTAGGCACGCTGCGCCGGGATTGGATCGCCCGTCAGGATCGCCTCCATGGCTGCCGACTTGCCGATTGCCCGAGGAAGACGGAAGAGGCCACCAGCGCCGGCGAGTAGATTGCGCTTGACCTCGGCGAGACCGAACGATGACCGAGTCGTGGCGACGACGAGGTCTGCTGCCAGTACGATTTCGCAACCGCCAGCCGTTGCCAGGCCATCGACGGCGACGATGATCGGCTTACGTCGCTCACGATAGGCAAAACCGGCGAACCCTCCGCGTTTGGTGCCGAGTGCGGCGCCGTTGCCGGCGTTGATCTCCTTGAGGTCCGCGCCGGCGCAGAACACTGGCCGCGTCTGTCCTTCCGTGTTGGCCGTCAGAATGCCGACCCAGACCTCGGTGTCGGCCTCGAGCGCGTCGATCGCCGCTTCGAGTCCGGCGGCGACGTCACCGTTGACGGCGTTACGAGCCTCAGGGCGATTGAGCGTGATGAGGGCGACGTGGCCATCGGTTTCGTAGGTGACGATCTCTGACATCGCCACAATCTAGAAGCACCCCGGCGGAAGTGCCCAACTGAGGTCGGCGCTCCGTCGGCACTCCGCAACGCTGCGCTCCGTCGGCACGCCGCAACGCTGCGCTCTATTCGGCCGCTGGGGCTGCGTCTGTTCCCGTTTCAGCAGGCGGTCCGGCTTCGGTAAGCGGCGTTGCTTCGGGGGCTGCGTCTGTTCCCGTTTTAGCGGGCGGTCCGTCTTCGGCGACCGGCGTTGCGTCGGCGGCAACGTCTGAAGTTTCGACGGCTGCTGGGGTCGCTTCGGCCACCGGCTCAGCTTCGGCGGCAACGTCAGCTTCGGCGGCAACGTCAGCTTCGGCGGCAACTTGTGCTTCGGGAACAGGCGGTGCCTCGGCGACGTCTGGTGTCTCGACAACCTCGGCAACGACCGCCGGCGCCTCCGTCACTTCGGTGACTTCGGCCGCTTCGTTGTCCGGCGCCGCTTTCGCAGCCGCATCACGAATCGTCTTGGCTGGGCTGGAGTCAGCAGCCGGTCTTGGAGGCGGCGGCGGGCGCAGCTCGCCGGCCTTCGCCGGCGCCTTCTGGCCACCCGGCTTCGGGGTGCCACCGGCGGCCGGTTTGCCAGGCTCCGGCCGACGAGCAGGACGCAGTGGCTTCGGCGCATGGCCAGTGCCCGTCGCCTCGACTCCGAACAGCGTAGCGATCGCCGGGAGTAGCGGGGCCAGACGGGTGACCGTCTTCTTCAATTCGTCCGTCATCGCCGTCGGTGCCGCCGCGGGAACGACCTGTAGTCGAATCGGCGAGAACGCCAGCGCCTCGAGCACCGCAGACCAGCGCTCAGCAGCAGCATCAGCCGTGAGCGATGCCATCGTTGCGTTGATCAGATTCTGACCGAGTTCAACGGGGAAACGGACGCCGGCCTTCGGCGGCTCCGAAGAGAGCTTCAACGCCCGAATCGAACGCCCGACACCGAGCGCAGACGCGATGTCCTCGGTCCATTCGTTGTACGCCTGCTCCTGCTTCTCGGTGAGTGCAGCCTTGAGCTCGGCGAGAATCGCTCGAGTCGATTCTTCACGGGCGACTGCAGGGTCCTCTCCAGCGGCGACAACGGAACGAAGGTCACGGAGGTCGAGATCGGCGATATCCGCCTTGGCCGCATCGGCTCGGTCGAGCCATTCCGCCAAACGCAACCGCGGCATGATGTCCTCCGCCATCTTCAACAGACCGGCAGCCGGAACTTCAGCCTGGCCAGCAGCGCGCAACTCGGCGTTCTGATCGTTGACGGCCTGGCGAACACCGGCGATGCCACCCTGCAGAGCCTTCTCGGCGATCGGGCGCTGAGCATCGGGGAGAGCAGCGAGTGCAGCGTTGCGGTGGGCACGACCGGCCTTGAGCCGCTTCGGCCGTGGACGCTGCGGCAGTTCTGGAACTGCTTCGAACCGGGGTCGCTGAGGGCGCTGAGGGCGATCGCCACTCGTGCGCTCGCCCGCTGGACGACCAGGACCACGACCACCGTCTGGACGCTGACCACGGTCGGCACTCCCGGGCCGTGGACTGCGATCGCCTTCCGGACGCGGCGGCCGGTCACCGTCTCGGCGTGGTCCTCCTGGGCGGTCGCTGCGCGGGCGGTCCGGCCGGTCGCCACGATCGTTGCGGTCGCCACGGGGGCGATCGCTGCGGGGGATCTTGGTCTCGATGACCGGTTCGAACGGCCTGGCCGAGGGAATGAATTCCAACAGGCTCGGCTGCTTACGGGAGCGGCTCGTGCCGGCGACGCCGAGAATGGTGATGCCCTCGATGTCGAATTCGGCATCGACCTTCAGCAGATCGCCGACCTTGGAACCCGATGGGGGAACCTCAGCGGTCATGACCCCCTTGGGTTCGCGGGCACCCGCAGCTCGCCAGGTCCACGTGCCGTCGGGGCGCGCGCTTGTCAGTTCGATTTCAATCCTGCGGGACATAGGGGTTCTACCGTACCTGGTCAGCCGCATTCGTCCCTACCGAATGAGCGTCAGTACGTTGTCAATCATGCCGATTTACGCCCTTGGGGACGCCATTCCATCGATTAGCGCCGGTGCATACGTGCATCCGGACGCCGTCGTCATCGGCAACGTAACGATCGGCAGCGACAGTTCCATCTGGCCGGGGGCGGTGCTGCGCGGTGACGACGGCTACATCTCCGTCGGCGACGGCACCAGCATCCAGGATGGTTCGGTGCTCCACACCACGCCGACCTGGCCGACGATCGTCGGGAGTCGCTGCACGATCGGACACATCGTCCACCTCGAAGGATGCACGATCGAGGACGACGTGCTGGTCGGCAACGGCGCGATCTGCCTACACAGAGTCGTGGTCCACAGTTGGGCGATGGTTGCTGCCAACGCCGTTCTACTGGATGGCACCGACGTGCCCTCCGGAGCGCTCGCAGCTGGCGTTCCGGCGGCGATCAAGCCCGACCGGGCGAAGGCGGAGATGATGACGGTCGCTGCCGATTCCTACATCGCCAGGGCCAAGCGGTACCGCGCCGACCTACGAAGGATCGACTGACCGCATGCTGCAGTTGGTGGTCACCGTTCCGATCGGCGAAGCCGAGCTGGCGTCGTTCATGCTGTGGCGGCTGGGCGTATTGGCGATCGAGGAACGCGAACAGTCGGAGCCGGGGGGCACGATCACCACCACGAGTTCCGGCGGCACCGAGGACCATCTCGTCGAACTCTGGACGGCCCTCGGCGACGACGCTGATGCAGTCACGAGGGCCGCTGAGGCATTCCCGGCGCGATGGCGTTGGCATCTCGTCGAAGTCGATGCAGCAGTCGTCGATACGTGGAGGGATTTCGCCCGGCCGACATGGGTGAGCGACGATCTCGTCGTCGTTCCTGCATGGGTACCGTTCGACGCACCAGCTGGTGCCACAGTGGTTCGCATCGAGCCGGGAGCGACGTTCGGGATGGGCGACCACCCGACGACACTGCTGACGATGCGCGGCTTGCGTTCGGCGCTATGGCCAGGAGCGACGGTGCTCGACGTCGGCTGCGGATCTGGCGTGCTCGGCATCACCGCCTGCATGCTCGGGGCAGCGCTCGCCGAAGCGTTGGACATCTCACCGGCGTCGATCGCCGTGGTGACGGCCAACGCAACGGCGAACGGTGTCGGACATCAGGTCCACGTCTCGAACACGCCACTATCTGAGATCGATGGCACGTTCGACATCGTGCTTGCGAACATTCTCGCTCCGGCGCTGATCGAGTTGTCCGTCGACCTCGTGCGGGTCGTCGGGCCGTCAGGCGTGCTCGTTATCAGCGGACTGCTCGAGGGCAGATCTGACCATGTCGTCGAGGCGCTCGCTCCGCTCCATGTCATCAGTTCGCAAGCCCGAGACGGTTGGGTGGCGATCAGCCTGCGTCGATAAAGGCTCGCCGCTCGGCTGGAGTCAGCCTCAGCCCCGCCAGCTTGAGCCTCCGGAGCAGTTCTCGGCTCGGTGTGGCGACTGCGCCGGCGCTGACGGCCATCTCGAAGTACTCCTCTGGAACGTCATAGTGATCGCCCTGGAAACCCCTTCGGGGGAATCCGACCGAGTCGATGAAGTCGTGCAGTTCTTCGAGGTTGGCATCACTGACGAGGTGAGACCACCGTCGGCCGCGGTGCCACCATAGTGGTTGGTCGATGAGGATCATGGTTCGGTTCTAGCCTGGATTTCGATGGATCAGCCGGACGATCTTCTTCGAGAGACAGATCTCCTTCGCGCAGCGTGGCGGCGACTCGGGGGCGAGGTTGCACCGGAGACGATCGAGATGATCATCGCCCATCATCGCCAACCAGCACGGCACTATCACACGGCGGCCCATGTTGTCGCCGTGCTCGGCCACGTCGAACGGTTGCTGATGAACGAGATGGCGAAGGTCGACGGGGATGTCGTTCGCGCTGGCGCGCTGTTCCACGACGTCATCTACGATCCACGATCCTCGACGAGCGAGGCGGACAGCGCTGCGTCCGCCGTCGAGTCGATGCGGACCCTCGGTTGGTCGGCCAATCGCCTCGTTCTGCCCTCGAACATCATTCTCGCAACCGCCACACACCAAACCGGCACGCCAGAGTCCGGCGTGCTGCTCGACGCTGACCTGGCAATTCTCGGTGCGTCCTCGCAGAGCTATACACAGTACGCGGCGGCGGTGCGACTGGAGTACGCCTTCGTCGACGACTCCGGGTGGGCTGCCGGCAGATCGGTCGTTCTCCGTTCGTTCCTCGACCGGCCACAGATCTTCGCCACGGCAACGATGCGAGATGAACGAGAGGCGCAGGCTCGCGTCAATCTGCGCGACGAACTGGCAACGTTCACCCCGACGCATGCACGCGATTTTGCACTATCTGCGACATCTCGAACCGACGCCGGCGGATCGGAGCCTGTGACCTGAGATCGCTGCTGTGTTACGGCTGGGCAGCCATCAGCGCAGTGACCTCGCCCAGCGAGGGGAGCGACGGGACGGCACCGACCCTGGTAGTGGCCAATGCGCCGGTCGCCGACGCCCATCTCAGTGCGTCGATCAGCGCATCGCCGGCAGCCAACCGGGCGCACAGGGCACCGCAGAATGCGTCTCCAGCGGCGACGGTGTCGATCGCCTCGACCGAGAAGGGCATGATGTGCCGTTCACCTGCGGCATCGAGGAGCCGCGATCCTGACGAACCCTGGGTGACCACCAGCGTCTGCGGACCAGTCCGGCGCAAGACGTCGATACCACCGAGCGCAGCAGCCTCGTGCTCGTTCGGAACCAGAATGTCGGTCAGCGCCAGCAACTCCGGATCGATGACAGCGGCAGGAGCGGGGTTGAGCACCGTCGTCGCCCCGGTCGCTCTGGCAACAGCGAAAGCCTCTCGTATCGATACCTGCGGGACTTCCAACTGCGCGAGGACGACCGTCGCCGCCGCGATCAGGCCGCCGTGGATCGTGATGTGCTTCGTGCTGAGCTCGTTGTTCGCACCCGAGACGACCACGATCGAGTTCTCGCCACCGTCGGACACGCTGATCAGCGCCCGTCCGGTCGGCTCTGTTCCGATCGCCAGGGCCGACGTGTCGATGTGGTCCGCCTCGAGCACCGCTCGCAACGTTGCGCCCGCAGCGTCCGGACCGACGACGCCGACGAAGGCCACCGTCGCTCCGAGTCTGGCGGCAGCAACGGCCTGGTTGATGCCCTTACCGCCAGGCGCTTCGAAGTAGCTGTTGGCCAGAACCGTTTCTCCCGGTCCGGCAAGACGATGTACCCGTGCGACGAGATCGAGATTGGCACTTCCGATGACGACGACCGCTGCTCGCATCAGATCAGGATATTCTGCAGCGGAGACAGGTCGAAGGCATCGAGCATCGGCAGGTACACGGTGGCTGCGTCACGGCGGAACATTCTGCAGAGATCCGGCCGGAAGAACCGGGCCCCTTCGCGCACGACATAGTTGAGGATGAAGAACCGATAGACCTCCGGCAGGAAGGCGATGGCGGCGTCGTTGAGCGGGAAGACGCGGTGATAGGCGCGCAGGAACTTGACGAATCGCGGCTCGACGAGTGTGTGCGGAGAATACGAAAAGACCGTGCGGTCGCCCGTGCGGCTGCTGACGCGGGACAGGAAGTAGAAATCGAGCATGCGGCTGTCGATCCGGAACCAGTCGTAGTCCCATCGACTGACGATCTTGAACCGACCGTCCGGCTGCGTCGAGACCGAGAAGTTCCCGAGGTTCCAGTCGATGAGCACGGGAATCTTCTCCCAGTAGTCGTACCGGATCGACTCGAGGTTCATCAGGAAACCGTGGGTATGCCGACGGAGGGTGTCGATGTGTGCAGGTTCGAGTTCGAAATGGTCACTGGCGAAGGGATTGTTCAGCTGATCGAGCAAATTGATCGCATCCGACTTGATCGACTTCGACGTCAATGGGATCGTCGGCGCGAGCTTGGCGCAGGCGAGGTGGAATTCGGCTATTTCCTCGGCGAAGCATTCCACGTGTGCATCGGTGAGGATTCTCGGGAGGGTGCCGACCTGCTTGACCTCCTCGTAGAACACGACCCACATCGAGCCGTCGTACCAGGTGAACGCTCGGCCGAATTTCGTCAGGACGTCGGCGAGCATCCCGTCGAATCGTGTCCGATGCAGTCGGCGCACACAGGCATGGAGGCGATCGTGGTCTTCGGCGAACAGGAAGTAGGAACCGTACGAGGACGCCTTGGCGATGACCCGGCTGCCGTCATCGAGCGTCAGTCGATACACGCGATTCGTCGATACCTGGGCACTGACTTCGACCATCTCGCGAAGGCGCCGGCCATCATCGAAGTCACGCCACGCTGCAGCGACCGCCGCTTCGTGCGCTGTCACTGCTTCCCAAAATCGGCCGACGTCAGAATTTCGGCCGAGGTCTCAATTTCAGCCGACGTCGCGAACGCGGATCCCGATCGGTGCAATGAGGCGGTAGCCGGCACCATGACGTTCGTCTTCGGATTCGCCACCCCAGAAACCGTACTCGTGATTGTCACGCGCATAGTCACGACACTCGATCATCACCGAGCAGCCGGCACACACGGTCCGTGCCAGGGCCTCACGCCGTTCGCGGGCCTGAGGCCGCTCAGCCGAAGGCGGGAAGAAGACACTCGTCAGTCCCTTGCATGCGCCCTTGACCATCCATGGCTTTGGCGAACCTACGTGTCCTGGTCCGCTGTCAGCGATCAGCATCTTGACCCCCCTTGGAATCTCTACTGCTATGTGATCGGGCCGTAAGGTCCGCTGTGGCGCCGCGAGTTCCCATGCGACGCGGCACTCGTCAATGTAGACGACGGCATGACGAATACTCAAGAAATCTTGGTGTGACTTTCCAACACGTTTTCGACACCGTCGCCAAATCGGGCGATGTCGGCCTCTGTCGTGTCCCAACTCGTCATCCATCTGACCGTATCGGTGGCCACGTCCCAGTCGTAGAACGGGCACCACCGCTGCAGCGCGACGATCGCCGAACGGGTCAGCGAAGGAAACAAGGCATTGACCTTCGGCGCAGATCCGGGTGTGAGACCCGGAATCGAAGCGGTGCGCTCGTGGAGCAGCACGGCCATGGCGTTGGAATAGGCTGCGTTGTCCAACCACAGGTCGTCTGCCAACATGGCCTCGAACTGCGCGGAGATGAACCGCATCTTCGACGGCAACTGAGTGATCTGCTTTCGCAGATAGATGGCGTGCTTGGCGAGGTCACGGTCGAGGAAGACGACGGCCTCCCCGTACATCATTCCGTTCTTGGTACCGCCGAAGGAGACGACGTCGATGCCCGCATCGACGGTGAAGCTGCGCAACACATCGGTCGTCCCGCCGAGAGCAACCGTGGCGTTGGCGATGCGCGCGCCGTCGAGGTGCATCGTCATTCCGCTGCGGTGCGCTGTTTCGCTGAGGGCGGCGATCTCTTCGACTGAATAGAGCGTGCCGAGTTCGGTCGACTGGGTGATACTGACGACGCCCGGCTGAGCGTGATGCTCGTTGCCGAGCGCGTACGTCTGCGCTTCGATGTGCTCTGGTTTCAGCTTGGCGTCGTCGGTATCGACATCGATCAATTTCACCCCGAGGATGCGTTCGGGGGCACCCGTTTCGTCGACGTGGATATGGGCGGCAGAGGTGCAGATCACCGCCTGAGCAGGGCCGAGGAGACTGGCGAGCGACAGGACGTTGGCGCCGGTGCCGTTCCAGACGTAGAAAACATCGACGTCTCGCCCGAAGAGTTCACTGAATGCAGCGTCTGCCCTGGCGGTGTATGGGTCGTAGCCGTAGGCGGGTTGGTGACCGACATTTGCCCGACTGATCGCCTCGATGATCTTCGGGTGCACGCCCGCCGAGTTGTCGCTGGCGAAACTGCGCTCTGGGGGAGTCAAATCATCGAGGCTCACCATGCCCAGTGTGCCGGGAACGGGCTAGTTGGCCTTGGATTTCGTCGGGAACTTGGCTGCCAGCGCCTGCCCGTCCGGTACCCCGAGACCCGTGCACGCATCCCAGCCCTTCGCGGCTTGATAGGCACCGTTGCCTCCGGTCGTCATATCGCGGAATCCTGCGGGCGTCACCCCTTTGGCGGCGCCCTGGTAGAGCACGGTCTGCATCAGGCCGAGTCGTCTGCCAGCAGACTGAGCAAGCCGGCAGGCGAGCGCAGCCCACAGCGGGGCGACGGCACTCGTCCCGCCGTACACAGCTGCCCTGCCGTCGACGTACACCTGATACCCGGTCTGCGGATCGGCAACGGCCGACACATCGGGCACGCCGCGTCCGGTTCCGCCGCCATGGCGGGTCGGCACGCCGCTGGCCTGTTGGTAGGCAGGGATCGCAAACGTGTCACTGATCCCGCCCCCGGTCGATCCGCCGAACGATCCACCGTTCCACACGGATTCGCTGGTGACCACCCCGGTTTTCGGGTCAGCGTGCAGATTGGTGCCACCGCAGGCAAGCGCGTTCGGGCTCGACGACGGGAAATCGACGTGCACAGCGGTGGTCGCAGTGGTGCTGTCACTGCTGCCATTGTCGCCGGCTGCCGCCGTCACGGTCACGCCGATCGCCGCGGCATCCGCAAATGCCTGATCCATGGCGTGGCGCGCCTGCGCGGTCCAGTCGTCCTCGCTCTGGCCCCAACTGATGCTCATCGCCGTCGGCGTCGGCGAAGCGTGCGCCGCTGTGGAGACGGCGTCGAGGAAACCGGCGTCGGTGTTCGGCGCGAAATAGACGACAATGTTGGCCTTCGGGGCGATACCACCCGCCACTTCGATGTCGAGCAGTACCTCACCATCGGCGCCCTGGGGATCCTTTCCCGGCACGTTCTTTGCACCGTCGACTCCGACAGCCTTCACCGACGGCACGGCGATACCGAGGCCTGCGAAGTACGCCTTCAGGTCGGACTGGGCGAAACCGCCGCCGAGTTCGATGATCGCCAATGTCTGACCCGAACCATCGGTGCCGTTCGGCATGCGATAGATCGTCGCAAGTTGCGGCGGCGTGTAGCTGGTGGATACGGTGCGTGATGCGACCACGAGATTCGCCCGCGCCTGCGGCCTGTCGTCCAGGCCGAGCACAGCGACGACCACGCCGCCGAGCGCCGGGGGAGTGCTGAGGCTGCCGGTGCGGTGGCGGTGAGCGACCATCACCCCGGTTGTCGGGTCTGTGCTCTCCACCTGCTGGAGCGTCGTTCCGAAGAGCTGCTCGAGCGACGAGATCGTTCCCGCCACTCTGACTCGCCGTGATCCGGCGTCGACCTCGATCACATCCACACCGGCAGCTGACATCGCAGCCCGGACGGCTGCGACATCGTCTGGCGATGCACCGAAGCGCTCGGCAAGTTCCGTGGCCGTCAACGTGCCGGCAGCGATCTGCGACTCGGCCAACTCGGCTCGGCGTCGCAACACGAGCGTCACGTCGATGCGCTCGGCTGCGCTGAGGTGGCTTGTCAGCTGAGAATTCGCCACCGGGCGGCGGAAACTTCCAGGGAGATCGACGCGTCGTTCAGTCATAGCCACATTCTGCACCAGGGGTGTACCAAGGTGTGCGAGAGAGAGTTTGCCGAGGGAGCGCTAGTAGTACGACCAGCGGCGGTCTCAGCCGGTCGAGAAGAGGCAGAACGGATGTCCTTCCGGATCGAGCATCACGCTGACCCCCTCTTGGGGCTGATACGTGGCGATGGTCGCTCCGGCCTCGACCGCCCAGGCGACCCCGACCTCGAGACGGTCGACGGCGATGTCGAGATGCATCATCATCGTCTGCTGTCCACCTTCTGTTGGCGGCCATATCGGTGGCGAATAGTGCTGTTCCCATTGGAACTCGATCTTCATGTCTCCAGCCGGCGACCGCAGCTTTGTCCAGCCGTCCTGTGGCGGGTAGCCCGGTCGCGGGCCCTCGCATTCGACCATCGCCCATCCCAGCAGCCGCTCGTAGAAGCGCGCCAGGCCAACAGGATCCGCAGCGTCGAGCACCGGCCCGGTGATGGTCATCTGTGGTCTGTCCACTCGTACATCCTTGTCGTCGTTCGGTGCCTCGGAACTCACCAGCGTGGCGGAACGACGAACGCCGGCTCGTCAGCCCACCTTCGGGATTCAGTCGAGGCTGATGATCTTCTCCGCAAAATCGAAGATCGCCTCGTCATGGCTGGCGAGCACGACGGCGCCACCGGCCGTGGCCACGCAGGCGAGCGCCGCGAGGACCATCGCTGCGTGCACGGCATCCTGATGACATGTCGGCTCGTCGGCGAGCAGCAGCGTCGGCGACGACACCACAGCCCTGGCAACCGATGCGCGCTGGCACTGCCCGAGCGATATATCCGCGGGGAGGCGGCCGGCTTCTTCGACGAGATCGAGTGCCTCGATCATCTCAGCGGTCAGGTCGGCAACGACGCGCCGTCGCATTCCCGAAAGGCGTAGCCCCAGGGCGATGTTCTCACGAATCGGCAATTCAGCGAGCAGCCCCAGCGTCTGGGGAACGATTGCAGTTCCGACCCAACGGCGCCACCGATCGTCGGCGGCCCAACTCCCCACGCGGGTGATTGTGCCGGTGTCGGGCTCGCACCAGCCCGCCAGCAGACCGAGCAATGTGCTTTTGCCGGAACCGGAGCGTCCGCATACAACGACGCGATCTCCGGCTGCAAGTGTGAAGCTCAGCGGCGCGAGCCGTGCGCTCGCCGACCAGGTCTTGCAGATCTCGTTCGCACTCACCACCACGACGGGAACTGAGAGGCCCACAGCGTCAGCTGACTCAGCGTCGTCGGCACCCTGCAGCGGTGACATCATGGCACCAGCCGGCCGTGGTGCAGATGAATGAGGACATCTGCGTGATCGAGGACGTGTCGGTCATGCGATGCGACGATGACTGCGGTTCCAGCGTCATCGTCGACGCCACCCGTCAGGGTGCGAAACAGGGCGACGATCGATTCGGCACTCGTACGATCGAGCGACGCTGTTGGTTCGTCGGCGATGAGCAGGCGTGGAGAGCCGATCAACGCACAGGCAACGCCGAGGCGCAACTGTTCGCCTGTCGAGGTGCTGGACCGATCCGGTCAACCGGGCGAGGCGGGCATCGAGCACAGGATTCGGTGCCGCCGGAGACTGCAGTATCAACCCGACATCCGATGCACAGGTCTGCGTCAGCCCAGCATGCAGTGCAGCGGTCGCCGACGGCGACACATACAGTGGTGCGGCCGCCAGACTGACGGTGAAGAGCGACGCGGCGGCCACAACGGACAACTGGCCGATCGGCAGCGAGACCATCGTCTTCAAGCTTTGCAGATCACCGTCTCTGTCGAAAGACGGCATCGTCACGACCGATGCAGCTGCGCAGACAATTGGTTCCTGGACAGCTATGCGAGTCGCGAGAGCCAGCCGTGGTGGATTTCCGGGACGTGGATGACGCGACGTTCATCGATGAGCTCGACGTCGAGCAGCAGTGAGCGTTTGGCAAGTATCTCGCTCGCCGGGCCGTCGGCGACGATGCGGTGTTCTTCGGAGAACAAGATCACCCCCGGAAGATCAGCCGGCGGCTGTACGGGCGACGGCCTCGACGATCTTGACATAACCGGTGCAGCGGCAGAGATTGCCGGACAAACCAATACGGATCTCTTCGTCCGTGGGGGACGGGTTGCGGTCCAGCAGGGCGGTCGCCGAGATGATCATTCCAGGCGTGCAGAAGCCGCACTGCACCCCGCCCGCTTCCAGCAGGTTGCGCTGCAGCGGATGCAGGTCTGCGCCGTGCATGACACCTTCGATCGTGATGATCGTTCGGCCCTGAGCCTGTGCTGCCAGATACGAGCAGGAGTTCACCGGTTGTCCGTCGAGCAGCACCATGCAGGCACCGCATTCGCAATCGTCGCAACCCTCCTTCGTGCCGGTCAAGCCGATTTCGGTACGGATCACGCTGACGAGACTTCTGGCGGCATCGATGGTCACGGGGTACGCGACGCCGTTGACGGTGAGGTCGATGTCCAGCTTGAACGGGATGCTCATCGTCCGGCTCCGATTCCATAGGCACGGTTGACGGGAATGTCGATCATCTCGCCGGCTGCTCGGTGCGATGCAGCTTCGAATGCGCGACGAGCCATGACGCCGACGCAGTGGCGGCGGTATCTGTCGCTCGCCCGCAGGTCGCTGATCGGCGATGCCTGGGCAGCGGCAGCAGCGGAGATTGCGTCGAGTGTGACTTCGTCGTTCGTATCAGCGCCGATGAGCTCGTCGAGTCCGCTCACGGCGACGATCGTCGGGGCCACAGCAGTGAGCGCCACCGCGACCGAGTGGATTGTGCCGTCGGCTTCGAGCACGACAGCGGCAGCTGCGCCGACGACGGCGATCTCCATCGCTCTGCGGTATTCGAGGCGGACATAGGCGCTCCCCGACCGAGGTGGCCGAAACGGAAGGACCAGTGCAACGCACAACTCATCGGCGGCGGCCGTCGTTCTGCCGGGTCCGGCCCACAGTTCGCCGAGAGCAACGAGCCGATGTCCGCCAGCCGACCGCAATGCTGCGGCCGCGCCGAGCACGAGCAGCGGCGCGCCGGTGTCCATCGCCGGCGACGCGTTCATCACGTTCCCGCCGATCGTGCCGACATTGCGGGTCGATGGTGAACCGACCAGCGCACTGGCATCTGCGAGACCGCTGTATCCGTCGCCGATCATCGGATGGGCCATCAGCGTCGCATGCGTGACCAGTGCTCCGATTCGCAGCCCGTCGACGGACTCGGTGATCTCCATCAGTTCGCCGATGCGGTGGATAGCGATCAGTGATTCCGGTAGCGGGGCCTTGCCGTGGCGGGCAGCGACCACGAGGTCGCTGCCTCCGGCGATCGGCCTGGCACCGGCGGCCAGGGCAACGAGTGCTTCGTGAAGTGTCGTGGCGATGGCAAAACTCACGATTGCAATGCCTCCCAGACGCGCTCCGGCGTCATCGGAAGCCGCCGGACGGGTGTGCCGACGAGCTTGGCGATGGCGTTGGCGATCGCTGCGGCAGTCGCCACGTTGGGGGCCTCGGCGAGGCCCTTGGCGCCGCGTGGTCCGGCATCCGGTGTCACGATCTGCACGAATTGGGTGCGGATCACCGGGCTGTCTGCGCACGTCTGAAGCTTGTATTCGAGCAGTCCGGCATTTCGTTGGCGACCCTGGTCGTCGTACACGGTTCCCTCTGTCAACGCCTGGCCGATGCCCATCATCACACCACCCTCGACCTGTCCGAGCGCGCCGAGTTCGTTGATGATCGTGCCGGAATCGTGCGCCGTCCCAACCTCCAGTACACGCACCACGCCGGTGTCTCGATCGAGGCGGATCCGAACAGCATGACACGAGAATTGCGGAGCGACGAATGCTGCCATCCCGAGGTCGCCGACACAGCTGGACCCGACGAGTAGGGGAGTGGCGGGCGGGGTGCCGGACCCGTGACCGATGAGCAGTTCGCCACCGGCGGCGATTCCGGCGAGTTCGGCGATCGACACGGTCGCAGAAGGGGACCCAGCGACGTGCGCATTGCCGTCGGCCAGCACGATGTCGCCGGCGGCGGCCTCGAGCAACTCGGCGGCGAGGTTGCGCAACTGCTCGGCGATCTGGCCGGCAGCGGCGACGACAGCGCGACCGTTGTTGAACAGTGTCTGCGATCCCGTCGCACCCATGTCGTATGGCGCGACACTCGTGTCCTGGTAGACGAGCTCGAAGTCTTCTGGATTCATTCCCAATTCGTCCGCGGCGAGTTGCCGCAGGGTCATCACCGCACCGGTGCCGCATTCCTGGGCGCCGGTGATGATCTGCCCCGTTCCGTCGCCGTCGAGCTTGATGTAGGCACCTGACGGGACGGAGAAGCTCGGCCACCAGCCGATCGCCACGCCGATGGCTTCGTCGTGGGGGAGCGGGGTCTCGCCGTATCCGATGAGCCTGGTGGCCTCGGCGATGCACTGCTGCACACCGATTTCCCCGTAGGTCTGTCCGCTCGGCCCGACGTCGCCGGTGTCGACGGCGTTGAGTCGACGAAACGCCACGGGATCCATGCCGAGGGCTGCGGCGATTTCGTCGGTATGCGACTCGAGCGCCCAGCAGGCTTGCGGTGCGGTCGGTGCCCGTACGGAGCCGGACGGCTGGTGATTGGTGTAGACGAGGTGCGCCTCGACCGAGACGTTGGGGATCTTGTACGGCCCGGCGATGTGCATCGCCGCCAACTGCGGGAAGAAACCGGCGTCGGCGGTGTAGGCACCGTTGTCCATCGCAATCCAGCCTGTGCGGGCGGTGATCGTTCCGTCTTGCCGTACGCCGGTCCTGATGTCGATGACCATGCCCTCGCGACGGCGGTCCGGCGCGAGGAATTCTTCGCGCCTCGAGAACACGAGCCGGACCGGACGTTTGGCGACGCGGGCGAGTGCGGCGATATGCGCTTCGTAGTGAAAGCCGCACTTGCCGCCGAAGCCACCGCCGAGATGTGGAACGATGATCCGCACGCGGCTCGCAGGCATCTCGAGTGTCTCACAGACCCCGGCACGGGCATCGAACGGCACCTGAGTCGAGGTCCAGATCGTGACCTTGCTGCCTTCCCATTGGGCGACAACCGCCCGAGGCTCGATCGGTACCGCGTGGCAGCCGTCGGCTACGAACCGACTTTCGATCACCAGATCCGCGCAAGCCATCCCGGCTTCGACATCGCCTTTGGTGATCGAAGAGAACGAGGCATCGTTGCGATCACGCACGACGGGATCTGCCGAGCCGTAAACAGCCCAGTTCTCGTGGACCAATGAGGCGCCGGCCGTCAGCGCATCTTCGAGATCGGTGACGAGGGGGAGTGGTTCGTACTCGACGACGATGGCGGCGGCCGCACGGGCGGCGATCTCCGGTGTCAAGGCGGCCACAGCGGCGACGATTTCACCCTCGAAGCGCACGACGTCGCGAGCGAACAGCGTGCGATCGGCGACGAACGGACCGAACCGCACTTCCGGGACGTCGGCGTCGGTGATGACGGCGAAGACGCCGGGAATCGCCTTGGCGGCGGTGGTGTCCAGCTTCGTGATCCGGCCATGGGGGATGTCGGCGTAACGGAACTTGGCTGCCAGCATCCCGGTGAAAGTCAGATCAGCGGTGTAGCGGCCGGAGCCGGTCACCTTGTCAGGGCCGTCCGCCCGCACGAATCGCCGTGGTGTAGCAACCGTCATCGATCTCGACCTCCTCAGGTGCGAAGAGGTTACCAATACCTCGCGACCCCACAGCGACGCACGTCCCACCAGTAACTGAGCCCACTGATGCACCGCCGGCGGTGCAAAACGGTCCACAGAAGGCTCACAATCCTCCTGACGTTCCCCAGGATTGCTCGCCCATAATATCCGTTATGTCAATTCTGGCCGAGGCACCACCTTGGCTGACATCATCGGTCAGTCGGCGCAGAAGATCAGCTTGGATGATTCGAGACGCTCCAGCACCACGTCCGGCGGGATGTCCAGCATCGCCGCAAAGGTGTGCTGGTCGGCACGCCGGACCGAGAGCACTCGACCGTTGAAGTCCTGGCGTTGGACCTGAATCATCGCAACGAAGCGTCTCACCGCTTCGAGATCCTCGGTATCGGACTCGCCCAACGCAGTGAGATCGAAGACGATCGCTGCGCCGCTCAGCTCGGCGATATGCCGCTCGACGGCGAGCAGCTCGATACTTGGCAGCGTCTCCTGCACCGGGACCTCGTAAAACGCAGCAAGTCGTTCCAGCCTCGGCAACGACAACGCTCGCTCGCCACGCTCGTAGGCACCAAGGACGGACGCCTTGAACTGAGCACCGGACAAACGCTCGACATCGTGTTGTGTCAGGCGCTTCTCGTGACGGATGCTTCGTAGACGAGCGCCGACTGCCCTGTTGTACCGGGGGTCCCTATCGTCGTCACCGTCCTCGCCGCCCATGCAGAACCCTCACTCAAAGTATATGCCGACCACTGATACTAACTGAGTCTGGCTGATTTGGGTCGATCTCGGTTGCCAACGGTGTGTTCGCGCTCCGAAGTGTCACGAACACCTGCCGAGAGTGGGAGAATCCAGGGCATGAGCGAACCGCCATTCAGCCGTCGCGACCTCATTCGGTGGTCGGCGATCGGCGCCGGTGTCGCTCCGTTGGCCGTTTGGTTGTCCGGCTGCGATGCGGTCAGTGACAGGACGAGGGCGCAGCCACGGCCACCGGAATCCGTTGCCGGAGTACCGACCCCGCAAGCCGACGCAGCGGTCACACCGTCATCGACCTCTCCGTCTTCGACGGAGTCCGCGGGCGTCTACGAGCAGCTCGACTCGGTGGCAGCCACCGCGGCACCATCGACGTCGCCGGCAACCGCACCCCCGGTATCGGCATTCGACAGCACACGTCCATGGTGGATGCAGGGCGATTTCGCCCCGGTTCGTAACGAGGTCGAGGCGGCCGATCTCGCGGTGCTCGGCGCGATTCCTCCCGAGTTGAACGGACTGTACGTCCGTAACGGATCAAACCCGTCGCACGGCGACTCTCCACAC
>Ga0123338_10000561_pt1 | contig 37767 bp, 35 predicted proteins | sample grotaG_FD_89793 | JGI IMG/M metagenome (GOLD analysis project Ga0123338, IMG submission 89793) | Glacier valley bacterial and archeal communities from Borup Fiord, Nunavut, Canada, to study Microbial Dark Matter (Phase II) -... | ecosystem: Environmental > Aquatic > Freshwater > Ice > Glacier ...
AAAGTAGAGACCGGCGTTTCTGTTAGTGAAAGATCGTGGATAAAGTTATCAAAAATAAAAACGCCGGAGCTATTGAATGCCCTCCTAAGTCATGAGCAGGGACACTACGACATGGGAACTATATTTTCAATTGAATTAAAAAAAATATTGTCAGACATTTGCTTCGACAAAGACGATTACAAACAGCAGGTTGATTCAGTTTTCAAATCGATGTATGCCCGGTATGATGCCTTACAAAAAGAATATGATTCGGATACTGACCACATGGCCAATAAAATCAGGCAAATAAAATGGAAAGAAAAAATCGCTGCTATGTGGAAAAATATTCAGTGATAACCGATTTAATTTGATGACGATACCTCATAAAAAATTTGTAATTAACAAATTAAGTAATGACGATCAACTAAAAATGACCTTTTATAGATTGATACCGGCGAAAATCTTATTACTAAGTGCATACGTATATATCAAATGTATCAAACTACTACAATAACAACAATGTGTTACGGTAGCTGATCTGTTTACATTTAGTGATTGATTTGTGTAAAAGAAAATAATTTTATGAAAGAATTCCAATTGCAGCCTTTCATTGTGAAAAATAATAGCATATACCTTTTTTTTAACTGGAAAGTCATCCGCTATCTTTTCTTTTTCACTTTGATGGCCTTGCCTGTAAGTTACTTATCTGTTATAAATTTCAGTACATCTCCACTCTTTATTGCGATAAGGATTATTCAATTCACGTTGTTTATAGCCCTCGGTATTATTCATTCCGAATCATTGGATAAGCGCTCCTTTTTTACCCATCATTCCAATAAAGAAAAGTTTTATTTCACGCTTGTATTAACCCTGGTTATTTATGCAGCGCTGCTTCTTTTTTATTTTACTGTACAAAGCGATATGCAGCGGATGGCCGTTGCCAGCAGTTGCGCGTTTATTCTTCCTTATTTGATAATACAGGCATGGAACTATTTCCTATTATTAGCAGACGATGGTGCTATGGTCTGGACTGGCTATAAAAAAGTTGAAGCAAACGTAGACATCGTTTATCTAAACTCAATACTTATCCGGGTAAGATTATTGAAAAGATGTGGGGACAAAGAAGATTCACCCTATTCTATCAACAGTCCTTTAAATATCGAACTGGGGAAACTTTTTAATTCATTTTTAAATGTTGAAAATAAAGATGGAAACGATAGTGAGATAGAATGTATCGCAACAGACAACAAACCATTTGGTTGGAAATTTTATGCCGTAAGCTACGGCGGCTTATACAAAAGGATCTTAAACCCGGCAGAAAGCTTGCAGAATAATGGGAACATCAAAAGAAATACCACAATCCTTGCGGTAAGAGTGTAGTAGACAGGAGGCATTGGTCTCTTGCTGAAATGGGTTGACATGCTATAGAAAATTAAAAAATCATGTTTACCAGTTGTGGGCTAATACAGTTTAGATAATCTTATTTTGAAATTAAAATCACAGGTTATGAATTTTCCAGATTTAAATAGTAAAGCTTTTACGAAGGCTAAATTTATAGGCTTTTTTAGCGCTGCGGTTTTATTATGTGTTGTTATCTTGAGTTCCTTTTGGACCCCATCTGCCGCTCCACAGGAAATGAAAGAACGTAAAAGCCTTGATATACCCGGATCGCAGCAACTGTTACAGATCAATCAAACGCTGAATTTAAAATGGGTGCCGCTGGAATTATTATATGATGAGCATGCCTTGTCATTGGCAGATCCTGCTAAAAGCAATAGTAATACTGAGTCACGCAAACAGATTATGGAGGCTGAAGTACACTATGCTAAAGTGCTGGACAGTGTTTCTGTAAATAACGCCACTTCTCCTTATATCGTTAAAATTGACAGCGCGGTTAATTCTTTCAGGGCCGCCTTACAAAACAGGCAGACCCTTAATAATACAATCACAGAAATAGCTTCAAAGAATAATGCCAGGGTATTACCTACGAACATTGTAAATAAGGATCAGGATCAGAAAGTGGCAGCACTACAAAATGATCTGACTGCAAAAAACGAGATGCTTGCTAAATTACAGTTAGCGGTAAGCACTGCTTCGTCCAATAAAAATACCTTGAATGTAAATGAGCAAAAACTTCAGCATATGCAAAGCGACCTTCAGGCAAAAACAGACATGATTAAAAAGTTGCAAAGCCAGATGAATATTGCTTACACAAATAATAATAACTCCACCGCAAATAATCAAAAAATACTTTTGCTACAAAACGATGTTCAATCTAAAAGTGATATGATTACCAAACTGCAAAGTCAACTTAAAGCAGGTCAGGTCAAAAGTAGCGGGGTAGGTACAGATGAAAAGAAGATGAATGAATTACAAAAAGATTTGCAATCTAAATCTGCAATGATAATAAAGTTACAAGGTCAGCTGAAAGCGCTGCCGGCAAGGACTCTGGTTGATGGTTCACAATCGGCGGGCGATAACAAAAAGATGAAGGACGAGCTTGAATTTTTAAAATGGGCACTTAGATCCGAGGTTAGTTCTAATCATACGCTTACTAATAATATCAACCAACTAAAGCAGACGAACGCATCGCTTATTAACCAGATTAAAATAAAATAGATGGCTACCAGGGGTCTGCCTGTTGATAAGCTTCTTGCATGGTAATGATTTAATTTTGTCCTGATCTTAATAACTTTAACCTGGTCTTTGTTGTTAAGACCGCTGGTTAAATTTTATTTAAGGACTTTAGACAATATTATTATTAGCCATCTCTAATACGTTCATGACCTTCGCCTGGCATGGTCATCTAAAATTTAAAGAATTTGAATGGAGCAGGAACCTCAGTCTTTTTGTTGTGATACTTATAGCTGGGGATTGGCATTTTTCGAATATCTTTTCCAGGTCCCCGCTAACAGGATTGGTTACAAAGAAGATGGTGGCCCCTTTAATCTTGTTCAGTTAAAAACTATCCAGGAAGCTTTGACCATAACCATTTTCATGTTGTTCGCCACTATTTTTTTTAAAGATGAAAAACTTACCTGGAACCATTTAGTGGGATTTACGCTGATAGTGCTGGCAGTGTTTGTTATTTTTAAAAAATGGCAAATTGCACTGGTTCATACATGGAATACTGACAGCTGTAATTTACAGCTGCATCAATTCTAAAAAACTTCCATTGCAGAAAGCACAGGGCACGCCTTTGAGTCTTTTATATTCACCCTTATCTCATCCGTTTCGACAGGCGATATTTTAATGATTCTTTTATAACCGATTGTCGTCCCGGAAGCAATTTCTTTCCAATTACCCTGCTGCCAGGCATCAACGGTAAAAGATTTTATACGCTGGCCCAAACGGATGTATTCCTGCAACACTATGTATTTTACCAATTGCTTTTTTGCCAGGTAAATTTCAACATTGCCCGAAAGCGAATTATCATCGGTTGACCAGTAAGTTTCTTTCTTACCATCAGTTAGCTTCAATGCGTTATATATTTCAGCATTGCCACGAAAGGAACTTGCTTTTGCTCTTGCGTTCTTTGCCAGGTTCACTTTAAATTCAGTGTCGATCAATTTTTTAAACCCCTGCAATGATTTAATATCATTATCATTAAAAAGCCCACGCTGATCCGGAGGTACATTTAGCAACAGAACAGAACCACGACCGACCGAAGTGAGATAAATTTCAAAAAGACGCTCCGGCGATTTTACCAGTGAGTCTTCATTTTTATGGTAAAACCATCCGGGACGGATAGAAACATCTACTTCGGCCGGTATCCATTTTTTACCATCAGACGCACCTGTATTTAGAATTTGATCGATGCCCGGCTTCCCGGCATAGAGCGTATCGTTGTTGATGGTATTCCAGTTCGTTAGTCCGGCAAGACCGCTTTCATTTCCTACCCAGCGGAGGTCAGGACCAGCATCGCTAAAAAAAATCACCTTTGGCTGAATAGCCGCTACCATAGAAATTGTGGTGGGCCAGTCATAATAATTCAGCGAATTAATATTGCGTGTTTCATTTGCTCCCCCATAATAACCACTGCCACCATTAGCACCATCGAACCACATTTCCCTGACGGGACCATAACCGGTAAACAGTTCTTTCAACTGGTTACGGTAATATTTGAGGTAAGCAGGTGTACCATAACCGGCACTATTCCGATCCCACGGTGACAGGTAAACGCCAAAGCGCATAGCGTACTTTTTGCAGGCATTTGAAACTTCCTTCACCACATCGCCTTTATAGGGACTGTTCTTAACAGAATGTTCGGTGAACTTCGACGGCCACAGGCAAAATCCATCATGGTGTTTACAGGTAAAGATAACCTGTTTGAAACCCGCGTCCTTTAAGGCTTTCACCCATTGTTCAGCATTGAGTTCAGTGGGATTAAAAATGGATTCCTTCTCACTACCCATTCCCCATTCAAGCCCGGTAAAAGTATTAGTGGTAAAATGTATAAAAGCATTCAGCTCCATTTCATGCCAGGCCATCTGTTGTGCTGACGGTACAGGCAATAGTGGTGCGGGTGGCTTTATATCTTCAGAAGAAATAAAATTTACCAATTTAGCGGTAAAAGCAAAGACGCCAATTATGATAATTCCTACAGCAAAAAATCTTAATATGTTTTTCATAAATATTGATTCAGAATAATTGGTCGATAAGTTTTGCCGTCAGCTATTAGCAGCTATTAATAAATTTTATCAGAGGTCAGGGGCAGTGCTATAAACAGATCTTATAAAACAAGCTCACAACTCCTTCTTTGAAACTTAACATTCCGATTATTATCTTTTTGTTAATTTTAATGAAACAATAGGAAGTATGGGTAAAAATAAAACAAAAACAGGTGATAAAGTTTCTGAAAAAAAAATGAATCGTCTATTTATCTTAAAAAGAATGGACGCGGCTTTTTCAGATCTTATTGCGCTGACCGGCAAAAAGAAATATGAAAAAGGTATAAAAAAAGCAGCTAAACTGCTTTGTAACAATTTTTCAAAAAAATCTCTTGATAGTTTTAGAAAGCTTGATGAATCTGTTAGTCCCCAGTCAGAAATGCGAGAAGGTACGAATTTGTTGATTGAAGAATTAGCGTAAGAAGCTATTGGCCGCAAGCAGTTTTCGATTACATCAAATTTTTTCAATTACACCTGTAAGTTATAGTTAAAAACTATTGATTTACAGGTTTAATTTTATGTTGTCGAAAAATCAAATGAGTGGAAAACTTTACAGGAACACTTTTTTGTTTTAAGCATAAATGAATGCTATCAATTCACCCCTCATTGCCTATACTTAATAATGAAATTATGAAAAAACTACAGGGACAGGTAGCAATCGTTACCGGGGGTGACAGTGGCATTGGCGCCGGCGTGGCAAAAGCATTGGCAGCTGAAGGAGCGCATGTAATCGTGAACCACTCATCCGCTCACAGCATAGAAAAAGGAGATACAATAGTAAGTGAAATCATAACAGACGGAGGTTCTGCGATCCGCTACCAATGTGATGTTAGCAATGAGGAGGAAGTAGTGGAGATGTTTGCCGGTACCATTAAAGATTGTAGCACCATTGACATCCTTGTTAATAATGCGGGCTGGCAAAAAGATGCACCTTTTCAGGAAATGACACTGGAGCAATGGAACCTGGTCATCGGTGTAAATCTTACCGGCCAGTTTTTATGCTCAAGAGAGGCTATCCGCGAATTTCTAAGAAGAGGTGTTGATCCGGCACGTTCTAAAGCCGCCGGAAAAATTATCCAGATGAGCAGTGTGCATGAAGTGATACCCTGGGGTGGCCATGCAAACTATGCTGCTTCCAAAGGTGGTGTCATGATGCTGATGAAAACACTGGCACAGGAGTTCGCCGGCAGAAAGATCCGTATCAACAGTATCTGTCCGGGAGCAATACAGACTCCTATCAACAGGCAGGCATGGGAAACCCCTGAAGCGCTTGAAAAATTAATGACACTTGTTCCTTATCAAAGAATTGGTCAGCCGGAAGATATCGGTAAAGCCGCAGTATGGCTTGCAAGTGATGAAAGTGATTATGTTACCGGCGCATCTCTTTTCATTGACGGCGGCATGACGCTTTACCCAGGCTTTGGTGATAACGGATAGCTATAATCATTAATGATAAATACCGTGCTTGAAAAAGAAAGATTAAAGGAAAACAAGAATGGCGTTTTTCCCTGGAAAAAATGGGGGCCTTATGTTACCGACCGCCAATGGGGAACAGTAAGAGAAGACTATAGTGCAAACGGAGAGCCATGGGATTATATAACACATGACATGGCCAGGAGCAAAGCCTATCGTTGGGGGGAAGAAGGGATTGCAGGTATTTGCGACAGACAACAAAAACTCTGTTTCGCGCTTGCGTTATGGAATAAAAAGGATCCTATCATAAAAGAAAGATACTTTGGTCTCACTAATTCCGAAGGCAATCATGGGGAAGATGTAAAGGAACTATACTACTATCTTGATGCTACTCCCACGCATTCTTATATGAAAATGCTTTATAAGTATCCGCAACAGGAATATCCTTATTCCCTGCTGTTAGAGGAGAACCGTAAGCGGGGTAAACTGGAAGGCGAATTTGAAATATTCGATACCGGGATATTTAACGAGGATAAATATTTTGATGTTTTTGTTGAGTATGCCAAAGCCGGTCCGGAGGATATGCTGGTTAAGATTTGTATACATAACCGTAGTGACGAAGATGCTCCTCTTAGTGTGATGCCAACGATCTGGTTCCGTAATACCTGGGCCTGGGGTTATGATGATTACAAGCCCGTGATAAAACGTTCAGACAATGGTGACATCATTATTGAGCACAAAGAATTAGGGTCGTTGAATTTACACCTTGATAAAAAAACCTCCTTATTGTTTTGTGATAATGAAACAAACAATGAAAAATTATACAACACGCACAATGCTGCTGACTTCTGCAAAGATGGCATTAACGAATTTATTGTCAACGGGCATGCAGCCGCAGTGAGTTATTACCAGGGCACAAAAGCAGCGGCTCATTATGATATTGTGGTTCCTGCAGGTAAGATGGAAACAATCAGTCTAAGACTTGGCGCCGGTGATTTGATAAAGCCATTTGAAGACTTTGATAAAATTTTTGATAACCGCCGCCAGGAAGCTGACGAATTTTATAAAGAGCTGCAGAAGGACCTGGTATATGATGATGAAAAGCTTGTGCAGCGCCAGGCTTTTGCCGGCATGTTATGGAGCAAACAATTTTATTATTATGATGTAAACCAGTGGCTGAAAGGTGATCCCGCTCAATCCCCGCCACCGGCGCAACGTAAGACTAATAGTCGTAATGTAAGCTGGAAACATTTAAATAATAACGACATCATATCAATGCCCGACAAATGGGAGTATCCCTGGTACGCTTCCTGGGATCTTGCTTTTCATTGTATTTCATTCGCTATGATTGATCCCGGGTTTGCAAAAAAACAACTCCTGCTTTTAACGAAAGAATGGTACATGCATCCTAACGGTCAGCTGCCCGCGTATGAATGGTCATTCAGCGATGTTAACCCGCCGGTACATGCATGGGCCAGTTGGCGGGTATACAAAATTGATCAGAAGAATAATAATGGAAAAGGAGACGTGCCATTTTTAGAAGCTGTGTTTCACAAACTCCTTATAAATTTTACCTGGTGGGTAAACCGGAAAGACGCTACGGGCAATAACATTTTTGAAGGTGGTTTTTTAGGACTGGATAATATCGGCGTGTTTGACAGAAACGCTGTTCTTGAAACGGGCGGGCATCTTGAACAGGCAGATGGCACCAGCTGGATGGCAATGTATTCCCTTAACCTGATGCGTATCTCACTGGAACTTTCTAAATACAATGCTGTTTACCAGGACATGGCTACGAAATTCTTTGAACACTTTCTGTACATCGCTGGCGCTATGGCGAACATGGGTAAAAATGGTATCGGACTATGGGATGAAGAAGACCAGTTTTTTTATGATGTACTGAAACTACCTGGTGACGGAGGCACTAAAATTAAAGTGCGCAGTGTGGTAGGATTGATACCGATGTTTGCTGTTGAAGTGCTTGACCATGAACTGCTGGAGGCTTTTCCAAAGTTCGCTGAAAGATTAAGATGGTTCCTCGATTACCGTCCTGACCTTGCCAGCCTGGTATCAAGATGGGAAGAAAAAAATTCAGGAGAAAAACACCTGCTGAGTTTATTACGTGGTCACCGGATGAAAAAGATTTTACAGCGGATGCTTGATGAAAGTGAATTCTTCAGTGACTATGGAATCCGGTCTTTATCAAAATACCACCAGGATCATCCTTATGAATTTTGGTTAGATGGTAACAGGCTTAACGTTTCCTACACTCCCGCGGAATCAACCACAGGGATGTTTGGCGGTAACAGCAACTGGCGGGGTCCTGTCTGGGCGCCGATCAATTTTTTATTTATTGAAAGCCTGCAAAGATTCCATTATTATTACGGAGATGATTTTAAAGTAGAATGTCCTACCGGCAGTGGAATATTTTTAACACTGCAGCAGGTATCGGAAGAGATTTCAAAACGCATTAGCAGGATTTTTTTACGGGATGAAAATGGTAACCGCGCTCACCTTGGAAATAATAACAAACTCCAGACTGATCCGAACTTTAAAGACTACGTCCAATTTTTTGAGTATTATCATGGCGATAATGGCAGCGGCTTGGGAGCCTCGCATCAAACCGGCTGGACAGGACTTATCACTAAAATAATTCAACCAAAAAAAATAAAAGAAGAGATTAGTAATGAGCTAAAAAAGCGCTGAATCCCGGGCTGAAATCTAACAGGTAGTTGTGGTACTTTTAGATTGACTTATTGCTGTCTGTTGTCAGCTAAAGCCAGCCACTATAGACCTTGGCCAAAGGCATGTCCGTATTATCGTAATCAGGAATTGTTATACATCTTTATCACCGGTTCTCTGAGGGCAGCTGCGGTATCAGTACAATAAAAAAATATTACTTCAGCAACAGCTTCGGCTCTTACCCAGCTATTGAAATCTGCATCCGGCATCGACTTCCGGTTGATTGCTGTATCGATAGTACCGGGGACTATCACACTGGTTATCACATTGTGGTTATCACCTTCTTCATTCATCAATTCTGCGAGCCGGAACAGGGAAGACTTAGCCAATCCATAAGAAACCATTCCTTTGCTGCTCTTTGCGTCTATACCCGGCCGGGAGCCTATTAAAAAGATGCTGCCTTTCTTTTGTTGTAACATCTGCTTGAATACCGGTTGGGCAACATTATAAGCTGTTTCAAAATTTAATTTATATTGAGTAAGGATCCCTGCGGTGCCGGTTTCAGCGATAGTACCCGTTGCGAAACCACCAACCGTTAATACCGCAGTATCTATGTTGCCATACTTTTTTATAACTTCTTCAACAAAATTTCTTGCATCGTTCTCATCAGAAACATCCACAACGACCTCTTCAAATAATTCTTCTGAGAAGTTTTTTCCTTTATCACCCTTACGGGTAACCGTGCCTATAACCCGATAGCCCTCCTTAATAAATTTTTTGACTACCGCCTGTCCGAGATTACCGGCAGAACCTGTTACTATCACTGTCTTCATGAGTATTGATTTTAATAATAATTATCATAATTCATGTTACACATACCTCATACCTCGTAGCAAATAGCTGCAACCCTCAGTTCATACACCCACAACTTCCCTGTTCCAAAAATAGTTAAATTCATTCAAGCCGGATATATGTTTGAAGATGAGTTCCAGCTTATTCCATAATCGATATTTTTCAATCTCCCATGAATGCCCCCATAAATGAAAACATCCATCATGTTTAATAATACGAGTAATATAGTAATCGGTCATTTTTAACAGATCAGTGCCTGATGCACTTTGCATCCACCATAATAGATTATTAAATCTGGATCGCTTTATTAAATGTTTATAATAAGTAATGCTTTTATGTTCATAAACCTGGATGGTAGTAGCCAGGAGATTGTTATGAGTATATGGTAACACCGACAATAATTCAGTTGTTCTTGCTATTTTAAAACCTGCCCGGCTTATACAATTAATCACTTCAGCATTGTAGGCGCCGCGTGGGAAACAAAATGATACCGGGTCTATCCCCAGCATTCCTTTCTGCCAATGATAACATCCTAAAACTTCTGTATCCATATCTTTTGAATTCAAATCAGTAAGGTTGACGTGGTTTAAAGTGTGACCACCTATTTCATTATTCTTTGCTATTAATTGAATTTGTACCTCATTCATAACTTCATTTTCCGGGTTGGTACGTGGAATATAAAAAGTGCCTTTGAGGTTATACTTATCCAACAGTTCATTTATCAAAAAATCTTTTGGGTGGCCGTCATCCCAACTGGTTGTAATAATTTTAGGCATAATCGTACTTAAAGATATATAAATACTCAAGTGATAGATGTTGAGATTCGTCTACGGGGAAGCACACGTAAATTTTCCTAGCGGAATATATGATAGATGATGCTGCCTGTAATAATTGCTTACGATGATCTTACAAAATTAGCAAGTCAGTTATTAACCAGGTATATGATATAAAGAAATATTGGTATGTATTACAAATGGCTGACGGCTGAAAGCTGAGAGCAAAAAGCATTAACTACACCCGCTTAGTTATTTTCTTTCTGTTACAGCATTATAAATAGACATTAACTGCTGAAAATTTTCTGCAGGCGTATAATACTGTTCATAAGTATCCCTGGCATTTTTCCGATAAAATTCTTTTTCATCATCCTTAAGTGCCTGCCATATATCTAATTTATTTCGCAGATCATTTACATTGGAATCCTGAAAATGAAAACCATTGTATCCATTCTTTATCAATATTGAGGGTGACCCGATATTTGACGCGATCACAGCCGTGGAAGTAGCAAATGCTTCTATAATGGTTAAGCCAAAAGTTTCATACCATACCGAAGGAAAAATCAGCGCACTGCATTTAATTAACTCATTTATAATAATATCCTTTTGCTGATAACCCAGGTAATTAATATTGGCATTGTTCTCAGAAGCTTCTTCCACCATGCCTTTCAACGGACCATCCCCTATAATTGTAATAGAATAAGAAGAATTATTAAACGCTTCCAGTAATACGCTGATACCCTTCTCTGCTGACAGGCGTCCTATAAATAAAAAATGGTCACTCCTAAGTATGTTTTTTACCTGGGGATCATACACAAAATTTGGCTTAATAATTATTCTACTTTTTCCGGAGTGCAGACTACTATTCTCAATAATACTTTTAGCGTGGCTGGTTAAAACAATATACCGGTCAGCAATTTTGTAGCTCCCCGCCAGGCGATTCACCCAGGTTGAAAATGCTACCCAGAAAGTTAATAAGGAAGATTTGTTATAAACCCCATCTCTTACAGCAGCCCATGGAAAATTACTTTTCAAACTCTTAAGGTAAGGCCGGTTGTTGTGATATAGGGTACCGGAAGGGCATAGAAAACGAAAATTGTGCAGCGTTATTACAACAGGAATTTTTTGACGCTTAATCGCGTAAAGTACAGAGGTAGTTGCACCGAAATGAAGATTATGAATATGTACGATGGCAGGTTTGAAAGATTTCAGATACCTGCGTGTTTTAAAATAAGCGCTTATATTAAATGGTAATTGAAAAATTTTTAACAGTGATGATCCTTCGTTTGAAAACGGAAGCAATTGAACATCTATTCCGTTGAAACGCAATAGTTCAACTTCCGCTAACACTACGCCATCTTCTCCGCCAGCCAACTTATAACGGCAATGTATAAACAGTATTTTCATAATCAAAGGCATCCGCAAAGATACTTCCCGTCCTTCACTACTTAAAAAATTTGAGCCATAGGTACTCCTTTACAAGCAGGTATAAAAACAATGAATTTGTAAAAGAATATCGCCTGAACAAGCGAACCGGTTCCTGCAAAAATCTAAACATCCATTCTAATCCGGCCTTTTGCATCCAACCGGGTGCTCTGCGCTGAAGACCAATCATCACAGGTAATGCGCCACCTATGCCTACCATCATCGCGTTGATTCTGCCTTTCATTGATGCCATCCATTTTTCCTGCTTCGGACATCCTAATATCACAAACACCAATTGAGCGCCTGAATTATTTATTATAGCAATATGATCTTCTTCTTCCTGTTTTGAAAATACTTTGCTAAATGGAGGGCTGTATGATCCCGCCATTTTAAGATCGGGATAATTTTGCTTAAGGTATTTAGAGGTCTCGGCAAGAAGTTGCTCAGATCCGCCATAAAAATAAACGGATAAATTATTAACAGATGCATTATACAATAGATCAGGCAAGAGGTCCATACCGGAAGCACGTTCTTGTTTGATGCCATATAAAAAACGCAATGCCCATCCTAAAGGCTTTCCATCAGGGGTTATAATAGTCGCGTTATTTATAACCTTAGCAAAATTATAATCGCTGTATGCTTCAATAAGCATGTGCACATTCATAAGACAGGTGTATTCGCTTATCTTTTCATCAGCATGTTCTGTGATCTCGTTTACAAAGTCATTATAAGTACCCGTATTTAATGACATACCTAATAACGATACCTTCTCAATCATACAAAGTATATTTCGGATTAATATATATCCGTGTGAACAATGAGTTAATGCTTAATGAATAAACAGATATTAGCTGGCTGGCAAACAAAAGGATACAAATTTCCTTTTTAAGAAATCGTGTTCAAATTAATATACGTAATTCAGGAAAGATTGGATACTTTATAATAAAGTTTATGACAGGTTCTTCTTTAGATATTCTTCAAACCATGTACAGGCATTCAAACAATTTACCGGATATAATCACAAGCAGCCTTTTCAACTACAAATGATTTTCTATATCAGCAACAAACATGCATAGTAATATATAAACTTCAGTTGACAAATCATAGAAAAAAGACACATTAATTATTTTTTTTAGCGGGAAGTAATCTTAATAATCGTATTGATTATCTTCCTGCTAATTAGCGCCTTTAATCCATAAGGCTTTTTTATCTGCTTCTCAAGATCAGGCCTTATCTGGTTTTCATCAGCAAAACGGAATTTTCTTTTCACACCGGTATCTAAAGGTGTTTTCAGATAATCTATACCAAATGTGTTGGTTGATTCCGTATCAAACCCTATATTATTAACTTTCGATATAACGGGGTACACCACTTTAAGCCTGTTTTCGGCAACGTGCACCTGCATTTGTATATCCCAGGTAGAAATATCACCTTTGATTTGTTTCTTCAGCATCCTGAATAAATCATAACCTTCCGCGTTTAAACGATTTTTAAAATCAAACGAATTTGAAATAAGTTTATTCAATTCTTTATGATCCCATATTACATCCTTTATCCTGTCTGACCAACCAGCCCAGCCATAAGAACAAAATCTTTTATAGATAATAGTATCATACGGATAATTGTTAAGGCTTAGCGGGAAACAAAAAGCAGTTACACAAAATATAGTTTTTTGTTCCTTGTAAAATTCCAGGCTTTGCATTAAATAAGAAATGTAATTTGGTGATACTACAAGGTCATCTTCCACAACGATGAACTGATTGTAATTGTTAGCGAGGTATTTTAATCCTTCCTCAAAATTTGGACCTGTGCTATAATTTTTTGGCCGGAATTGTTTTATTACATTCCTGAAGCCTGTAAGTAAGTCAATATACCTGCGTACCTCAAGAACACCCTCTTTATCTTTTTCACCTTTATAGCCATCACTGAAAAAGATGATATCCATATCAGGGCACTCCGGATTTTTTAATAAGGCGTCTACACAGGCTTTTAATTTGCCTGCTCTCTTGTAACAGAAGACAGCTACGATGATTGAATTATTCACTTTCAGAAAATTATAAAATATAATATTGATCCGTTGAGTTATTAAAATAATTATTACTTTGATAGGCTATTTTACCAAAGCACAATCAGTAATTATTTTTCTTCAGGCCATCCCAGACAAAAGGAAACAATGTCTTCATCCATAATTTTAAAAATGCAGATGGCGCATGAAGCGGGAAATGTTCTTTGATAAACCCCATGTATTCGTTATATGCCAGGCCTTTTGGACTTTTCAAATATTTAATCCTGTCTTTTAAAGACACGTTGGCCGACTTCCAGTTTTTGCCATGGTCATCCATACAGTTTCCGAGAACACCGGGAGCCACTATTACTTTAAAGCCAGCTTTTTTCGCCCGTAAAGTGTAATCATAATCTGCGAGTGCATGAGTAAACGCATCAGAAAGAATCCCTATTTTTCTAACCACCGCTTTAGGAACTAACATAATGTTTGCATTTCCCAGATCGCACTCAACATATTGGGTTTTACTAAAAACGGTATCACTTTTAATATTATTCTTTGAACGCAGTTTTTTTCCGCCATAGGATATCTGCCCCGTATGCCAGTCTAAAGTACTACCTACGCAGATAGCGGGGATACTATTGCCATCGATACTACTATACTTTAGCAAATCGGCAATGGCTGTTTTTATTAAAATGGTATCATCGTTTAATAATAAATAAAAATCAGGATCAGCATTTAGAGCATTGTTCCAGGAGTTACGCATGCCTCCAGCCCAGAATAATGAGCCTGTGCCTCTAAGGATATGTATTTCAGGGTAAATGCCCATCACTGAAGCCACGGTACCATCGGAAGATGCATCATCCGTTAAAAAAACTTCCAGGCTTGTGCTGCCTAGTCCTTCCTGTTTGTAAAGACTTTCCAGACAGGTTAAGGTTTTTTCCTTTCTGTTGAATGTAGCTAATAATACTGCGATTTTCATAAATTGAACCTGTTGTTAATTAGCTAATGCCGGTTTTGTTTTCAGAACCGGTTTCATCTTACGTATCCTCTTTATGATGGCCCTGTAATAACTATGTGTATAGTACCTGCATTTCATCATAAAGGATAAAGAAGGAATGCCAAGTGTACGCTGAACGTAGTTTATATAGTCTTCATCGCTGGTATCAAATCCGTAATTAGCAGAATGATTCATAAAAAAATCATATAAGTCAGCAAGTCCGAATAACTTTTCCGCAGGCAGGTGCCATACTACTAATTTTGTATCTGAAGGGCTGACATTTCTGTAGAACAGAGGGTTTGTCCAGATGCGTTTCATGAGGGTCTTGCTTTCACTTGCTTTGAATCCATTTTTGTAGTACAGGTAACTCAGCGTATGCGCTTCTTCATTGAATTTAGGAAGACCGAGTTTAAAGCGTTCCATCAATACCGGCCAAAGCTCGAGAAAACCGGAAAATATAGTACGCGTATTTTTAACGCTGCATAAATAGAACTCCCCCAGGTGATAACCGGGGATTTCGTTAATCTCTTCCCCTAACAAATCTTCATAGACCGTTTTCATATTTTTTCTGCTAAGCCCGTGTATTACCAGGTCAGTAGTACATTCATCTTCAAACGAAAGAAATCCCTGGTTAGATGCCTCTCTGAACAATTGAGCCGCGGGCTTTAAAAATATGCAATCAGAATCGAGTATCATATATTGATCATCCTGGTTTTCATTGTTGCGGACAATATATTCGAGGATGGAGAATTCGTAGAACTGATTTTGAAACATACCAAAATAACCTTCGGGTGTTTTGTATTTAAAATCAGTAAAGATTACTTCCACCTGCAGTGCAGCTAAAATATCCTGCATGTTTCTTCCGTCAACTACAGGAAGGCTTCTTACATTGGTATACAGCTGGTGTTTTTCATTTTTGTTGAACCTCTTACTGGTGATATAAAAAACGGTAAGACATCTCCAGTAAATATTCTGGTGACTTTGACTGGAAGATTTCTGACCCGTTTGCGGAAAAATGCTTTCTTCTCCTTCTTTATCAGCACATAGCCAGGTACATATATAATTCATCTTCTTATTATTCAATATTTGAAATCATTGTTATAAAACCTCTTCAATTATTGTATAGCCATTTACCGGATGGAAGGCCTTTCTTCAATTCAACCAATTTCCTGGTGATGGTTACACCATCTCTTTCAAGATAATATAAGCACATCCCCACATGTCCCCAGAACACCAGCGGCAGTACATAACTAAATGAAAATACTATACCTGAGATAGAGAATGCCACCAGGATAATTGACTCATTAGACAACTTTTTACTAAAAGCTTTTACAACCATGTAAACGAGGAAGGAGTACTTGAGTGTGAGGCCTACTATTCCATGATAATAAAGCATTTCCATATATCCTTCATGAAAATGCTGACCCGATTTTTCTGGCCACCAGTCAACCAGCGGGTTAGGCAATTCAAAGCCTTCAAAGGTCCAGCCAAAAACCGGTCGTTCCAGAAATATAGGATAATAAGTAAGCCGCTGCATCTGCCTGAAACTTCCTGTTCCTTCCTCTCTGGCAGGATCAAGAATCTCGCTGAACCGATCCGCTATGAATTCGATAAACCCCGGGACAAAGTTTGAAAGAAAAAAAACTACTATCCCTGTTGCCACGACAGTACCTATTGCTAAATTTATAAATTTGCCGAAATTTATTTTGCCTGTTATCAAACTGGAAAGAAAATAAAAAAATATTGCTACCAGGGCACTACTCCATACTGACCTGTGCTGGTGTAAAAGAATTACCGTAAAACAAAAAAGAAAGGTTATAAGGAACGTCCATTTCTTTGTTACTATATAGCGGTGCATATAGTATAATAAGGGAATGATCATTGTAAAGATAGACCTGGCATGTATGATACGGCTATCACCTGAAAAAGGTCCGTAATCATCCATATCAACACTTTCAAGACTGAAAGAAAAGCCCCGGCCGTAAAACAACATTATAACTATATAAGTAAAGATGTAAAACTTGGCAATGAACTCAAGTATATCAAGATCATATATTCTTAGGATGTACTTGATAAAAATTGTATATACTACAGGAAACAGTACAGTGAATAAGGTAAACTGCTGAAACGGCGTATTGTATTTGTACAAAGATTCGAATACCATCCTGATCAGTATTATCGTAAACAAGCCGATATAAATTCTCTCGCTTGTGGTAAGATCCATGAATTTATATAATATAAATCCATAGATGACTATGCTCAGGATTTTTTCGTACGCAAGTAAAATAACAGAAACAGGAAGACATATCCAGGAAAATACATTTTCCATAAGCAAATAAGTGAAGAACAGGACAGCGATCTCCTTTATTTGAAAACGGTAATTAGATATTCTAAGAAGTGGATTCTTCACAGTGTAATTTTATATTAAGTACATGCCCTGTTCATCAGCCTTAAGGATATGATATACATCCTGTACTTTTATTGAGGAGTAGCAGTTACCGGCACTCGTTTTGGAAAACGACTTGTAATTACTCTTGAAATTTTTCTCAGCGCTTTTATAGAAAGATTTTTAAGCAGGAGAATATTTAATAGTCCGTTCAGTAATACCACCTCCGCACTATTGCGCTTGTCGGACCACCTGATGGGTTTTTCATTTTTAAGATACATTCCCTGTAGTGTCGCTTCTCTTTCACCAGGTATAGCACGGTATATTTCAGCCTTCTTATCAACCAGTTCCTTACTGATGTATCCAAGATGCTTTAACCGGAAACTGGTATAAACTTTTAATCCCTTAATACCTTTTACATTAGGTGAATCAAGAATTTTATTTTCAAAATATCCCGAAGGGTTTTCGCGCCATAACATACGATCGTGCCCTGAGCTATAATTAAGCCGGAACCATGAACCCGCAAAATGTTCCCTGTCCATAAAATGAAAACGGCGGAAGGCATATTTGTTTACATAGCTTTTGTTCATAAGTCCGTCGAAATGCGCACGGGTGAGTTCGGCTTCAAAAATTTCATCTACATCAAGCCACAGGCACCAGTCTGGATTTCTTTTTCTTGCAGCTTCGTAAAGCATTGCCTTATCCCTTCCTTCATTATAACCTTCCGTGCGCATAAAAGCCACCACTTTTGAATGGGCTTCCAGCACCTTATCGGTACCGTCGGTTGATCCGTTATCCAATACAACAATCTCATCTACCAGTTTTTCAAAGCATGCAATCCATTCATGCACAAAAAAGATTCCATCCTTTACGCGAAGCAACATCACTAGTTTTGCCATACATGATAATTTAAATAATTCAAAGCTCGTTCATCATCATTTTATTGTTTGATAAATATCAAGTATGAACTATACCTTTCTCAATTTATAGTAAGGAATTAAAATAAATTTCTGTTTCAGCAGCTTAACAATATCACGGACTTCGCCATCTGCCATTATCAGTAATAACATAAAGAAGCCGGTAAAAATACCCGAGCTGATAATAAGTTTAGTGATATGCATGGTTTCAACAAACATACGCTGAACCAGCGTTTTACATCCCCATACTAACATTACACCTGCCGGTACCACGACGGCCCATAGGTTCAGGGTACTTTTTATTAAAGAGGTTTTAAGATATCCCAGTTTATATAACCTGTAAGTAAAATAGGAGAAATCTGTTATAAGTACAACGCTAAGCGTTGCAACGAGTGTACCAATGATGCCATATTTTTTTGCAATAAAAAACAACAGCACACCCAACAGGATACCTCTTATAATATTTACCATACTGTTTCTTTTAATGTCACCTAAGGCATACGCCATATTAGACATAAAATATCCTATCAGGTAAAAGAAAAAAATTGCAACCAGTAAGTACATGATTGTATCTCCGGCATATTTCCCTGAACCTGTCCATGCCGTGATAAGATCACGGTAAACAAGGCAAAACATACAGGCGACAAAAATAGCCGCGTAAGAATAAAATTTAAATTGTTTACTTATCAGGTTATTAATACCTGCCATATCACCGGTACCTTTTGCATGGGATATCAATGGCATCAATGCAACAGAATGGCGACCAAGCATAGACTGTGTAAGATTTATCGGTCGCTTGTTGATCTCATAAATTGTTATCATGCCGGGAGGGATAAACCGGGCAAGAATGATCATATCCATACTGGATGAAAACCCGCCTATTATACGCGATACAGAAGTAAAAGAAAAGATGCGGATGAATGATTTAAAATGGGTTTTACTAAAAATAATTTTAAGATCTTCCTTTCTTAATAAGCTACGCATCGCAAGCCAGTTGTAAATATTTATAAACAGCGCCCTGCATAAATTACCAAAAGCAATTGATATCACACCGAACTTCATATAGAGCAGCAGGCCGGTAACCAGCAGGAAAACAAAATTAGCAATCAATGAGGCTACCGCAACATGAGCAGAATTGTGCATACCCTGGTTGATACCAGACATGCTAAAAGACACCAGTGACATACCAGTCGCAATGATTGAAAGCATCAGCGCCATCTGCAGGTTAGGGTATTGCGACACATCCTTATTAATGATGGAACCTATTAAAAAGAAAAATATAAAACCTACAATCACAGAAATAACCAGCAGCAAGGCAGACGCCATAAAACCCGATCCGATTGTCTGACCAATTTCACTGAACAGTTTTTTTCCTCTTAACTCAGCTATTTTTTGTTGCAGCACATCACCTACTCCCGGGTCGGCTAGCGTCATCCAGGCAAGTATGTTTCCGGTGGCTAACCAGATACCCAGTGTAGTAGCATCAATATACTTAAGGTAATACGGAAATAGAATAATTGAATTGATAATATTGGTTATAACAAACCCATATTGAAAAATTAAGTTCCATTTTAAAATTCTGTTATTCATGAATTAGTACTGTTATAGAAAACGATTGGCATAACTGCCAGCTTGCTATTTAATCTGGATTCAATTACCAGTATATCAAAATATAACGGTGCTGATCTCTCTGTCATTTCTTGTTACAGGAGACTGATATGGCCCGGTGGTAAAAAGATACAACAGGTTTTATTAAAGAAGAAATCGGGCGCAAATACACGCTAAACAATTAATGGCTTGTAATGCGAACAGGATTCGTTGTGCTGCACTTTATGATCTTTACATTTACCTGTGAACTGGTTATAAATTTTATCAGTAATAATTTTCGCTATCTCTGCTTTATGGTTCCTGATTTGCTATGAAAAAATGTTGGTTATTATGAAAACATATTTTACCTGTTTATCAATTCTTTGAAATCTATGGCTTCGCCAGTCTAAGTCACTTAAATGTAGTATTTATATTGTGAAAGAGTCCTGTTATACTAGACAAAAATGTTTGACAGCAAAGCCTTCCTTATTTAAACCAGTAACCTTCTCAAACTAATTTCAAAAGCTGTCACAACAATATCTATACTTAGTGTCAATTATACGCAATGTTAACGGCAGAGAAGTGTAATATTATAATAACCTTGACCTTAACGCTGCTCCTTCACTATCAATTTTTCCGTTGACTTAAAATGTAAATTATTATTGATGGTCACCGGCGCACTATGGACGTTACCGGGTATTTGGGATATTAGAATAAAGCCTAAGGAAGGCAGTATTGCTTTTGTAAAATTATCATCCAGCATTTCCGTAACATTTCCAGCCTTGGTTATGGAAGATCCTCGCAGGCTTTGAACGTCATCATTAATGTTCACTTCCGTTTTTTCAATCTGTAGATAGAGGTACTGACTTAAAAAGGTTCGTATTGTCTCGATTTCCAAATCTTTTATAACAGCCGGCTTATTTAACCAGTAAACAAAATTAGCCACACCAGGTGTTCTTAAAACCTGGCCGGCCTGGCTTTCAACGACTCTTACAAACACATAAGATTTAAACAAGGGTTGCTGTTGTAGCTTAACACGGCTTTTGGCAAAAGACTTCAACGTGTTCAAAGGCCAGTAATATTCAATTCCCTTCTTAGCAAACAAGCCTGCTACTTTCTTTTCACAATTAATTTTAGTTAAAACAACCTGCCATTTCGCAACTGGATAATTATCTGCCATGCTTAAAATTTTAAAAAGTTTGATGATTGATTATTTTAATAACCGCACATACAGGCAACCGTTAATATAAAATATATCACAGCAATATTGGATTGTTATTATAAGATAATTGGATATGAAATATATAACCTGACTACTAGCTAGATCTCAACCGGCTTACAAAGCAGTAGTTACCGAATCGCCTGATTACTTTTTAACCAGTGATTCCTTTTTGTCTACACTATGATAACCGTTTTGGTTATATTCATGACCATAGCCATAGCCATAGCCATAATTGTTTTTACCAAAACCACGAGGAAGAATACCATTAAACACCAGCGCTATATTTTTAAGTTTTTTAATTTTATTATTTTCATCCAGTCTTTCGATAAATACCCGGGGCGTATATTTATGTCTTATAACATACAAAGTAACATCGCATAAAGACGATAGTACATAGGCATCTGTAACCGGACCAACGGGCGCTATATCTACTATAATGTAGTCGAAAATTCCGTTTAAAAAATCCAGCAGGTCTTCAATCTTACCATTCATTAATAATTCAGACGGGTTATCAGGAAGCGGACCTGATGGAATGATAAAAAGATTTTCATGTGTATCAGTCCTTTTAATAATTTCTTCCGGATCTTTCGTTCCTAACAAAAAATCAGAAATTCCTTTGTCATTATTAATATTCAGGTTAATGCTGAGCTTAGGCCTATTTAGATCGAGTTCCAATAATACCACCTTCTTTCCTGTTAGCGCAAAACTCAGCGCCAGGTTGGTTGCTATGAAACTTTTCCCTTCGCCGGCGATAGTAGAAGTAACGAGTATCTTTCTTTTTTTGCTGCTTCCCTTATAAAAATTAAGAGCGATCCTTAGTTCCCTGAACTGTTCAGCGATAAAAGTCCTCTTACCTGTACCGGTAACAATAGATTCATTCGATTTCTCATTGGATATCTCCCCGATGATAGGAAAAGAAGTCAGCTCTTCAATTTCGTTCCTGAATAATATTGTGCTGACAAATTTTTCTTTTGCGGTTACTCCACCGATCCCCAAGACCAGTGCCAGTGTCAATGCTGCCAGGTATACAACTTTTTTCTTCGGACTTACCGGTAATATGGAAGACTGTGCTTTATCAACTACCATACTGTCTGAAACGGTTGAAGCGTGTGCCAATGCTGTTTCTTCTCTTTTCTTGGAAAGAAAAGTGTAAATCTCGTTTTTTAGAACCTGCTCCCTGTTAATATCTATGAGTTCTCTTTCCTTTTTTGGGATTGATTGAAGAACCGAAGAATATTGATTGTTAGTAGAGGATAAGTTTGCTTTACTGGCTTCGAGACTTGATTTTTGGCTCTTTAGATTCTCCAGTATACTTGGCTTCAATTTGTCAATCTGTGTTTCAAGCGCAAGCATAGAAGGATGATTAATTCCATTGGTTTTCTTTAAATTCTCATACTTAGTTTCAGCATCAGATAACCTGTTTACTAACAGTGACAAACTTTCGTCATTAATACCCAAGGTGGATGGAATAATACCTCCCTGGTTAGTACCTGCATGAACATATTCATTCACCTTATCTAAAACAGCCATCTGCATATTTATCTGTCCTAGCCGCTGATCATTGGAACTTACATTTTCAAGGAACAATCTCCCTTGTGTACTAATGTCGATAGCGCCTTCGTTTGATTTGTACTTTTGCACTTTCTGTTCAATCGCAGCAAGGTCTTTGGTTACCGCGCTCAAACGTTCTTCAACGAAAGCCAGCGTATTAGCGGCAAGCGTATTTTTATCATCAACAATTGCTTTATTATAGGCCAATAATAATTCATTTAGAATATCTTCTCCCCGTTCAGGTACTTCGTCCAGTATTCCTAAATTTAAAATCGTTGATAGCTTACTGGCAGATATAACCTTTAAATTATTCTGGATATCAACCATTACATTTTTAGGATTCACTAGTGAAAAGTAGAGATTTCTAGTTGTTGCACCTGTATAACGAGGATTAGCGATAAACCTAAGCACACCATACTGAGTGTTTACCCAGGCATTCAGCGGATATTGATTATTATTTACCACAACCCGCATACTCCTGTTATCATACTTAAAATAAATCTTTCCTGATTTATTGATATTGTTCAGGTTTTGCATTTCAACTTTAACCGGGGAGGTCATATAGGCAGGCATCGGCCTTACTTTTCCTTCTTCGTATACCGGGGCATATAAATAAAGTGTTTTCACCACATCATTTATTAATGAGGAAGATTGAATAACCTCCATTTCGTTCTCGATGATTTTTTTTGAAGACAAGGTATTAAAAGACTCAAGCGCCTTGGAGTCTTCAGATCCTTTCTTTTCATCTTTGATAAGAATCTTCGCGGAAGCTTGGTAGAGAGGAATAGTATAACGTAAATAAAGCCAACTAGCTATTACGGCCAAAACAAAAAGGGCAATAAATAATGGCCAATAAGCTACGTAACGCACCCACAACTGCTTAAAACTTAAAATCTTGCCCTTTGAATTTTCTTTTTTATCAATAATTTCCATAAACCCGAATTGTATAAATAAATAAATACATGAGCCCTCTGCTCAACAGCAACAGTCATCAGTGGCTTTGATATGGCAAACAATCTAATAAAACGTTGGTTAATTGGAATGGATAATTGGTATTCCTTATAATAAGATAGTGGTATTGAAAAAGTGAACCTTTCAACTTTAATGCTAAGCAAAAATAATCAAAAGAATCATTTTTAAACTTTCCTCTTGTTCACAATTTACTTATATGTTAAAAATATCAAAATTTATACCGCATTATGACTGATATCTGTAAAGCCGATATTTATACTTACGTAATATTATGAATTTTTGATTGAAATACCCGGAATAACTTCTTCATTAACACTGCTAACATAAATCAAAAAATCTTTTTATACTCTTAATATCTTTGACTCATCTATCACCCATCGGAGGAAAACATGCAATTGATATGTTTTACTTGCCGTTAAAAAGTCAAGTTATCTTTGTGGTCATTTAATGTAAACTTAACATTCATATTATTACAAGACACATCTACAACATCCTTTATTGTCGCTAACAACATAACAAAACACCTGCCGCAAGTAAAGTTATAACACAATACATCCTCCGTACATTGCTATAAATCACAGCTAGAACATCTGACAATGTGTTGATACTCAGATACCACATTATTCCCTGTCTTACAATTGTAACCATTTATCCGAATATGTCCGCACCCTTGGCTGTTTACATTATTATCAACAAGTATTCCCATTCCCGGAACTGGTCAACCATTATTGGAACCCATTAAATAAAGTTTATCCACTTTTATTGTTATCATAATCCACCTTTTCATACCAGCTACCGAGAAGCCTTATGCAATTAATTTAGTACGTTAGAAACCGATGCATAAGTGTACGTCAAAGAAGACAGATAAATATTAAGGTGATGAGTCGTAATTATATAATAACCGGTAAACAGCAGAGGTGACAGACTGAGCAGCAAAAATTGATTTTTTAAGGTGTTGCTGTATGTCAGCCGGGGTTATACCGACATTGATAATTACTATGCGTTTAATCCTTTGCACACATTGAGTACTACAACCTTGAGAGAAAAAAAGAGGAAGAATCTAAAAATATCCTATTAATTATCTTATAAAATAATTTTTGTTTGCAATGATTGTCTGTTCAACAGATAATTGCCTCCAAACAATAAGATACTAAATACCATAGTAGCGAGCAGGCTACCCCTGTAAAATGGCAATGCGTCAGTATAACATTGAAACAAACCACTAACAGTTAATGGTCGACCGAAGCCGCCACCATTAAACCATACCAGAAAATTAGATACCATAAAATAAGCGGTTGCTGTAATCAATGAATAACCAAACAAGTTTAATGCATTAACCCGCTTCATTAAAAAACCGATACAAGTGATCCCAGCGAATAAAATGTAATTTGAAAATTGTCCTTCATAAAACCCACGCATTTGACTTAAGCCGTTAAGATATAATATTTCATACAACATGTCCGAAAGAAAAATTGAAAAGACGGGGAAAGCAAAGGCCCACTTCTTATCCTTGATTGCAGCACCGGCAAACAATGCCATTGCGATATGAGGAGCAAAACCATAAGGTCTGTTGGGAATGATGCGGTATAGGGCAGCCACAATTATTAAAAGTGCCAGCGACCAGAGAATTGATTTATTTATTTTCATAATTATAAATGGAATTGCAAAAATAGCATATTATAATTTTAATAACAGTTTGAATACAATCACTACTGTTGGGGAACAGCGGCACGGAACAGCACAGCACTTTCTTTACATAATATATTAATAGAGCTTCCTGCAAAAGCAACCGCCGCTTCCCCTTTGGCAAGTGCTACATGCTCGTTATTGCTTTCTGTCATCTCAATTAAACCGTTTAGTAAGAAAAATATTTCCGTGCTGTCAGATATTATCCCTGAAGACTGCCCTACATCGAGTGAAAATTTCGACAATTGAAAATCTCTTGCAGGCGATAAATACACTTCCTCCACACCACTGACATTTGTACCTTTTATAATATGCGGGATGGTAGCTGTAAAATTAATATGTTTCATTAATTCTTTTACATCGATGTGCTTTGGCGTTAATCCTCCCCTCAGAACATTGTCTGAGTTCGCCATAATTTCCATGTTCTGTCCTTCAAGATAAGCGTGCAAAACGCCTGCATCCTGGAAGATAGCCTCCTGCAATTTTAAGTTAACCAGGTTGAGCAGGTAAACGGAAAATATCCCCCGATCGGTAATGCCTTTCCGGTCAAAGGTAAGTGCAGCCCTTGCCGCCCAGAAATTCGCATCGCTCTTTTGAAGTTCATTAGCATGATATCGCGGGATAATAATTTTTAGCAAAGGCGCTAATATGTCATTAACCTTTTGCTGGTCCATCTCCATCAGGGTTCCATAGAGTTTTTTATATCCGCCCTCTTCAAATAACTGGAGCATGAAATTAAATGCTGGAACAGCGTTGATAGTTTCTGTTAATTTTTCAGGTGTTTTAAAACCATGTAACAGCCAGAAATCGCTAAGTGCCAGCATAAGTTCCGGTTTATGGTTGTCATCTTTATAATTTCTTTTTGCATCCGCAATAGAGATACCGGCTTTATTCTCTTTATCAAATTCCATTACCGCAGAGGCTTTGCCTGGATGTACCTGGATAGAAAGCATATCTTTTACATCCAACACTTTCAAAAGATAGGGCAATCTTCCGAATTGTGCTGCGGTCTTTTGTCCGAGTACATAAGTATTTTCATGAACATATTCATTTAGAAACCGTGGTTCCGCACCTTCGATAGCTGCAGGATGATTATCATGCGCACCGAGCCAGTATTCGGCAAACGGGTTACCCTCAATATTGGGAATGTTCAGCAGGTCGGGCAGGAATGAGGAACCACCCCATTGGTAATGCTGCACTTTGCCGGTCAGTTTGAATAAGCTATTTTTATTAATCATAGAAACAAAGATTATCCCCCAAAATAAAACAAAAATGGCATCACACAACGACCTTGGAAAAATTGGTGAGGCACTGGGCAAAACATTTTTGGAAGAACAATCTTATAAAATCCTGCACCTCAACTGGAAACATTCCTATTACGAGATTGATATCATCGCGTCTAAAGAAGATGTTTTGCATTTCATTGAAGTTAAAACCCGTCGTGGTCAACGATTCGGGCTTCCTGAAGAAAGTGTCGATGAAAAGAAAATTGAAAAAATCATGAAGGCTGCCGAAGAATTTTTGTTCCTGTTTCCTGCCTGGACAAAAATTCAGTACGACGTATTATCAATTTTGTTCGATATGAATAAGACTCCGGAATTTTTTTTTATAGAAGATATTTATTTGTAGCTGTGGAACGCTTATCCAGGCAAACCTGGTGGCATGTCAATCATCCGGTGTCTTGAAAAATTGCTATCAGCTGTCAGCCGTCAGTAATCCAGTGTATGATATACTCCCCTCCTTATGGCTGAAAGCCCTGATAGCAAAAACAACCACTTTCGATTGACCTTATATCATCACTTCTTAAAAATCACCATCATCTTTTCCACCATTTTATAAGTAGCCGGACAAAAAGGTATATTCTGCTTGTGCACGTGAATATAGTCAACCATCTTTTTTTTGGTAAGATGAGGAAAGCCGGAACAATCAGCCGGCCTTACTTTATATATCAAACATTTGTTAGTAGTAAGATTTAGAAATTGGCAGGGCTGCTGTTTATTTATCCAGTCATCACTCTTTCTTTCCTTGTGCAAATATTTATCCCTGAAGTTGATTGGCTTCATGTCCAGGTATGCAGAGATGCGTTTAACATCTTTAACGGTAAAAGTTGGCGACATGGTTTTACAGCAATTGGCACAGGTTAAACAATCAATTTCTTTCCACACGCTGTCGTTCACTATTTCGGCAATCCTGTCAAGGTCTTGCGGTGGATTTTTTTCAAGCTTACTTAAAAATCTTCTCAGCATTCTTTTATACAGGAGAAGATTCTTGCTGAACAAATGTAGATTGACTTTCATTATTGGGCTTGCATTGCAAATTTAAATAGTTATACTAAATTAGCGTTATCACGTAATCCAATCACCGGCAATTCATAAGATAAAAAAAGAATGTGGGATTCATACAAAAAAGGATTTAAAGCATGGCTTCAGCTGGAGCGGTCATTATCCGATAACTCTGTGGAAGCATATCTTACAGATATAGAAAAGTTCACACAATTTCTTCAGCTAACGGATTTGATAAAAACGCCGGGCAACGTTGTACTTAAAGACCTTCAGTTGTTTGTAAAGTGGATAAGCGAACTGGGTATGACGCCAGGTTCGCAGGCAAGGATAATCTCCGGCGTCAGAAGTTTTTACAAGTACTGCCTGATAGAGAACATCTCCCGTAAAGATCCTACTTTATTAATAGAAGGCCCCTCTTTAAAACGGAGCCTGCCGGACATATTAAGCTATGAAGAAATAGAAATTATTATCGGTGCAATAGATCTGAGTAAGCAGGAAGGAGGCCGCAACAAAGCGATCCTTGAAACTTTGTACAGTAGCGGCCTGCGGGTGAGTGAACTGGTGAACCTTAGGATCTCAGGCTTATACCTGGATGTTGGGTTTATAAGAGTGATAGGGAAAGGTGATAAAGAACGCCTGGTGCCTATAGGAAGTTCAGCGATAAAATACATCAACATCTATCGCACCGAGATAAGAATACACATACCCGTAAAACCCGGACACGAGGATATATTATTCTTAAACCGGCGCGGCAGCAAACTTTCCCGTGTGATGATCTTCCTGATGTTAAAAGAACTGGCGAAAAAAGCGCGCATTACTAAAAACATCTCACCTCATACATTCCGTCATTCTTTTGCCACCCACCTGGTAGAAGGAGGAGCAGACCTCCGCGCCGTACAGGAAATGCTGGGGCATGAAAGCATTACCACCACAGAAATTTATACGCACCTCGACAGGGAATACCTTCGGAAAACACTGCATCGGTTTCATCCGGCGTTTAATAATTATTAACATAGCCGTCAGCTGTCAGCGATCAGCTGTCAGCTATGGGGTATGAGTTATAAAGTGTCTATTTGAGTAATCGGTGGCAACGGTATAACGTAAAAGCTTTGTGCAGTTGGGGAATTGACCGACTTTCCGCCCGGAACTGAAGCTAAATTTATAATTAAAAGTTGATTGTCAGAACTACTGCCCAGCAGAATTCCGTTCGCCGAATGTGAAGCTGGGATATGCACTGGCGATGATTGTACTTCCCTTAAGCCCCCAATTGCACAAAACCTTTTGATACCGTAAGCGACCGACCAACCCGCTATTTAAATATATCAGTGAGCACGTCATCTTTGTAAAAAAATTACAATTATGCGAGCAAACAATGAGCAACGAAATGCGATGCTGTCTTTAATCAAGCAATGGGAACAAAGTGGGATGCGCCAAAAGGATTTTTACGAACAGCATAAGATTCCTGCCCATGTATTTTATTACCGGCACAAGTGCTATAAAAAGCCAAAGGCAGGTGTACATAAGCCAGTCCCGGCTGCCAGCAGCTTTGTACAACTTCAGCAGTTGGTGCCAACATCCGGCAATATGGAATTGCACTTGTCCAATGGTAATCGGATAATTTTTAATCAGCCGGTAAGTGTGGATTACCTGAAAGCTTTAATCAGTTAAACAATGCTACACCTTACACCCACCATCCGGTATTACCTATATCGATGCCCTACTGATATGCGAAAGGGCTTCGACTCTTTATCGGGCATCGTTACTTCGTGCATGCAGCATAATGCCTGCGGTGGAGATATATTTATATTCCTTAATAAGCATCGTACTCATATAAAGTTATTGCTTTTTGAAGGAGATGGCTTTGCGCTGTATTACAAACGCCTGGAGCAGGGAACTTATGAATTGCCCGTTTGCAACGACCCTGATAGCAGTATGATCATCACACAACAGCAGTTACAATTCATTCTTCAGGGTGTTTCACTGGGCAAAATCGAGTATCGCAAGCGATATCAGAAAAAGGAACTGAGTTATTAACATTTTTACGGCCTCCAAAATAAAAATAAAAAAAACCATGCGTTTATTCACAAGATGGCTGTATAACTATTATTGCCCGAATGATTGGCTGAAACCCTTATTCAACCTAGCTTTACACCATAAATGCAGACAGCCGAAATCATAGATTACAAGCACTTATTCGAACAGGCGCAATTTAAAATTGCCTCTCTCAATCATGAGCTGGATAATCTTAAAAGGATGCTCTTTGGCTCCCGGCAGGAACGCTTTATAGCTGAGACTGCTAAAGGGCAAGCCATACAAGGCACCCTTGATCTGAACCTGGATGTTATTGCTGCCTGCAAAATAACGGAGACCACCAAGGTGACCCATCAGCAAACCCGGTCCGAGGTAGTGACACAAAGAAAGGAACACCATGGCCGCATGAAACTCCCTGATCACCTGCGCCGTGAAGTGATCATCCTGGAACCTGGCAAAGATATTACCGGCTTCGAGAAGGATAGGATATGAGATAACAGAAGTGCTGGAATATTTGCCCGCAGAGCTATATTTAAAGCAATACCTGCGCCCGGTCTATGTGCAGCCTACCAGCGATCTTGAAACCAATTTTATCACAGCAGCTCTTCCTGGCCGTATGCTCGAAAAGTGCCTGGCAGGCGAAGGGCTCCTGGCGCAGATGGTAGTAGATAAATACATGGATCACCTTCCCATTCACAGGCAGTTACAGCGCTTTGAAAGAGTAAGCGTAACCATCTCTCAGAGCACCAGCAATGACTGGATGAGAAATACACTCAACAGCCTGACAGGTATCTATGAACTGCATAAGAAGCAGGTGTTGGAAAGTAGCTACCTGCATGCTGACGAAACCACTATCAGGGTACAGGATGAAAATAAACAGGGCAAAACGCATCTGGGGTACTATTGGGTGTACCACAACAGCGAACAAAATTTAGCGCTCTTCGATTATCAGAAAGGCCGGGGAAGAGAAGGCCCTGATGAAATACTGAAAAATTTTAAGGGCTATCTTCAAACCGACGGTTATGGTACTTATGACGACTTTGATTTAAGGGCGGACATAACACAATTACACTGTATGGCGCATTCCAGAAGAAAATTTTCGGAAGCAATGGGTAATGATGCCCCCAGGGCAACCTATGTCCTGGAAAGAATGCAGGTTTTGTATGGGGTGGAAAGACGCATAAAGGAAGAAATCCTTCAGCCGGATCACATAATAGCGCTTCGACAGTCTGAATCATTACCAGTATTAAAGGAACTCAAAGAATGGATACTTGCCCAAATCAGCATAGTATTGCCAAAGAGTCTGATAGGCAAGGCTATAACGTACAGCCTTAAACGATGGGATAAACTTTCTATATACACCACCAATGCCCGACTTCAGATTGATAACAATTCAATAGAACGCGAAATGCGTCCTGTGGCGCTCGGAAGAAAGAATTATATGTTCGCAGGAAGCCATGATGCTGCACAGCGTGGCGCTATGATATATTCGCTTTTTGCAACCTGCCGTCTTCACAAAATCAATCCATACAACTGGCTTAAAGATGTGCTGATAATGATGCCCAACTACACCACAAAAAATCTGCATGAATTACTACCTCAAAACTGGAAACCTGCTGATAATGACCAATAGCCGCTATATACGACATTGAAACTTAAATTACAATAGCGGGTTAGTCGGTGGCTTACGTTGCAACTGCTGAGAATGGATAAACCAATTAAAAGACTTGAAGCGAATAAAGAAATCTTTGTCATTGTTTTGTTTTTTTAAATGTTGAATTATTTAGGGTCTGTCAGCATTACAGCCAACTAGCAGGTATTGCCTATGGTGGGAATTTTATATTCGTCCGCCCCACAATACAAATGTGGCAGTAGTGCTTTTTGTCGGGCAAAGAAGCGTCAATGAAAAACATAACTTACCCTATTGTTTTTTCAGGTGGTGGTAATTCTTTTAAATAGAGTAATTCAAGAAGGACATTTGGTTCAGATAATTCAAAGTAGCAGAACTCAAAAATGCCTTCTGTATAACCGTGCTGTACCAATTTATGTCCTTGCTTTTTGAGTTCTTCTTTAGCAGACTGCATACTTTCCAAATCTGAATAAGCAAAACAAGAATGATGATAACCTTCGCCTTTTAATTTTAAATGCTCGTCATAAACGCTGTGTCCAGTATGTGGTGATATTAATTCTAAGTTTGCTCCACCAACTTGTGCAAAGCCAACTCTGAAAGAAAATGGTGACGGTTCTCCATTCACAAAACAATGGTCTGGTGCAATTGTCCATAGATTCCAAGTTACAGAAAGTGTCTTTGCCAATTTCCCGGCAGATTTTTCTAAGTCGTTTACCAAAATACTTGTGTGGTGTAGTGTCGCTGAATTTGATACAGGCATTTTATTTTTTTTAATTGATGAAATTATTTGATGTCGGTATAGGCAAGTTTGAATTGAAAATATCTCTAAACAATTTCCATTTCCCGTCCTCTTTTTTCCAAAGCACAATGCATTTTTCTTCCGCAACAGCATCGTTCTTTACATACAGGGTTAACTCACTTTCTTCTGCAATTAAATCTTCGGTTCCAAAGACTTCCTTCAACCTTAGGTCAACTTTTGTTATTCCTGATTTTACAATGTCCGACATTGCTCTTTGAATATTTGCCTTTCCTACAACGGATGGGGCTCCTGCTCACATAAATTTAGCATCCGTCGTATATGAATTTGCTAACCCCACAGAATCGCCTTTAGCAACCAAGTCCATAAAAATTTCGGTTTGCTTCCTCAATCTCTTTTTTTGCAACTGATAAATCAAAACTGGATTTGTTTTAGTTTTCGGTTGTCGTTTTAGAAGTGTCTGCGTTGTTACAGCTACTTAATTGTAAAAACCAATTAAAAGACTTGAAGCGAATAAAGAAATCTTTGTCATTTTTTTGTTTTTTTAAATGTTGAAATTATTTTGGGTCTGTCAGCATTACTGCCAACGCAGATATAGATATAGGCCTTTCAAGTGAGCACCTTCGTTTTGTGCGGTTGACATATACAATTAGTTATAATGGGCAGTGAAAGTTTTATAGAATGAGGAAACCGGCAGAACGGAATGTTTTACCGGCCTCCAACTGTAAGCCGCTATCTCAAAAGCTGTTTTTATTTTTCTTTTGCATCATCATTGCCAATGTCCCTGATGCAAATCCATTTGCCATCACGTTTTTCCCAGAGAGCCATATACTTGCCGGTGGATGTTATTTTGCCTGTGGAATCTTTCCTCGTTATTTTACCAACCTCGGTTACATAGTTTTCGCAGCCGATAGCATCCAGCACATCGTAAGCAATAGTGACGCCTTTGGGTCTTTTTGCTATTGATTCTTCCAAATCTTTTTTAATGGCAGCATTACCTGTAAACATCCGCCGGTTGTTTGCCAGGCTCACTGCGTCATCCGAATAAAATGCAGCGAGTGCATTTACATCACGGGCATTGTCGGCATTGGCCCATGCATTTTCCAATGCCTGAATCTCGGCTTTGAGTTTTTGATTGTCTGGTTTTGTTGGCATCGTTTCATTAGTGTCAGGCTTTACTTCAGTTGTTTTATCAGCATTTTGATTACATGCACTAGCGAAGAAGAATAAGACAACACAAATTGTTGCGAATTTAAAATGGGTAAACTGTTTCATTTTTTGTTGATTTATTATTAGTTAAAAAAAAAGATACTAAATACATAAAGCGCAAATCATCGCCTTGCGGCTACGGCTTTGCGTTCGGCGGGCACCCATGTTCTGTGACGCTTTTCGTCAATGTCATAGTCATTTTTTAACTCGTAGTTGGTTATTCAAACTCAATGCGTCAGGAAATCCCCATTGTTCAACTAATTTTCCATTTGCTATTCTGTAAATGGATGTTTCAAATATTGTGACTTTAATTCCTGTTGAATCAAGTCCATTAAATTTTCCCTGGTGAGTCCCTGTCGATTTATACCTTGTTACTACTTTGCCTTCTTCTGCGATTATGTCCACTATATCCTCATTCCAGTCCGGAAAAGATATTCTGTGATTTGAAATTGCATTTTTTGCACCTTCAATCCCTTTCCAATCGAGTTCATTAATGAAATGGCAGACAAAGTCTGGAGCCATTATTTTGTCTAAATTGGCAACTTGCCCATCAGATCAAACTTGGTGATATTTTTTTACAATGTCCCGGTTACCTTCTATGTTAGTTTTCTGATTATTCGAATTACAGCCACAAACTATTATTAAGAAGGCGACCACTCCGGATTGATAAATTAGTTTTCTCATTTTTGATTGTTAAAAACAGAGGCTTTATTTATTGTTCGCACAAGTAGCGCTTTATTGTGCCACCGGTGTTTCCATATAAAAAGCCTCCAGCCATTTACCTCCCCGCTTTACGTAATTAACCGATGCCCTGACTTTTGGAGCACTTGTTTTACCGCCGCACACAGCATCCTGCATTGCGGTATAGGTAAGCAGGGCCGCACTTTCATTAAGCATCACGCATTTGAAATCGGCCAGCGAAAAACTTTTTACGGCGCACTCGGTAGCTGTGGCTTTTAGCACATCGGCCTTGTTTCGGGTACCTTCAGCAAGCACCATCAAAAAGTCTTTTGTCGTGTTCTTCTTATACCAGTCCACATTTTTGTCTTTCCATGCCTGCCATCCTGCCTTTTCAAGGGCGATAATTTGCGCTTCCGCCTTTGGATTATCCGACATCTTCGTTTGACTAAAAGCAAAGGACGATACGCTGTTAACGATCATCAAAATCACCATTACTTTTTTCATGCTTTGTTTTTTTTATTTTAAAATTGAAAGCTGCATTAGTTGGCGAGGCGAATGTTGGACGCTGCAAGCTCTACCCACCGTCCATCGCTTTTGATAAATGTGCCCGTTGTTTGAAAGTGGCCGTCATCCTTTTTTCCGGCGATAGTGGCTTTGGTAATTACATCCATGAAAGCCACGGCTATATCACCATACATTTTCAGATCGGCAACCCGGATGTTTATTGATTGAAATTTCACGTTACCCGATTTAATGTCCGCCAGTCTTTCTGATTTGGTCAACCGCTTGCCGTCATCTCTTACAAACGTGAATCGGTCTGCATAGATACGGTCAAGTTCATCGGTGTTGTTGACTTGCAGCGCTTTTTGCAGATCGTCGATCACCTGCCGTACAGCCTGCTCTTCGTTCCCGTTGCTTGCCGCATTCCATTTTGAAAAATCGCCGTAAATACTCTCCCTGATTATTTTGCCGTCCGCATTAAAATCATCGAGCTGGAACATGGGTACCCTTACTACTTCACCCGTTTTCTTCGACTTGCCCGACATCGTCCACCACGATTGAACGGTTTTGGCATTTTGGTCTTTGTAATGCAGGTAATCCGGGTACCCAACCTGCTTTTGGCTAATGCTGTCGTACACATCAAAATCACTCATCCACATTTTCATTGCTTCCGCGATCGGGACGCTTTTCGTCATTCCCGAAGCCCACCACCTCGCCGTATCGGAATAAAGCATTTTCAGGGCGGCCATGTCTTTACCCAGATATCCCTTCACGGTGTTATGTACGGCATCAATATTCGGGTGCTTGATGTAGATGATGCCGTTTTCTTCCTGCTGGCAAAAGGCAGTGCTGGCGGCTAAAAAAAAGCCAATGGTTACAATAAATTTTCTCATGGTTTATTTGTTTTTGATAATGAAAGAACTGGGAATAAACGTTTAAAAAATTCTTCAGAAGAAGCAAGTAAAATATTGCCCCAAACCATTTGTTTGAGGATATCAATTAAACTATTATTTTGAGCTCAATAAAGGCTTATAGGTAAGCAATTCAGACCAGCGCATCTGAACTATGCCGCCATAATCCTTTAACCATGCATCAAATGTACCGGCGCCATTGGTTGCATTAAATCGCTCAGCCATTGGTTTGCGATAATCACTGGCCAGTTCTTTTAAACCATTTTTTAAACGGGTAACAGTAATATATCCCGGCTCGCCAGAAAAAGCCACCGAATAAACGGCCACAGATTCTTTGCCTGCTTCCCATATCTTTTTAAGTTGCTGAATCAGCGTCATCATCTTGTTGATCTTGCCGGGTTTTGAAGTCATGTGATTGATCACGATTTTGTCCGAATAATCCGTTAGCTGTACCGTGCTTAAATCGGCCTGGAAATCGTAATAGCCGCTTTGCCCGCGACCCTCAGTAAGAGGTAAAACATTTTTTTTCCAGTCAGCCGTATGTTCGGCGCTAATATCGCCACGCCCATCCACGGTTGCCCAGGTGGTGGGCCCTTCGGTCACCATATAGCCGCCGGCATCCGGGCCTGACTCTATGCTCCATACCCGCCAGGCAACATCGCCTGTGTGATATTTTTGAGCGTGGCTGGCAAGGGCTTTTTCAAAATCCCCGGCTTTGTCGTTTTTGGCAAATACCCGATTGGTTGTGAGCAGTGTTTTTGTTTGTCCAATGCATAATGCCGGAAGGATCAACAGCAGGAAGAAGAACTTTTTCATTTTACGTTTTTTTGATGATGAAAGAAATGATGAGATATAGGTAAGGATTTGCGGTTTGGATTGGCAGCTCCCAAGTGGACTGTAATGCGATAAACAACTGAACAGTACGACTAAACGGGAATTGCGGTCAGCATAATCTTTTTCACAACCGTGTATTTGTTTTATCAATCCATGCATGAATCAGCTTTTACAACCCAAACAAGCAGTGCCTTTCGTAGTTGAGCTGCTCCATAAACAACATGTCTAAGGTCACCTTAAAATGTTTCCTACTGTGAGGAGAATACTTGCAACTTCTTGTACATATTCAGCTTTCGCCAGGACAAATTGTGCAGCAATAGGATTAATTCGTCATTTTGATTTGGAACAAGGGCTGCTTATTTTCTAAGGGGCTCATGGAAAACGTTTTCTATTTATCTTTAAGTAATTATGCCGCTTCGCCCCGCTGCTTTCAAAATAATCCTCGCCTTGTCCATCCTGAATTTTAGACAGGTTGCCCTTGCGCAAAAGGCCTTGCCATACGAGTCCATCTCCACCGCCCAGGGCCTGTCGCAGGGGATGGTGTTTGATATGTTGCAAGACAAGGATGGCTTCATTTGGGTGGCCACCAAAAACGGATTGAACCGCTACGACGGTTATAGCTTCACGGTTTTCTCCAACGACCCGTACAATTCCAATAGCCTCAGCAGCAATACAATTGTAAGGCTTTTTGAAGATGTAAAAGGCCGGATATGGGCCGGAACGGAAGATGCCGGTTTGAACCTTTATGATAAAAAGAGCAACAGGTTTTACCGCATCTTACACAAACCTTCCGATGCCGGCAGCCTTTCGGGCAACGCCATTCGCTCGATAGAAGAATTGCCGGATGGCCGGATGCTGGTAGCGGCCGATGGCGCCGGCTTTAACGTGGTGCAATTACCCAATGACTTTTTTGAAAAGAATACGGTGCCGGTTATTACGAGACTTACGTTACCCGGCGGAACGCAGGTCTATGGCGCTGGAAAAGATAAAACCGGCAGGGTTTGGATTGGCGGCATGGATGGCTCGGTCTATCAGTTTGACCCATTGAAAAATAGTTTTACGGGGTTGCCGAATGGCCAGCTACTCAACAACGGTTATCTAACGCAGGACAGCAGCATCTTAATTAACAACAACCTGTTTCTTTCCGATGGCAAAGAGGTGGCCCCCCTTTTTGATGTGGCCAAAATGCCCGCCGGCAACATTATCTTCAGGCCGAGAGAAAAGCTATGGGAGAACCATCACCGCGAGCCGCATTTTTATGACGTGAGTAAATGGGAGCCTGGCAAAGCCGTGCAATGGAATGTGCAATTGCCGGAAAATTTACGGCTCGTTTATCCCTTCATCACCGATCGGTCGGGCATGTTGTGGTCCGGTTCCGTGGGCTATGGCTTGCGCAAATACAATACGACCGGCAATAAATTCAAACCGCAGTTGCCAGGCTACAGTGTGCGATGGATTGTTCCTGTTTCAGCAACCGATATTTTTTTAGGCGATTATGCTTATGGCTGGAGAAGGTTGAGGCCCGACTCGATAGAAAAAACCCCGTTTGCTAAAATTTCATCGGTTACGCAAATAGATAATTTTCTCATCTCAAAAAAAGGCGATTACTGGCTCAAAAGCGATAACAAGGGGTACTTAAACTACCAGCCTTCTTCCGGTAAATTAATTCCCTATCCCGGCATAAACGACTACCAGGGTATCGGCGATAAACAACCGTTGCTGCAAGACAGCAAAGGCAATATCTGGATTCCCGGGCTTGGCGGCCATTTCACTTTGCTTAATGAAATGACGGGCCGCATTAATAGCCTAAGCAT
>Ga0123338_10000562_pt1 | contig 37754 bp, 34 predicted proteins | sample grotaG_FD_89793 | JGI IMG/M metagenome (GOLD analysis project Ga0123338, IMG submission 89793) | Glacier valley bacterial and archeal communities from Borup Fiord, Nunavut, Canada, to study Microbial Dark Matter (Phase II) -... | ecosystem: Environmental > Aquatic > Freshwater > Ice > Glacier ...
ATCATTGCTAAATGCTCGATTAAACTTTATTGAGTTCACGCCAGTAAATTTATTTGTCCTACCCATGCGCCAAAGGTAGTAACTTATTTAAAACAAGTGCGACCTAAACGCTTATACCTATTCCTTTAATCATAATTGATAACTTCAAAAAATGATTGGGTGCTAAGTTAAACAAAGTTTAATATCCTGTGATTTAACCGATCAACTTACTGCATAGCGATTCATTTCAACGACCAAAGCACCCGTGTTTCATTCCTTGATTATTTTTTCATTCCTTATGCCATTGTCAGTGAAAATAGAAACAACATAGATTCCAGGCTTTAAACAACTTAAGTCAATACGATTTGGGTCTTGTAACTCAATTCCCTGTGTTTTTCCATTGATGTCAGTAACCTCTATCCTCTTTGCCTGAATACCATTGATATAAAGGAAATCGGAACAAGGATTTGGATAGATTAATACCTTTTCATCTTTCAAATACTTTGTTGATGCAAATAAATCTGACCCTAAGATAGTGAAATTTTCATTATTTATTATAAGATGAAGGGTGTCGAATGGCATTATTTGAATTTTAACTGTATAACCATAAGAACAGTCGCAGAGGCAATCAACACCTGCAGGATTAACTACATTAATTATCAAGCTATCAAGTTGACTTTTCACCACCGCCACCAATTTATATGGGCAGCAGAATTCTCTTTTTATATTTCGAATAGACAGGGTATCATGTTGGTAGGCAAATATAGTGGTGTCAATTTTAGATGGGTTCATCGATTCACAATAATAATCGTATACAGCCAACGTATCGGTCTTTGGAGGAAGCAAAAAAGAAAAGTAGTCTTCACCTTTTTCCTTTATCTCTTGAATTAAAGCCATTGTTGAGGAATCACATTCTGATTTATAATCTATTACATACCCTATTTCTGTTTTTCGTAATATGACTAAATACTGTTTATCAGATTTTATTCTGAAATAACCGTCATCATTGTAGTCGCTAAACATTTTCATAGTCATATAAAAAATGGAATCCCCATCTGAGTTTAATCCTTTGAATTCCTTCTTTTCATAAATGCTTTGGGTAGAAAAATAGGGCGTAAAAATAGAGTCCATTGTTCCATCTATCGATTGTTCCCCCTTTATGATGGAGTCTATTGATAAATGATATTTTTCTCTTAGTATATCATAACGAAGATGATAGCCATCCTCTACTATAGCATCATAACTGCTTATCTTAAGTGTGTCGGTATGAGTGACATTACAAATCAATACCAGATCAGCATCAAGATACCAACGTGCTATATCAAAACTGTTTATAATCCTTGCAGCCTGTCCTGAATAGTAAAAAACAAACAGTAGGAGAATTACGCTTATTAATTTTTTCATTTGCCTCAATAAATAACTTGTAAATATTAAATGTGTCTATTTCATTTCGCTTTTAAATGCAGGTCTTAAGTTAATCAATCAACTTACTGCAAAATGTTGAATTTACTTTTTTCCCTAATTCCGATTTCCTTTTCCATAGAATTATTTACCCCTTCAAATTTAACAAATATTTTGAACATATCTTTATATTCATCTTTTTATTTTCAATTGTTGAATGTTTATTTTCAATACCCCAAAATCACTGCCAATTATTTCATTCACAGGCATTTTTTATTTCAATTTAAATATTCTTTCACCTCAAATTTTATTTAACTTCTTTCTGAATAATGTGAAGGAACACTTTCTAAACCTTCCCCCAGTTCACGATAAAGTTTTTATTTGATTTATGCTCAACTTAAAGATATTTTATGTATCTCTAGATATTCAAGCAATGCACCAGTAGTATATAAATCCTGTCAAAAACACTGAGAAAAGAGTGACCGCATATTGAAAGTTGTTGGACCTTGGACTGAATTAATGTTTAACCAGGGTCTGCTTTGAAACTTTTATTATTCAGAATAATAGCTTTTTATATGAATATTCATTGTGATAAGTGCAGGAAAAAAATCAGAAAGTATCCAAAATACCTGCATCCTTGAAGGGGTTTGACTTTGGGTACTAATTTCCACATGGGTTTGGAACCGAAGATCAAAATAAATAACAGGGGGATATATAAATGCAATTATGCCTGGATTGACTCCCTATCATCTGTAACCCATCTGTAACTCATCTGTAACCTTTCTGTAACCTCACTATACAGAAAGGTATCAGATGAGTATCAGAAAGGTATCAGATGATGACACTCAAACATCCACCCAGTCCTTATGAACAGAGGGAAAAATCCAGGATCGATTGCTTATTTTGAAAAGTAGATCTAAGCAGGAACACGGATATATAATAAAAAAGAAAAAAGGGACACCGATGACACTGATCAAACGGATCTACACTGATCTTTAAAAATAGGTTTATTCGGATTCCACCGAAGGATAAAAGATCAGTGTGAATCTGTTGCATCAGTGTCATCAGTGTTCCTTTTCCTTTTTTCTTATAATCAGCATTCTTTCTTAATATAAATAAGTGTTCATGCGTAAGGTGAATTTTTAAGCTTTGCGCTTGGATGAATTACGGATCACCAGGTTAGTTTTCATAACAATTTGTCGTGGAGGAGCCTCTGGATTCTTCATGCGCTCGAAAAAAAGGTTGGCCGCCTCCTGGCCCATCTCGAAGGTGGGATGGGTGACCGACGACAGGGACGGTTCGACCACGGTGGAATGAAATTCACCTGTGAACCCTACCAGGGCCACATCAGTAGGAATTGTCAACCCAAACTGCTTGATTTCTTTCATCGCAGCAAAAATAATGGTGTCGTTGATCCCAAAAATGGCATCAGGATGGTTTTTCAATCGCAGGAGCTTACGGGTGGCTTCGGAGGCATCGTCAGGACTCATATTGCAGTGGACTACCAATTCCTGATCATAAGGAAGGTGACAATCCTGAAGGCCCTGTAAATAACCTTCATAGCGAAGTTTCGAAATGCTCAGATGCCCGGGACCATTGATGTAAGCAATACGTCGGCAGCCAGTTTCATAGAAATGACGGGTCACCTGACGGGCTGCTTCTGTATTATTGGCCACTACGCTGGGCACCTCATCGGTTCTGCATACACGATCGAAAAAGACAAGTGGAATTTCATTGTTGATCAGTACATTGAAATGATCAAAAGTGCTGGTTTCCTGACTCAGGCAGACAATCAGCCCTTCAACTCTGGTGTTCAGTAAATTTCTGACTGACTCCACTTCTTTCTCAAACGATTCACTCGAAGAGGATATCAGGATATAATAGCCATGTTGCTTGGCCACAAATTCAATGCCTGAGATGACTGAAGAGAAGAAATGAGTCACCAGATCAGGAACAATGACCCCGATCATGCGTGTCTCCTGCCTTAACAATCCCATAGCCAGCGGGTTGGGAGTATAATTACGGGCGCGTGCAAGCTCCTGAACTTTCAGGATCAGCTCAGGCCGTACATCCGGATGATTCCGAAGAGCTCTGGAAACTGTTGAAATGGAGACATTTAGCTCCATTGCCAAATCCTTTAGCGATACATGTCTTCTGGCCATAATAATATTCTTCCGCCTAAAGTTGTTAAAGTTACAAAACTAATTGATTTTATAGTAAGCAAAGTTATCGAACGCATAGAATTTAGTATTTTCGTATGACAAGACAAAAAATAGTAGGGCATAAATACATTTGATTCATGCATTGTGACCATTATATAGATAGGGCGGCCACACAGGGCCGCCCCTACAGTGGCTAAAAAGATGTTCTACAACAGCTTTTTGGCAATGCAAAGCTTTGCAAAGCACCTGAGATGAAAATGTATTTGGCAAATCGAAATAGTTTAGTGACATTTGAATCGTGAAAATCATTTTCAGCCTGGTGTCTGGAGTGGTGTGAACATTTATTATTTTAATCTATTCAAACTAACAACAATTATTCTTAACTAAATGGAAAAGACAAAAAAAGGCATGTTTACCACTGAGGATGGAAAGAATCATATATTTATATTCTTTCTGGTTGCTCTCCTTTTTACTTTGTGGGCAGTTGGTAACAGCCTGATAGATACGATGGATAAGCATTTTCAGGATTATTACCATCTTACAAAAGCCGACTCAGCCAATGTACAGTTTTCGCATTATCTGGGGTATTTCTTTATGGCATTACCTGCAGGCTGGTTTATTCAAAAACTTGGTTATAAATGGGGAATTGTTCTCGGCCTTTCTCTGGCTTCAGTGGGCTGTCTATGGTTTTATCCAGCTACCCAAATTGATGGATTCTGGGCAGTCCTTTTAGGCGTTTGTCTTGTAGCCATGGGTTTTTCATTCCTCGAAACTGTTGCCAATCCTTATACGACTGTTTTAGGAGATCCAAAATATGCAGCTTCCCGAATAAATCTTGCACAGTCGTTCAATGCCATAGGCTGGCCAATTGCTCCATATATTGGCGGATTATATTTCTACCATACCGATACGGCGCTTAACTCTCAGCAAAATGCTGTAATAGCCCATCAAACAATGTGGATACCCTATATAGGGCTTGCTCTTATTATGTTGGTACTTATTGTTGCATTTATAAAAAGTAAGATGCCGGATGTAGTAGAACATGATCATAACAAAAGGGATCCCGAGGATGATACTGCCAAAGTTGAGGTCTTTGGTCAGCAAAATCGCTTGTCAACAGCACTCTTATATGTTTGTGCCATTTTGTTTAGTTTTGCATTGGGTATGATTGTACGCTTCTTTGTTCAATTGTTTTATATGGACAGAGAGACGCTAGGCAATCCAGAGGCTATGCTCGCTTTAAACCACATCTTAACCAAGGTATTTTATTCTGTTACCGGTATTGTTGGTATTGGGTCAGTTATTTTTATCGCCCTTAAAAGAGAAAAGCTGATTCATAAAAACAGTCTATGGTCAGCTCCTCATTTTACAGGTGCAACTATTTCACAGTTCCTATATGTAGCAGCTCAGGCAGGCATATTCAGCTTCTTTATTAACTATATGGTTGAAGAAGTTCCTGCAATAGCTGAAAGTATGAAATCAAGCTGGTTTATTGGTGGCCAGGATGGCTCAATTTTCAGAAATGGCGCTTATTTCCTTACTGAAAAAGGTGCTACATCCCTTATGTCGTATATGGCATTCCCCTTATTCCTGATAGGCCGTTTTACCGGATCGTTTATTTTGAGGGTTACTAAAGCACATAATATGCTTGGCCTGTATGCAACTATAAATGTACTGTTAATGTTTGTAATTGTAGCCAAATTAGGTTGGATATCAGTTGCGGCAGTATTCCTTAGCTTTTTCTTTATGTCTATTATGTTCCCAACTATTTTCTCGCTGGGCATTTGGGGATTGGGAGAAAAATCAAAGTTGGCCTCTTCATTCATTGTAATGGCCATTATGGGCGGAGCTGTATTACCAAAGGTGATGGGAGCAATTGCCGATGTCGATGGCATGTCGGCAGGATATATTGTCCCGGCTGTCTGCTTTGGTGTTGTTGCACTGTATGGATTCTTCTGGACTAAATTGAGCGGCTCGGACGGCTTAAGCGGTCTAAAGATGAGAGCAGGACATTGATTATTTTTAAATCTGATTTACAATGGAAACTATTCAAAATACCAAACTTCCAGCGTTCAAACGCTATTGTAAAACGCTTGAACTTAAAAATGATCCTCAATTGATCATTGATTATAAAAAGGTACATGCGCCAGGGAATACATGGCCTGAAATAACTCAGGGCATGCGTGAAGTGGGAATTATTGACATGGAAATCTACCTGCTGGGATATCGCCTCTTTATGATTATGGATACGGTTGCTGATTTTGATCACGATCGTGCCATGGATCAACTGGCCGGCAAGCCCCGGCAGAGTGAATGGGAAGCTTATGTTTCAAGGTTCCAGCAAACATCAGCCGAAGCAACTGCCGACGAGAAATGGCAGCTGATGGAGCGCATTTATAAATTATAGAATTAACAGATGGAGACCCGTTTACACCCATCATCACGTAAAGCGTTTGGAAAAACCGGACTGTCGGTTCCAACGATCATTTATGGAACCAGTTTTATGGGAAACCTATATCATGAATTATCGGAGGAGGTTAAACTGCAAATCATGCATGAATGGTTTGCTGTTTCCGACTCGACCCCAATGATTGATACAGCAGGCAAATATGGTGCTGGACTGGCTTTAGAAGTGATTGGTAATGGTTTGAAAAAGCTGGGTGTACATAAAGATGAAATCATCATCAGCAACAAATTGGGTTGGTACCGTATACCTCTTACTACCGATGAGCCTACATTTGAACCAGGTGCATGGGTCAACCTTAAATATGATGCAGTACAAAAAATAAGTTACTCTGGAATACTTGAATGTTGGGAACAAGGCTGCCAATTATTGGGTGGATATTATAAACCTCAGGTAGTTACGGTGCACGACCCTGATGAATATCTACTTGCAGCAACTGATCCTTCAGATCGTGCTAAGCGCTTCAACGATATTTTGGAAGCCTACAAAGCGCTCTTCGAATTGAAAGAAGCAGGCGAAGTGAAAACAGTCGGTATTGGTGCCAAAGATTGGCTGATTATCAAAGAATTGTACGATTACGTAAAATTCGACTGGGTGATGTTTGCCAACAAACTGACCATTTATCACCATCCGCCTGAAATTATAGAATTCATTGAACTAATTCATGGAGATGGTGTAGGAATTATCAACTCGGCGATATTTAATGCAGGCTTTCTTACTGGAGGTGAGTACTTTGATTACCGTAAAATTGATCCTGAATCGGCTGCTGATCAGAAATTACTGGCATGGCGTGAAGAGTTCTTTGCGATTTGCAAAAAATACAAGGTGGCTCCCGGGGATGCATGCCTGAAATTTGCACTGGCCATGCCACAGGTGAATGCAGTGGCGCTTAATCCAAGCAGGCCTGAACGTATAGGCCGTAATGTTGAAGTAGTAGCAACTGATTTACCATCAGGATTCTGGAAAGAAATGAAGGAACAGAAGATAATAGATGAGCATTTCAAGTATCTAAAATGATCATTGATTCACATCATCATTACTGGCATTATAATCCGATTGAATACGACTGGATTGATCATTCGATGAAGGTCATCCGCGCAGATTTTCTTCCTGATAAGCTGGAGAAGACCATTCTGGAAGCTGGGGTTGACGGGGTACTTTCAATTCAGGCACGTCAATCGATTGAAGAAACCGACTGGCTAATCGCAATGGCTCATCAAAACAAGTTCATGAAAGGAGTGGTAGGCTGGTTTTCTCTAATACAGAAGAATATAGAAGCCACTCTGGAAAAATATTCAGGTGAAAAAATACTCAAAGGAGTAAGGCATGTGATTCAGGGAGAGGCTGATCCTGAGTTTATGCTCCGAACTGATTTTAACCATGGCATCTCATTGCTGAAAAAATATTCACTTGTCTATGACCTATTGATAACGGAGCAACAATTGCCCATTGCAATTAAATTTGTAGACCTGCATCCCAATCAAACTTTTGTACTGGACCATATTGCCAAACCGCTGATTGGAAGGAATGAATTGTCGCCCTGGAAAGAGAATATTCAGGAACTGGCTAAGAGAGAAAATGTGAGTTGTAAGATTTCAGGAATGGTAACTGAGGCTGATTTTAACAATTGGACGCCCCAGCAACTCGTCCCCTACTTTGAAGTTGTGATGGAAGCATTTGGCCCTGAGCGACTGCTATTTGGCTCCGACTGGCCGGTGTGTCTGGTAGCTACTTCATATAAAGACTGGGTTGATCTGGTCCGGAAAAACATATCTAGCTTTTCAGTATTAGAACAGGAAAAGATAATGGGTGGAAATGCAGTAAGAATTTATGATTTGTAAAGAAAAACAATTACTTTTATGACAATTGAAATCAGTACAATTTTAAAAAGATGAAAGCGATTCAAATAAATACACCTGAAAATATACAAGTTGTTGATCGCCCCAACCCCATTGCAGGAAAAGGCGAAGTACTATTGAAAATCAATTACGTAGGGTTTTGTGGTTCCGACCTTAGCACCTTCCTTGGTAAAAACCCCATGGTAGATTATCCCAGGGTTCCAGGACATGAGATTTCAGCCACTATTAAAGCTGTTGGTGAGGAAGTTCCAGCCAATTTCATAGCAGGTCTGGCTGTAACTGTTGTACCCTACACCAACTGCGGACAATGTTCATCGTGCCGTAAAGGCAGATTCAATGCCTGTCGCTATAACCAGACACTTGGGGTTCAGCGCGATGGAGCCATGCAGGAATTTATGATTGTTCCATGGCAAAAACTGATCATCGACAACCAACTATCGGCCAAAGAACTGGCAATGGTAGAGCCGCTGACCGTTGGCTTCCATGCCGTTGACCGGGGTCGGGTAACAGACATTGACACGGTGATGGTGTTCGGATGCGGAATGATTGGTTCAGGAGCAATTATTAGGGCGGCACTGCGTGGGGCAAAGGTAATTGCTGTTGACATTGATGATCAGAAACTAGAGCTGGCACGAAAAATAGGAGCTACCCATAGTATCAATTCAAAAACGACCAACCTGCACGATACCTTGCAGGTAATCACAGGTGGTCATGGTCCTGATGTAATCATCGAGGCTGCTGGAAATCCAATCACCTACCAGGCAGCCCTGGAGGAGGCCGCGTTTGCTGCCCGCGTGGTATGCATTGGATATGCCAAAAACGATGTCAGTTTTGCGACCAAGCTTTGGGTGCAGAAAGAAATCGATATTCTGGGTTCCAGGAATGCCACTCCAGCTGATTTTGAGGCAGTGATCAATTATCTTAAGCAGGGCAGTTTTCCTCTTGACGAAATGATCACCAGAGTTATTCAACCCGAAGAAGCTGCTGAAGCTGTAACTGCATGGGCCGCCAATCCGGGGCAGGTGATGAAGATTCTGGTTCAGTTTTAAAGAACTAATCTATGAACCGTAGAGAACTATTAAAATCAGCTACAGCGCTTGCTGTCACTCCACTTTTTGCAAAGTGGACCATGGCAGGGAATGCTTACGGAGAGACAAATTTAATAGCTCTAACCGAAAAGAACACTGGTATGATACCTCGGTTTGGTGATGGTCGGGACTGGTTTTTTGATCGGCGTTATGGAATGTTTGTACATTGGGGATTGTATTCCATTCCTGGGTGGCACGAACAGCATCAGTGGCGTGCAAGAGTTTCGAGAACTGAATATATGAAACTGGCTGGTCAGTGGAACCCTACAAAATTCAATCCTGAACAATGGCTCGATCTGATGGAAGAGGCCGGAATGAAATACATCACCCTCACCGCCAAGCACCACGACGGGTTTTGCTTGTGGGACACTCAACAGACTTCTTTTAACACGATGAATACACCCTATAAAAAGGATGTGATTGGAATGTTGTCGGAGGCCTGTCACAAACGGAATATCCCCCTTTGCCTTTACTACTCAATTGTAGACTGGAACCATCCCAACTATCCCAACCAGGGAAGGCATCATGAACTTCAGCCCCAGCCCCAGGATTCACCTGAATGGGATAAATATATGGCTTTCCTGAAAGAACAGGTGCGCGAACTTTGTACCAATTATGGAGATATTCATGGATTCTGGTGGGACATGAATGTTCCGCAATACAAAGATAAATCAATCAACTCATTGATCCGTAAACTGCAACCCAAGGCAGTGATTAACAATCGTGGATTTGATGAAGGGGATTTTGGGACCCCAGAACGCGATTTTAACAATGCGGCTGCCGAAGACAAAGGATTTTCAACCCTGGTGGAAGCATGCCAATCGGTGGGTATGGAAAGTTGGGGGTATAAAAAAGACGAAGATTATTATACCGACCGCCATTTGATCAGCAGCATAGATCGTTACCTGGCCCGTGATGCCAATTATTTGCTCAATGTGGGTCCTACTGGCGAGGGAATCATTCCGCCGGAAGCATCTGCTATCCTGAAGCGAATTGGCAAATGGAAGAAGTCTGTAGATGAATCCTATCAAAAGGTTCAAATTGATTCCGAATTGTTAAATATATCAGGTGTCCTGGTTACCAAACGTGACCGGACACTTTACATTCATTTGAACAAAATGCCTGTTGGTAATGGCATTAAACTGAAGCCAATCAATGTTTTACCGGTGAAAGCGACTGTTTTAAATACAGGTAAACCGATAGACTGCGTGGTGAATTTATGCCCCAGCGACCATGCAACACAGCAACCTTATTTGCGATTGCGCAATCTGCCCACCGACGAATTGTCCAACACTGTCCTGGTGGCTAAACTTGAATTTGATCAACCAATTGATCAATTCATTGAAAAGCGAAATACTGAAACGAACATTGAACTTACTAAATAAACTATTAATATTAACGCACATAAGCCATGGAAATGAAAAATAACATTCAAAAGACAATTTGCCTCGCACTTCTGATAGCAGCCTTCAGCATTGTGCCTTGCAGCCAGTTGTTTTCACAAAAGTTTGAGCCTACGCTCGACTCCTTCAAGCAGTATAAATATCCAGAATGGTTTCGTGATGCCAAATTTGGTATCTGGGCGCATTGGGGACCACAGGCTGTGCCTCGTCAGGGCGACTGGTATGCAAAGAAGATGTACATGAACAATTCATGGGACTGGAATACCAATGCCTTAACAGGGAAACCGGATGAGGATTATACTTACCATGTTGCCCACTACGGTCATCCTTCCAAATTTGGATATAAGGACATCATCCCCCTTTGGAAAGCTGAACGCTGGGATCCGGAAAAGATGATGGCGTTGTATAAAAAAGTGGGAGCTAAATATTTCGTAAGTATGGGAACCCATCACGATAACTTTTTCCTTTGGGACTCTAAAATTCACAAATGGAATTCAGTCAAGATGGGTCCAAAGAAAGATGTAGTTGGCCTTTGGCAGAAAGCTGCAAAAAAGGAAGGATTGCGATTTGGCGTTTCTGAACATCTGGGGGCCAGTTATACCTGGTTTCAAACAAGTCGCGGTTCCGATAAAACAGGACCTATGGCAGGTGTTCCTTTTGATGGCAACAATGAAGCATATGCAGATCTGTACCATAAAAAAGCAGCTCCCGGTGATAATGCATGGCTGACTACAGATCCTGAGAATCAGAAAGAATGGTTAAACAGCATCACCGAACTTATTGACACCTATCATCCTGACCTTCTTTATTCGGATAGTGCATTTCCGTTTGAAGAAGTAGGTAGTAAAATGGTATCACATTATTACAACCAGGGGAAATCTAAAACAAGTGGTAAGGTAGAGACTGTATACACATGCAAACAGCCTTCCAACGGGATGTGGGTCCAGGATATGGAACGCGGTGCACTGGATTCGATCAGTCCATTTCCATGGCAAACCGATACCTCAATTGGGGACTGGTTTTACCGTACCGGACAAAAATACATGACAGGCACCGAGGTTATTCAGATGCTGGTTGACATTGTAAGTAAAAACGGCAACCTGCTTCTCAATGTAGTACAGACTCCTGAAGGAGACCTTGAACCCGATGTGATGAAGATTTTAAATGAAATTGCAGCCTGGACTCCTGCCAACACCGAAGGTATTTATGGTTCACGCCCCTGGAAAATCTATGGTGAGGGCCCCTCAACACAGAAGAGTCGGGAAAAGGGACAATTTGGTGGAGTTAAAGATGTTCGCCCCTATAGTTCAACAGATATTCGTTTTACCTTAAAAGGGAAAACACTCTATGCCTATTGCATGGGAACACCAGTTGAAGATATTCAGATTCTTTCACTGGGTAAAAATTCGAAAGTCTCCACTCAGCAAGTGGCTTCTGTAAAAATGCTTGGTAGTTCAGAAAAGCTTCAATGGAGCCAGAACAATGACGCATTGGTAATAAAAAAACCAGTAAAAGTACCCGACTGGCAGGTAGTTAGCTTTAAGATTGAGTTCAAAAAATAGGCTCAGGCATTTTCATTTAAGGACATTAAGGACATTAAAGTCATTAAGGTCCTAAAATGATTTGTTCACCAAAATGCCATTCCGACAATTGACGGAAGGGCATTTTGACTCAGTTCGCCACTTCGCCACTTCGCCACTTCGCCACTTCGCCACTTCGCCAATTACTCATTTACTCATTTACTCAATTACTCAATTACTCAATTACTCTAATTACTCTAATTGTCTATTGCTTTAATGATATAACAATATAATAATATAATTCATTATTAATATTCCATTGTACCAATACTCTAATTGAGTAATTGAGTAATTGGCGAATTGGCGAAGTGGCGAAGTGGCGAAGTGGCGAAGTTTCATTCTTTTAAATTGAGGGTCCATATTGACCACTAATTCGATTTTTAAAAGAAGTAAATCAATTAAAGTTTAAATAATTGATATTGTGCTGTAAAGAGGTAAAAATACCTGACAATTGTCACACTTTTATAAGAATTTAATTCATTTCGAGGTTGTATCAATATAAGTAGCTGAATATCTTGTAGGTATGAATGTTATCAATTGATTAAAAACTCATCACATTATTGCCCTAACTACTTAAAAAGCACTAATTTTGCCCACGATTATCTAAACAGATACATTATTATGGCAGAAAAATATAATAAGCTTTTTGAAGAATTTCCAGCCGTCAGCACACAACAGTGGATGGACAAAGTTACTGTTGACCTGAAAGGGGCAGACTTCAACCGAAGATTGGTATGGAAAACGAATGAAGGAATTGACGTTCAGCCGTTTTACCGTGAAGAAGACCTGGATAAATTGGGTTACCTGAACAGTTTACCTGGTGAGTTCCCTTATACCCGTGGAAACAAGAAAAATAACAATGAATGGCTGGTTCGTCAAAGTATTAAAGTAAATAACTTTTCTGATGCCAATAAGAAAGCACTGGACTACCTGATGAAAGGGGTTAATTCACTGGCTTTCGTATTCAATGAGGCCACCGAATTATCGGTTGATGATTTGGGCGTTTTGCTCAATGACATCGCACTTGATGCCATTGAAGTGAATTTCATCTGTAAATGCCGCGCATGTAAAATGGCCGATTTGTTTGTTGCCTACTTAAAAAAAGGCAACTGGGATCCAAAAACCATTCATGCTTCTGTTGAATACGATCCGTTCGGCAAATTTGCTCTCACAGGAAGATTCAAAAAAGGCAAGAAGTATGCCATCAACAAGGCAGCAAAAACAATTTCCTCAACTGCTGAGTTCACCAAATTCAGAACTATTGCAGTTAATGGCAAAAACTTCAGCAATGCAGGATCATCTATTGTTCAGGAATTGGCCTATTCATTGGCTCAAGGTGCTGAATACCTGACTACTTTAACAGAAGAAGGTCTGGAAATTGATCTTGTTGCAAAAAAGATAAAATTCAATCTTTCCATTAGCGCCAACTATTTCCTCGAAATAGCTAAACTGCGCGCTGGTCGTATGTTGTGGGCACAAATTGTGAAAGCTTACGGACCCAAATGCGATTGCTCATGCAAAATGATTGTTCATGCTGAAAACGGAAGCTGGAACAAAACCATTTATGACCCTTACGTGAATGCCCTCCGCACTCAAACAGAAGCCATGAGCGCTTCACTTGGCGGCGTTGATTCGATGACCATATTGCCATTCGATGCCATATATGAGGATTCAACTGAATTTTCTGACCGTATCGCCCGCAATCAACAGTTGCTTCTGAAAGAAGAAGTGAACTTCGACAAAATTGCTGATCCAGGTGCAGGTTCCTACTATATTGAAGAATTAACAGCATCTATTGCTGATCAGGCCTGGAAAATGTTCCTTGAAGTTCAGGATAAAGGTGGATTCGTAGCTGCCCTTCGCGAAGGTTTTATTCAGGCTGAAATTGGTAAGATGGCCGCCAAACGGGATATGAACATTGCAACCCGTCGCGAAAACCTCTTGGGAACCAATCAATTTCCTAATTTCAATGAAAAGATCGATCATGAAATGGATCCTTCCGTTTTTGAACCTGTAGATTTAACTTCGAAAGAGGCTGAAATAGTAACACTGAAACCCTACCGTGGCGCTCAGGCATTTGAAACACTTCGTTACAAAACAGATGTTTACGCCCTTGAAAACAAACGTCCGCTGGCTTTTATGTTGACCATTGGAAACCTGAATATGCGCAAAGCACGTGCACAATTTGCATGTAACTTCTTTGCTGTAGCCGGTTTTGATGTACAAGACAACAATGGGTTTAAAACTGTTGAAGAAGGCTGGGCAGCTGCTCAGAAAGCTGGTGCCGCTATCGTAGTACTTTGCAGTTCCGACGATGAATATACGGAACTTGCTCCTGCCGCTTATGCCGCCATTGCCGGAAATGCTATTTTCGTTGTTGCCGGCGCTCCTGCCACAATGGACGAACTGAAAGCCAAAGGAATTGCCAACTTTATCAATGTAAAAAGCAATCTGCTGACCGAATTGAAAGGGTATCAAAATAAACTATTTAAGACGACTGAAATCAGAAATTAGATATGAAACCAAATTTCAAAGAAATAAATATCAAGGCAGCCGCTCCACAGCAAAATACCGCTGAGTGGAATGCTAAAAACAATATAGAAAAGAACTGGATTACACCTGAACAGATTCCTGTTAAACCAGTATATACCAAAGAGGATCTGGAAGGAATGGAACACCTGCATTATGCTGCCGGTGTCGCTCCATATCTACGTGGCCCTTACTCAGTTATGTATGCCATGCAACCCTGGACAGTGCGTCAGTATGCAGGCTTCTCGACAGCCGAAGAGTCAAACGCATTCTATCGCCGTAACCTCGCTGCCGGTCAGAAAGGCCTTTCAGTAGCATTCGATTTAGCCACTCACCGTGGATATGACTCTGACCATCCACGTGTTGTGGGTGATGTTGGTAAAGCAGGTGTGGCCATCGACTCGATCCTGGATATGAAGATCCTGTTCGACCAGATCCCATTGGATAAAATGTCGGTCTCAATGACCATGAACGGCGCTGTACTTCCAATTCTGGCCTTCTACATTGTAACTGCCATGGAACAAGGCGCTACTTTGGATCAGCTGGCAGGAACCATCCAGAATGATATTCTGAAAGAATTTATGGTACGTAATACCTACATCTACCCACCTGAATTCTCCATGAGAATTATTGCTGACATCTTCGAGTTCACTTCTCAGAAAATGCCAAAATTCAACTCTATTTCTATTTCGGGTTACCACATGCAGGAAGCAGGTGCTACGGCCGACATTGAAATGGCGTATACACTGGCCGACGGATTGGAATATCTGCGTACAGGTATTAAAGCCGGTATCGACATCGATGCTTTTGCGCCACGCTTGTCGTTCTTCTGGGCCATCGGCATGAACCACTTTATGGAAATCGCCAAGATGCGTGCTGCACGCATGATTTGGGCCAAGATGGTGAAACAGTTCAATCCGAAGAATCCTAAATCAATGGCCTTGCGTACACACTGCCAAACTTCAGGCTGGTCGTTGACAGAACAAGATCCTTACAACAATATTGGCCGCACCGCTATCGAAGCAATGGCTGCTACTTTGGGTCATACCCAATCGCTGCATACCAATGCATTGGATGAAGCCATCGCATTGCCAACCGATTTTTCTGCACGTATTGCACGTAACACGCAACTTTACATTCAGCAAGAAACAGAAATATGCCGCGCGGTTGACCCTTGGGCAGGTTCGTATTATGTTGAAGCATTGACTCAGGAACTGGCTGACAAGGCCTGGAAGCTGATTGAAGAAGTGGAGAAACTGGGAGGTATGTCGAAAGCTGTTGAAACCGGAGTGCCTAAAATGCGCATCGAAGAAGCCGCTGCACGCACCCAGGGCCGTATCGACAGTAAGACACAGACCATCGTAGGTGTCAACAAATACCGCCTCGAAAAAGAAGATCCAATTGATATTCTTGAAATCGACAATTCAGCCGTTCGTTTGTCACAGATCGAACGATTGAAAAAACTGCGTGCCGAACGTAATGAAACCGAATGTCAGGCTGCTCTGGAAGCCATCAGTCATTGTGTTGAACATGGCAAAGGCAACTTACTTGAACTGGCTATCGTTGCAGCTCAAAAACGCGCTTCACTGGGCGAAATTTCTTATGCATGTGAGAAACATGTAGGACGTTATAAAGCAATCATCAGAACCATTTCAGGCGTGTACTTAGCAGAAAGTAAAAACGATTCGACCTTCAAGGAAGCTCAGGATCTGGCCACCAAATTTGCAGAAATCGAAGGCCGTCAGCCACGTATCATGATCGCCAAGATGGGCCAGGATGGACATGACCGCGGCGCGAAGGTAGTAGCAACCGGATATGCCGATTTAGGTTTCGATGTGGACATGGGACCTTTGTTCCAGACTCCTGAAGAAGCCGCCAAACAGGCCGTTGAGAATGACGTGCATGTAATGGGGGTATCTTCACTGGCCGCAGGTCACAAGACCCTAATTCCTTCTGTAATTGCTGAATTGAAGAAACTGGGACGTGAAGACATCATGGTTATTGCCGGTGGTGTAATTCCAGCCCAGGATTACCAATTTCTTTATGATGCAGGTGTAGTAGCCATCTTCGGTCCCGGCACCAGCGTAGCCCTTGCAGGAAAGAAAATCCTTGAAGTTTTATTGGCTGCACACGCAGAATAATTGATTGACCATTTACTGATCGGATGACTCGAAATCATCCGATCAGTTATAAATACAAAAGTCGTTTCCTGAGAGGGAAGCGGCTTTTTTTATTCCAAAAATATTATCAATTTTAAGCCATGAAACTAAATCAAAAACAAGGCTCCAGACATAGAGAGTTTGAACTCCATGGGAGCAAACTTCATGTAAAAACCCGATCAATGGGAGAGCATAATGAATATACCATTGATATTGAATGTTTAGGTGAAGAAAGATTTTATAAAACATTTTCCAGAACAGGACCCCGAATTGTTGGGCTGTTTTTTTATGGTATAATGATTTTGGCCTTTATTGATTTCTTTCTTGAGGATAATCTGACTAGCAGCGATAATATCTGGGGACTTATATTAGGAATATTATTTGGTGGAGGTTTGGGAAGCTTAGCATTTTTTGCTCAATTACGTAATGAACTTCATCTTGTAGGCGGTTCTGCCCAAGTAATGTTTTTATTAAATAAGCCTTCAAAAGAAGAAATGGAGAACTTTATAAATGAAATAATCAATAGATCTCGTAAGATTCTAATTGATAAGTTCAGTAAAGTTGATCCTGATTTACCAGAAGATATTCAAATTAGGAATCTATACTGGTTAAAAGAAAGGGGCTTGATTTCTGAAGAAAAATACGAAGAATTGAAGCTGGAATATAGAAATTTAAAATTGATGCAATAGATTGGGTAATTTGTATCCAGACAATTATTGGTTCAGATGAGCACTGACTTCAGTTTGTTTTTAGAATCAATTAATTGGGTATTTTTTGCAGATTCAAAAATAAAACAACCACACACATGCTGGTTATAGGTTATATCCTTGTAATATTCTAAGCAGCTGTCACTTGAATCATTTTAGGGTATAACCACCCCGAGTACTCGGGTCAAGTCTGTGGTTATACCCATTTTCAATATTAAATGATCACATTCAGACATTTACAGCGGTATAACCTATAACCAACATCTTTCGAAGAATTTTATTTCCCTTTCACTTCCAATGACAGTTTTAACAAGTCAATGGGTAGGAGCAATATTCAATTCTAACCAAATGAACCTAAAAAATCGAACCTGAGTTTTTCAGCAGACCCTAAATACAAAAGCAATTTTCTGAGAGGGGAACGGCTTTTTTTGATGATTGCATTATTGTCTGGACCATGTCCGTTCACTAAAGTGAAACGGCAAAGGATAGTGCTCTGAAAGAGCTAAAATATTAATCAGACCACTATCCTTTGCCGTCTGGCTTTAGCCGACGGGCAGATGGAAATCTTTATAAAAAGATCTGCATCATTTTTCATATAAAGCCCCTTTTTTCTAATTAAACGATCCTTAATTTTAGATTTAATCTTAAAAAAGATTAAATAGTCTTTATTTACAAACATATCTGGATTTAATGCGTAACAATTAAAGCATGGTAACAATCTGGAATTCCAATATTTCACGAGAATGGTGATATTTTTATGTAAGACGAAATTGGGAATTGAATTCTCTAATGGTTTTTTGGCCGTTAAGATTACTACTATTATTCTACATCCGCAGTTTGGCGGTCTATTCAGCTCTTACCCGAATTGTCGGGACTACCATCACACTGAATAATTAGTTATAAGTCCTAAAAACAACGATTATGAAAAAATTAATTCTGTCCACTGGGTTATTTCTTTTATGTGTAGGAACTATATTCTCCCAGGGAAGCAAAATTCCTTTAATCGGATCAAAAGCGCCTTCATTTACCGAAGAATCAACCAATGGAACCATCACATTCCCTGATGATTATGGGAAGAAATGGAAAATTCTCTTCAGTCATCCACAGGATTTCACCCCGGTTTGCTCATCCGAACTATTAGAACTTGCCTATATGCAAAAAGAGTTTGAAAAATTAGGGGTTAAAGTTGCTGTGGTTTCAACTAATGATTTAGAACTTCATAAAATGTGGAAAAGTCAGCTTGAATCCCTTGATTACAAAGGCAGAGGCCCACAAAAGATTGAATTTCCACTTTTTGATGATCACAAGATGGTAGCATCAAAAATGTATGGAATGCTTCACGAACCTGTAAGTACCTGTAAGGATATCAGGGGTGTCTATATTATTGATTCCAATAATATAGTGCGATCTATTAACTTTTATCCCATGCAAGTTGGTCGCAATATGCAGGAAATAGAAAGGATTGTAGAGGCCTTGCAAACATCTGATAAAGAAGCTGTTTTGACACCTGCCAACTGGAATCCGGGAGAGGATGTTATGATTGGGCACTTCCCCTACACCGATGAGCAACTTTCTGATAATCCCAAACTTAAGGATGAATATTATAGTGTGGGAGATAGAATGTGGTTTAAAAAAGTTAACAAACAAGGTCTCACCGAGAAAAATTAACTTTACAGAACTAATTATTAAGACCTGGCAGTTTGTGAACAACTGCCAGGTCTTAATGTTTTCGACAACTGTTAAGTATTATTGTTTTGTATACACAGTTATTTCATTGGCATCCAGATAATCTCCATCGAAATTGGCATCGGTCTTTAAAGTCAGTTGATTTCCCAAAACACTGTATTGAGAACTGAATGTTCCAGGCTGTCCCGTATCTGATAGTAATTTATCAAATTCAGCACTTCCTGATTGATAACTTATAATATCTCCAGTTGGAATTCCAAGCGAATTAGATGAAGACATCCCCAATTCAGTTATGCTAACAGTCATTAAATTTCCATTGACCGATAGTGAACCCTTCATACTTACATAATTCATCCAAGTATTTGACAATATTTGTAATTGCCCTAATTGAGCAACGCTTCTATCAGTGAATGTAATAATTTTCTTCAACGATATATCCCCATAATCGGTAGTAAAAGGTGCTATCACCATCCATGTTCCCACATAATCGGTGTTGACTGGTTCAACAAATGGGGTAACCGTTATCGTACCAGTTGCATTTATATTTCCATAACCGCCTGTTAATGGAATGCTGTAATTAAAAATTCCACTTGCCGTTGGCGTTCCGCTGATAGTAATCACATTGGCTGACCATGCTGCGATTACCCCTGTCGGTAAACCTGTTGCCACTCCGATGCCAGTTGCCCCTGTGGTGGCATGTGTAATACTGGTCAAGGCTGTATTGATAACCAGAGTTGGAGTAGCAGAGCCGGCACCAACCGTGTTTAACGGGGCGACTGTTATCGTGCCTGTTGCATTTACATTTCCACTTCCTCCTAATAACGTTACCGTATAATTAAAAATTCCAGCTGCAATTGGCGTTCCGCTGATCGTTACCACATTACCTGACCAGGCACCTGATACTGCTGCAGGTAAACCGCTGAATGTAATACCCGTTGCACCCGTAGTTGTATAGGTGATTGTAGTGATAGCAGTATTGATAAAATTGGTCTGCGAATTGGTACCAGCTGCGGAACTTAGGGTAATTGTGTTGGTTAGGGTGACAGGGTTTATTGGATCATTTTTTTTACATGATGAACTTAAGAAAACGACCAGGACCATGAATACGGCTACCTTACAAAATTCTTTAAGATTCAATTTTCTCATAATTCAAGGTTTATTATAATTAGCCGGCTAAATTAACTAATTTTACTTAATAAACCTTCCAAAATTAAATCTATTATTGCAATTGTAAAGTATTATTGTTTTGTATAAACAGTTGTTTCGTTGGCATCCAGGTAATCGCCATCAGCATTGAGATCCGTCTTAAGGGTCAATTGATTACCTGACACACCGTATTCCGCAATGAATGATCTGGCATTTGCCAATTTGGCTTGTCCTAACTGAAGTATTAAGGCATCAAATTCCGGAGTGCCAGCTTTATAACTTTTAATAACTCCTGTTGGAATTCCAAAAGCATTGACTTCAGTTACCCCTAATTCAGTAATGGTCACATTCATTATTTTTCCTTTGACCGATAATGAACTCTTCATACTTGCATAATCGATCCATAAACCAGTCGTTATTTCCAATTGGAACTTATCTGTAATAATACTATCAGTGAAGGTCTTAATATCCTTCATCGATATTACACCATAATCTGAATTAAAAGGTGCAGTAGCTGACCACGTTCCTACATAATCCGGTGTACCTGGAGGAACTATTGGGGTAACTGTGTCTTTTTTACAGGAAGAACTGAAAATAAATAGTAAAGCCACGAAGGCAGTTATTGAATACAATTTCAATGTTTTCATAATTGCAGGGTTTTTATAATTTATCCGCTAATTGATTTTACTTAAAAATTCAGATGAATTAAACCGACCTATTGTGGAAAAAACCGGCTATGGTCATCCTCTTTTTTCACAACAGTAACAGGTTCATTGACCAATTGTTCAATCAATGCATCCCTGCCTGCTGAAATAGCTGAAGGTTTATAATCGCTCAATGCATCGAGCCGGCGGGTTAAATTTGGATGAGAGGAAACTTTCTCTGCAAACCATTTCCAGAATCCGTCTTCTGAGATATTTTGTCTTAAATATTCATTCAAATTGACTCTTTTGTAAATGGTTTTACCTGAAGCCAATACCAATAATCCTGCATTTACACCGGCAGGACATAAGGCCTGACCGATAGTATCACAAGTATATTCGCAAGCCCTCGAATAGGCTGAGCCTAAAAATGGAATCAGGTAAGATGGCCAGAGTAATAAATTCTTGATACTATGGTTCCGCTTGATATGCCCCATCTCATGACCGATAATAAATTCAATTATCGCCTTGTCCTGGTTATAAGCAGTTTCAACAATTTCAGAATAAAGTATGATGTAATTTCGTCCCATAAACCTTGCTGCAAAGGCATTCAATGCGCCACCCGATTGCATAATATAAATAGATGGGACGGTTTTCAACCCTAACAATGCTGCCTGTTTCTGAGCAATTTGATAAATATCCGTAAATTGATTGATGCTCAGTTTAATGGCATTGCCCTTCAAATTCCCAATCATCAATCCTAACTGAAAGAAAATCAGTACAATAATTAAAAATATATAAAAATACGTAACCAAAACAGGCATCAATTCTGTGTCAGTAACCTTTAATGACATGATAATCAGCATTAATAACAAGTAATACATGCCCAGACTGATAATCAACCGAATATAAAAATATACATTCTCCTTACTGTTTACCCGGTAATCTACTTTTGAATCCATTGATTATTAATTAATTGTTTGAAATATTGAATACATAAGAAAGGATTTAATTTTAGAATAAATTGCAAGCGCCCATTATTCATCGAAATAAATTATAAGATTGATGGTCATGATTTTAATCGCTATTATCAGTTCAAAAATTAAGTGAGCAAGTTATCGAATTTTAATTAATAATTACTATATTTGAACCTCAAACTTCCAAATATTTTATATTTATTTCCATCATTCGCTTTAGGGTACTCTTATACCAACGTCTAACCATCGTCTTACCAACGCCTTTGTAAATAGGTAGATAATAGGTAGTAAATAGGTAGTAAATAGGTATATTATAGGTTCATTGACCAATTACCTCCCAGTTATTTACCAGTTTTATACCTATTAAATCAGGCTTTCGTATAGCGACGGTATCAAGATTGTATAAAGAGGAGTAAAGGGTAAGATGTAAACTGATGTTTTCCTTGAACCCAAAAGGAATAGAATTCCTTAGAACACGTTAAAGATACAGATATTTTTGAAATATACAACATAACCGCACCTATTTTTCAATCCCAGTGTTAATTCAGGCTCCGCACAATGAGCGGTTTAGCTGTTAAGAGAATTAATTGACTATCTTTGCGCAGATTTTTAAAACCTTCATTCTGAAATAAATGGCACATAAATCCGGATTTGTAAACATCATCGGAAATCCCAATGTAGGGAAATCTACCATCATGAACGTACTGGTTGGCGAGCGATTGTCGATTATTACCTCAAAAATGCAGACTACCCGTCACCGCATCAAAGGAATCGTCAATGGTGATGATTTCCAGATTGTTTATTCCGACACGCCCGGCATCCTGAAACCGAATTACAAGCTTCAGGAGACGATGATGAAATTTGTAAACACCGCCCTGATTGATGCTGACATCATTATTTATGTGACCGACGTAGTTGAAAGTCCGGAGAAGAATGAAGAGTATATTGAAAGGGTTAAAAGCTCGGAGGCAGCGGTTATTGTACTGATCAACAAGATTGATTTATCGGATCAGGAGAAGGTAATGAAACTGTACAATTACTGGCGCGAAAAACTTCCACTGGCTGATGTGTATGCCGTTTCAGCACTCGAAAAGTTCAATGTTGCACAGATTTTTGATCGTCTGCTGGAATTGTTGCCTGAAGGTCCTGCTTATTTTCCGAAGGACGAATTAACAGACCGCAACGAACGATTCTTTGTAAGCGAGATCATCCGCGAAAAGATTTTGATTTATTATGACAAGGAAATTCCTTATTCTGTTGAAGTAGAAGTGGAAGAATTTAAGGAGGAAGAAAAGATTCTAAACCTGAGTTGTGTGATCCATGTGAACCGCGAAAGCCAAAAAGGAATCATTATCGGCCACCAGGGACAGGCACTTAAACGAGTTGGGACAGAAGCCCGTTTGGATATGGAAGAATTCTTTCAGAAAAAAGTATTCCTCCAGCTTTTCGTAAAAGTAAATAAAGATTGGCGTGACAAAGACCGCACGCTAGGCGGCTTTGGATATGATATGGAGTAAGAAGAGGCATCTTTCAGGTAAAGTCTTTAAGGACCTTAAGGACTTTAAAGACTTTAATGACCTTAATGTCAGGGAGAAATTGAATCAATAATAATTGGGAAGAGAAAGTTAGAAAATATGAGTAATATAATTGCAATAGTTGGAAGGCCAAATGTAGGGAAATCGACCCTGTTTAACCGGATGACCGAATCAAGAAAAGCCATCGTAGACGAGTCGTCCGGGGTAACGCGCGACCGTCAGTATGGAAAAGGAGTATGGAATGGTATCGACTTTTCGATCATCGACACAGGTGGTTATGCCGTCAATTCGGAAGACATTTATGAGGGTGAAATCCGCAAACAGGTCATGCTGGCCATCGACGAATCGGATGTAATCGTGTTTATGGTAGATGTTGAAAACGGCATCACCGATATGGATGAAGAAGTGGCTGCCGTGCTGCGTCGTACATCAAAAAAAGTAATCGTTGCAGTCAACAAGGTGGATAACAATAAGCGCATTATTGATTCACACGAATTCTATTCGCTTGGACTTGGTGAAATATATTGTATCTCGTCGATAACGGGAAGCGGAACAGGCGAATTGCTGGATGCCATCGTTGCAGAATTTCCAGAGAAAGTAGAATTCGAGAATGTGGATAATATTCCTCGTTTTGCAGTTGTTGGCCGCCCAAATGTTGGCAAATCATCATTTATCAATGCACTGACCGGTGAAGACCGTAATATTGTTAATGATGTTGCAGGCACCACCCGTGATGCCATTCATACACGCTATACCAAATTTGGACACGACTTCTTTCTTGTCGACACCGCAGGATTGCGTAAACGTACAAAGGTAAAGGAAGATGTTGAATTTTATTCAGTGATGCGCTCGGTGCGTACCATTGAAGATTCAGATGTATGTATGCTGATGCTGGATGCTACCCGCAGCATGGAAGCGCAGGATGTTTCCATCTTCAACCTGATGGTCCGCAATAAAAAGGGAGTAGTTATTTTGGTGAACAAGTGGGATTTAATCGAAAAAGATAACGCGAGCACCAACGAATTCACGAAACTTATTCAGGAACGCATCGCCCCTTTTGTAGATGTTCCGATTGTTTACACTTCGGCATTGAGCAAACAGCGTATCCTTAAAGCACTCGAAACTGCAGTAGAGGTATATGACAACAGGAGCAAGAAAATTAAGACTTCTGAATTGAACGATATTATGCTCAAAGCGATTGAAGCTTATCCCCCACCCTCTATCAAGGGTAAATTTGTGAAGATTAAATATGTGGTTCAGCTACCAAGTCAGACTCCAAGCTTTGCATTTTTTGCCAATTTGCCTCAATATGTAAAAGATCCTTACCGTCGTTACCTTGAGAATAAGATCCGTGAGAATTTTAATTTCTCGGGCGTTCCAGTTCAGATTTATATCAGGAAGAAATAAGATTCAAAGTTCAAAGTTTAAAGTTGAGACTACTCCGAAAAGATCCCGATACATCGGGACCAGTAAGGCACAAAGACTCAAAGTTTCACTAAGTGTATGTATCTACTAATAAACACTTTGTGTAACTTTGTGGCTTAGAGTCTTAGTGGTCCCGATGTATCGGGATCTTTTCGGAGTGGGCTCAAACTTGTAACTTTAAACTCTACACAAGCCGTCTCCGAAGCAATTCAGAGACGGTTTTTTTATACACTTTCGACAACGGCAGGAAAGCTTCTATGAGGCAACTCGGCAATCTTGGAAGGCTTTCCAAGAATATATACCACGTCGTTGGGTTCAAAAGTGAAATCGCCACCAGGGTTTTCAAGGATCTCCCCATTTCTTTTTACAGCCACCACGGTGAGGCCGTGCAAGTTACGCAAATCAATATCCTGCAAGGATTTACCGTTGAACAGTTCATAATTAGATGCTTTCAGACCAATGATTTCCACATCAGGAATCATATCAGTCAAGGTGACTGCATTGATTTCATCTTTTTCTCTGAAAATACCATAATTGTCATCCCTGATGTGCGAGATGGTCTCATCAATTTCATCTTTAGGGAGCAGCAGTTTTTTGAGTACCATTTCAAACAGGTCAATAGCAGTTTCAAATTCCTCAGGAATGACCTGATCAGCACCCATCGTATAAAAATCCTTGATGTCAGAAACGAATTTTGACCTCACAATAATGTAGGCATGCTTATTCATTTTCCTGACGCGTTCTATGATCCCCAATGCAGTAATGGTTTCGCCAATGCTGATTACCACAATATCGGCAGTATGGGTATGAGCTTTCCTAAGAATAGGCTCGTTCAAGGCATCACCATAAATAACAGATTCACCTTTGATTTGTCGCAATCTTACATCTGCGGGGTCAAATACAATGGCTACATAGGGCAATTTCATGTGCCTGGCCATTCGGGCCAGATTCTGTGACCTGGAATCTTTGCCTATCAAAATAATGTGGCCATGCATTTCGGGTACTTCCATTTCCTGAAGGGGAAACAATCCCCTGATCAGCAATTGAGGAATGGGTAGTTTAAGCATCATGGTGGCTAAAGGTTTTGAAATCATAATCAGGAAAGGGGAAGCAGCCATTGTCATGATGGTGACCGAAAGAAAAAGCTGGTAATAAAAACCCGAAAGTATACTATACGTCTGACCAGTTTTGGCAAGAATAAAAGAGAACTCCCCGATTTGGGCAAGTGCCAGGCCAACCACTATTGTACCCCTAAAAGTATGTCCGAGCAGAAATGCGGTTCCTGCTGCCACAATGGATTTAATAGTGAGTACCAACAATACTGTTGCCATAATCAATAAGATATGCTCGAATACGAAACTCAGATCGAGCATCATACCAATGGATACAAAAAAGAAACTTGTAAAAGTATCTCTAAAGGGAAGAACGTGACTGAAAGCATCTTGACTATATTCAGAGCGGGAGATCATCAGACCTCCCAGGAAGGCGCCAAAAGCAAGGGACATGCCCATTTCGGAAGTAATAAGTGAAACTGCAAGGCAAACGAGCAGGATGCTCATCAAAAACAATTCCTTATTTTTTGTCAGGGCTATCATGTGCAATACTTTGGGCATCACCCATTTATTGCCCACATACACCAATGCGATAATTCCGATTGATTTGACTGACAGAATGAACATTTCCATTCCGATATGGGAGGTCATCCCCCCAAGCATTGGAGTGAGTAACATCAATGGTATTACAATAATATCCTGAAAAACAAGGATACCTACAACTGTGCGGCCATAATTTGAAGTTACTTCTCCCCTTTCCTGTAAAATTTTAAGTACCAACGCAGAACTACTCAAGGCTGTTAGAAATCCGATAAACAAAGAAGCCTGCCAGCCCAGACCCGCCATCATGGCAACAAACATAGTAATACAGGCAGTTAGCAGCAGTTGAAGAAAACCTCCAACAAAAACGATTTTCCTGATCTTGATCAGATGGTTGAGCGAGAATTCAAGTCCAATGGTGAACATCAGTATGATAACACCGATTTCGGCCATCACTTCAATTTCGTGAGGCGACCGCAGAATACCCAACAGCGAAGGCCCTGCAACAACTCCGGTCAATAAGTATCCGATAATAGTGGGGATTCTTATTTTCGTAAACAGGTAGTTAACAGCCGTAGCAAAGGCAAAAATGATAACAACGTCTATTAAAATGCTCAATTCCATGTCCGCAATTTACGAGGATTTATTTAAACCTGCATTAAAAAGATGTTAGTAAAGGATTATTTCTTTACAGAATTTAGAACAGACATAATAGATCCATGGTGATTTTATTATGTTGTGATTAAGCTACTTAGTAGGCAGTATAAAATAGAATGTACATCCTTCACCAGGAATATTCGTACTATCGACACCCACTTCACCGTTGAGTTTCTCGATTATTCGTTTAACAATCGACAGACCCAACCCATGTCCTTCGGCCCTCAAGGTATCCAATCGGGTAAATTTATGGTAAAGCAATTTTCTATCCTCATCAGATATTCCTTTGCCATTGTCTTTAATCCAGAATTTTACTCTCTGATCATCGAGTATTTCGCTGCCAAGTTGAATCACCGGAGGAGTTCCACCATATTTGATTGCATTGCTGATATAATTGACCCACACTTCTTCGAGCCAACCTTCATAACCCAATACCTCGTGCCATCGAGGAGGCATTATTATCTGAGCATTGTCATGTGCGATTATATCATTCAGGCGCTTTATTGCTTCAATAACAATAGGTTGCATATTAATATTAACCGGCTTAACTTCTTGCTTCCTTACTGAGGCAAGGGTTAGAAGTTCTCGGGTAATGTGCATGGTTTTGGTAGCCGATTGCCTGATGAGTTCATTGATCTCAAGCAAATCATCCTTCTTCATGTTATCAATACCCATAGTTATCAGATTACTAGCTGATACTATTGCACCCAGCATGTTCTTCAGATCGTGGGCTACAGTATGCGAAAAGGAGTCAAGATCAGCAATCAGCCTTTCTTTTTCCTTGATCTCAGCCATTAACTGAACATTAGTTTCCTTGATTTTTTCTTCAGCAACAATATGGCGGGTAATTTCTTTAAAGATAATCAGCAGGCCGGTTTTTTGTTTATTTTGGTCAATTAACGTCGTAGCCTGCATTTCATAGAATAATGTAGTGCCTTCAATTTCCTTCGTTAGCTGAGTTTGAAAATTATCCTGCTTTTGGATTTCAGCAATAAGCAATTTTTCCTGCGGAAATATTTCATCCACCGATTTACCAATTAGTTCATTATCATAGGTATCAATTAGCCTACGCATGGCTAGGTTTAAATCAGCAATCAGATGTGAATTGTCGATTACCAGTATTGCATCAGGAATGATGTCGAAAAGTTGATTACGGGCAAAATGGACGAGTTCAAACATCTTAAATTGATTAAGGTTAATAGCAATCAGGAGGCCAGTAAACAAAAACGCAATTGGAGTCCAATCGAAGCCAGAGATGGGATTGATGTGAAATATATAGATTAGGTTTCCAATTAAAGGTACAAGGCAGGCAACCAAAAGAAAAGTGATTTGCCTTCTGTAATATTTTGACGACTTGAAATACAGAATAAAAATACTGATGATTCCAATTGTAATTGCAGTATAAGCAAAGATAGTCATTAGCCAGAACATCGGTCCATATACATAATTGGTGGCATTGGATACTGGATCAATGGAATAACTTTTCCAGTGAAGATGATGAAGGTTATTGGTAAATGGAAACAGGATAAAAAGAGAGGCAAAGGCATATACTCCGATGATGATTCTCTTTTTTAGAAATCTATACTGGGAAGCAAAAGCCAGGGCAAAGAAAAGGAATGAAACAGGACAATAAACAATACCGAAATAGGAAAATTTAGACCAAATTATTTTTGTTGAAATATCATAGGCGGCAAACTCAAAAGCATAGGTAAAGGCCCAGAATGAAGAAGCTAACTGCCATATCATCCAAAACTTAACACCTGGAGTATTTTTCAATCTTGTCAGAATGACGAATGAGATTACCCCTGCAATTGCCCCAATTAACAAAAGCAGAAAAAGTGGAGTTATATTATATCCAGATAAGCTAATATTCATATTTCCCATTGCCAGCAAATTTGTTCAATAATTTCATTCAAATAAAGATACAAGGATAATGCAATATTAGCATAATAAACCTCAATTGTAACAGGAAGGATAATTATTTAATAATATTTAAGGTTTAATAGGTATGTAAGATATGAAAATTATTGAAACCAAATATGCTCAATTAGGATTTTTAGACCAATTAAAATCAAAATTGATCCTCCCGTTATTTCAGCATAACGGTTGCACCTGGGACCTGTTTTCTTGCCCAATAATATCCCCAACATGGAGGCCACAAAAGTTACTATACCGATGATGAAGGCTGCAAAAAGAATTTTATGTAGAAATGTGGCAAAACTGAATCCAACGGCCAGTGCATCAATACTTGTTGCAATCGAAAGCATGAGAATAACCCTGATTAGCAATGGATTCTTTATTTCACGCTCTTCTGTACTGATAAAACTTTCAATGATCATTTTTCCCCCTATAATGGATAGCAATCCAAATGCCAGCCAATGGTCAATGGGTTCAATGAACGATTTCATACTATTGCCGATCACCCACCCAATTACAGGCATAAACGCCTGGAATAGTGCAAGGAAAATGGCAATTTTAGCAGCCTGATAGAATCGGATGTTTGGAAGTTGTAAGCCGCTACATACAGATACAGCAAATGAATCAAACGATAAACCGACAGCAAGAAACACAATCATTAAAATTTCCATCCCTTCAGAATTGAGCGACAAAACTATAAAAAAATCAGACAGATCAGGTAAAGAATATCTGAACCGCAGATTAAGTTGATTAATTGAATCTTCAAGATGAATTAATGGATAAACTATTATTAATATTTTATTTTTATTGATAACAACCAGTTCTCAGTATGGAATTTTTAGTAGTAGATAATTATCAAAGACCTACAAATAGGATGGATCGGTGTCTGAGTGCTATCATAAGATACCTTTCTGATACCTTTCTGATACCTTTCTGTAACCTAGGGTTACAGAAAGGTATCAGATGAGTATCAGATGGGTATCTTATGATAGCACTCAAACACCGACCCATTCCATCGGATTAGAGGGAGAAATCAATGATCGATTGCTTATTTAAAAAATTAGATAGGAAGGTGCAAAAACATACTCCCCCCGTGTACTCATTTCAAGTTACTCCAATCCGTGAATTCGTCTCTGGGATTCTTGATTATTTGTGTAATTATTAAACAAAAAATGCCCCATACAATGGAGCATTTTTTAAAGAAAGTTTTTAAAGCTTATTTCATTGCAGGAGCTGCAGGAGTTGCAGTTTTTGCAGGAGTTGCAGGCTTTGTTGTCGTTGTAGATTCTACTTTTTTAGTTTCTACTTTTTTGGCATGCATCTTTTTTGCATCCATCTTTTTTTCAGGAGTCGTAACTTCCTTCTTGGTTGTAGTAGTTGTAGTTTCTTTCTTGGTCGTTGGAGCTTGAGTCTGAGCGAATCCAGCAAATACTAAACTAACTACGAATGCTGACATTAAAATTAACTTTTTCATGATTTGATGTTTTAAATGTTTAAAAATTATTTGTGTTTTGGTCCTGACATTTATACACTACTGAAATAAGGGTGAGTTTCCTTTGCCTTGATTCTGTAAGTATAGTAATGTCGGGCTGATAACAAATTTATTATACAATTGTTTATGCTAAAACACCTGATTTAACACTATTTAGCTATCGGTGCTTTTTTTGCAGTTGTAGCTTTGTGGTGTTTTTTAGCATGTGGCTTTTTCGAAGGTGCCTTTTTTGTAGACGAAGCATGATTGGCTTTCGAAACTAAAGCGCTTTCGGTTTTATTTACTGACGATGAAACTGCATTAGATGCATTTCCTGAAAAAGAAACTGCAAATGCAAAGACGAGTACTAATAATATTGTTTTCATTTTTATACTTTTTATTTAGAAATTATTATTTAGTAATTAATCTGCGACAAAGATATTTCTTGAAAATCTTAACAGAAGTTACCGACTTGTTAATGTGTTGTTAAAATGGCTTGGATTTCGATAAAACTGCTATTTATACCCGTATTCTTCATAAGAAGTAAAAGAGGGAAAGCTGGATTTTGCATGTTAAAAAAAATTGAATGGTAAATCGAATCCCTGGTACTCCCGAGTACTCGGGATCAAATTAACCTAACTATTTCTTAACAGGTGTAGTAGCCACTTTCTTTGTTGTCGTTGTTTTTGAATGTGCTTTTTTCAAGCCTTTTTTAGGAGCTGGAGCTTCTTTTTTTACAACTGCTTGACTGGTCTTTGAACTTGATGTTGCAGCACTTCCTGCAAATGTCATACTTAAAATACAAATTGAAATGAATAATAACTTTTTCATGGCGTTTTATTTTTTTAATTGTGAATAATTTACAGAACAAAGGTAGGGCAGCAAAAGCCTAACGTGAGTTACCAAAAGGTTAATGGCATGTTAAAGTTGAAAAAAAGGAGATTTTCGGATATTCAAAGGCCTTTTCTCCTTAAATGGCAGCTTTATATTAGCAGTACTGTTAATGTGTTGTTAAAAATGAACAAAAGTTGGGAGTTTATTAATATCTTTACTAGCCAGAAAAGAGAATTTCGCAATTATCATCTAATATTCAGGCATTTATTCATAAGCAATGAGCCGCATACAGTTACATTTGAACAAAAACACCAGTCGGTTGATATTGACCATTTCTGTGGTAGCCTCTATGGTTGGATTATTGGCCATCCAGGTAAACTGGCTAAAGGAATCCATAAGTATGCAGGAAGCTATTTTTACCAAAGGAGTAAATATGGCATTAAGTCAAACTGCCATGACTATGGCCAACGATGTTGAATTAAGTACCGCCATGCATAACAGCATCGAAAAAGATAGCCTGATTAATTCGCAGGAAGTCTTCACCCAAAATATCATCCACAGGTTAGATTCAACCGTTCAAAAAGAGCTTCAATTTTATCACATCAACCTTGATTTTCATTTTATACTAATTAACGGGGGAGATACCCTGTCACTTAAGAGAGATTCAAAGATAAAAAACGGAGATCTTTTTCACCAAAGCTTTGAATCGCCGTATCCTGATTCGAGTATTGATCTTGCGATACATTTTCCGGGGCGAAGCACTTTTATCCTCAGACGCATTGGTATAATGTTTATAACATCTGTCGTCTTAATCATTTTTACCATCACTTTAATATTCGTGATTCTGGGTTATTACAGAAGGGATCGGTCATTTGCCCAGCAAGTTAAAGATATGATAGGAAACCTGACCCATGAATTTATGACCCCCATATCTTCGATTTCACTGGCCAGCAATATGATTCTCAGTAGAAGCAATAAACTGGGCGACCCTACTATCATCCAGTTTGCTAGCGCTATCAAGGAAGAAAATAAAAAACTTCAGAGACAGGTTGATCGGCTTCTCAACCTTGCAGCAGTTGAAAATACAGGATTTGAATATAAGAAGGAAACATTGGATATCCATAAGCTTATTGCTGATGCCATACAGTCGATTTCGTTTCAGTTGAAGCAGAATGAAGCGGTAGTTAACTGTGATTTCCAAGCCGCAAATTCTATGGTATATGCCGACAAGCTGCATATTTCTGATGTATTTGGCAACTTATTGTCTAACAGCATCAAATACTCTACAGAAAAGCCGGTTATCAGTATTGAAACCCGGAATTTGGAACAGAAGATTGAAATCATTGTGAGTGACAATGGAATCGGAATTCCCAGCCGTGAGTTTGGACGAATATTTGAGAAATATTATCGAATATCAACAGGAGATATGCACAATACCAAGGGATTTGGCATTGGATTGTATTATGTGAAAACTGTTATTAAAGCACATGATGGCACCATTTCTGTGAGAAGTGAAAATCACAAAGGCAGCACTTTTATTATTATACTACCTGTTGTCAAGTAATAATTCTATCAATAAACGAAACGTTATGAGTCGGATAGTAAATATTCTTTTAGTGGAAGATGATTTAAACCTTGGGTTCTTACTGGTTGAGTTTCTGGAGACCAAAGGGTTTTCAGTAAAATTATACCGGGATGGACTCACCGCATTTACTGGATTTCAAGGTGGCCATTTTGACTTTTGCATTCTTGATGTAGGTTTACCAAAGATGGATGGTTTCACATTGGCAAAGAAAATAAAAATCCTTAATGCCCAGGTCCCCATCATTTTTCTGACTGCCCGCTCACTCAAAGAAGATAAAATGAAGGGCTATGAAATTGGTGTTGACGATTATATCACCAAACCCTTTGACGAAGATGAATTACTTTATAAAATCAATGCCATTTTAAGCCGCAGTCATTTATCAAAGGTGTCGGGCGATAATACCTTCCAGATTGGCAAATATCAATTCGATTTTCAAAATCAATTACTGGAGTCTGGTGACGATAAACGCCGCCTTACCGAACGTGAATGCAGCATTCTCAAACTAATGTGCCTGTCGAAGAACAATGTGATTCGCCGGGAACAAATACTAACGGCTATCTGGGGTGAAAATGATTATTTTGCCGGAAGAAGCCTTGATGTTTTCATTTCCAAGCTGCGTAAATACTTCAGTGCCGATCCCACCATCAGCATTGAGAATATCCCCAAAGTAGGTTTTATCCTGCAAGACAATAGCTGATTCAATGATGAAAGTTTCCAAGAAGTATTTTACGATTTACATTTCCAAACCTATGATTTTCAGCTTTGCCTGATCCGGTTCTTTAAATGCATTGCAAGCCTCCAGTTGTTTCTCGATAATGTCCATATTCTCACCAATTACTGTAGAACTGAAAACTTGTGCTCTTTGTAACATTCGAATAAAGGCCAATGGGTCTTGTTGCCGGGTTAACCTTCTTAATACTTCAATATAGTCGTCACGGTAAACGGTGGGGATGATGATTCTTGTTTGCATCTGTTTTACCAACTCGGCGTTCATCATTACCCTCGCTATCCTCCCATTACCGTCCAAAAACGGATGCACCTCACTAATCATGAACATGATATAGGCAGCCCTGGCAAAAGGATGCATTAATGCCTGATAAAAATCAAATCCTTTAATGAGAGTGCCTTTTACCAATGTATGGTCAACAAAAAAGGAATCACCCGCCCGATTATTTTTATCCTTAAACTGACCAGGCTTTTTGGATATTCTTGCACCCATTAGCACCTTATGTCTGTATAGTAGTATTTCCAGTAAATTATCTGAACTGGCAGGTATAATACTCATCTCTTGCCTGTTACTTACAAGTTTGTAGGTGCCTAATACATCATGAGAATCTTCATCACGGGAGGGCATCGGGGTATCTGTTTCCACAATGCGCCTGGCATCTTTTAATTCAAACTCTGTGCCTTCAATGTAATTGGAAAAATAGGCTTCAAAAAAGGCAAAATTTCTAAATGATTGGGTACTGCTATTTTGCTCTGTCAGGTCTTTAAATTCCTGCTGCTTTAGTTCAACAAATAGTTTTTCAAATAAAGATAACCTGGCAGGGTCATAAGGATTGCCAAATGCCCTTGCCATTGCTAGTGGTGATGACAATATTTTGGAAGGACGCTTAGTTAGCAGGGCACTGATGAGTTTATTTAGTTTTTCAAACTCTTTTCCCATACTTAATCGTTCTGCAATTTCTTTTGCCTTATCTCTCAGTTCATTCAATCCTGCTTCACCATTTACCCGAATCACCTTTTCTAACCGGTCTTCAATTTCAGGCAATGTCAGGGTCTTTGATTCAGGACCAGGCTGTCGGCTCTGCTGCATGTTTTCCAGCAGTGCCCTTTCTAATTGTGAACAGTAGAGTTCACCCGAAAAAGGGTTATCACCTTCAATCTTGCCCGGGCCTTCTATAAAGCGAAGCGTAATGCCTGGCAAGCTTATTCTTTTGGTATAGGTATAAGTGATAAAAATATGCCCTGACGAAGTGGGTTGGAACTCCAGTGCTGACCGATGGCTAAGAATGGACCCTGGATACAACTTACCCAAAATGGAGAATAGGTTTCGCCGAATAATTGTTTCAGGTTTATCAGAATAATTGGGAGTATAGATACGAGGTGCTATCTTTCTCAGCTTTCCGGACTTTTCCAACTTGGAAATTTGGCTGCTCAGATTGGAATCGCTGGAAGAAAAGATGACTTCCTGAAGGTGCATAGGTAAAATATTTTCCACTAAAAGTAATTTTATGAGCGAAATTAATAAATATTTTCCAGTAATATGGCGATAAAAGAAAATATTTTCCATTAAAAACTGCATTGAAAATAATTATCCCTTTAAATATTTTCCACTAAAATGCCTGAATACAACACAAATGAAAAATATTTTCCACTAAATGGATGTTTTGAGTAAATATTTTCCACTAAACGCACAATTTCATGAGTGCCTGAGATAGTGTTCTGCGTATGGTGGTATACTTTGTCTCTTTTATCACAGTACGTTCTCAATTGAAATACATAGAATTAATCAAAGATTCCTTTAGGATCAGAATGTCTAAAATACTTCCTGAAAATGATAAATTTAATGATGACATTCATCACCTGTTAAGCCGGTTTAGGTCAAATTTTAGAAAAAGAAGTAAATCGGAACTGAATTGAATAGTTTTGGAACAAAAGTTGAACACTTTACTACCAAATAGTTGAATAGATCGTATGTTTTCTTTGTGAATATTAATCTTAAAAATATTCACAAATTTATAAATGAACAACATCTATTATTAACCTGCGAACTAATTCGTTTAATTCGATTTAATTCGTTCATTTTTTTTATTATGCTTACAAGAATTAATGCCAAGGAATGGTTACATACAAATGTACCAGGTTGCGAACCACAACCACCTAACCATTCAACCATTCAACCATCTAGTTGTCCAACCAATGAATTGCCCACGCTGCCGGATTCTATCTTCCCTACCCTTCCTTTGTTTCTTCAAAATGTAGTGGCCAAGGCTAAGTCCAAAGAGGAACGTGATGTCCTGTTGTTGGGTGCCTTGACGGTCCTAAGTTCATGCTTTCCGAAATTTTACAGTATCTATGATGACATGAAGATTTATTCTAACATGTATCTGTTCATTACAGCCCAGGCCTCCGCTGGTAAGGGTAAGCTGGTGCACTGCAAGCAACTTGTAATGCCCATCCACCAAGAAATGCGTCAGCAGACCAAAGTACTGAAGGATCAATATGATCTAGATATGCAAAAGTACAAAAAACAGAAGTCATTGGATTTCGAAATGCCCAAGCCCATCAAGCCACCTGAGTTGATGCTCATCATCCCGGCCAACAATTCAGCCACGGGCCTGTTCCAGTTGCTTTCCGAGAATGACGGCAGTGGGCTAATCTTTGAAACCGAGGGAGATACCATGTCCCATGCCTTTAAAACGGATTACGGCAATTACTCGGATGGTTTTCGAAAAGGTTTCGGACATGAACCCATCACTTATTACCGTAAGACCGACCGTGAATTCGTAGAGATCCTTTTAACCCTCATTTCAGCGCTGCTCTCAGGAACTCCCAAACAGATTTCTAGCCTGATCCCCGATGCGGAGAATGGGTTGTTCAGCCGGTTTTTATTCTATTACATGAACATCAATACAGTATGGAAAGACGTGTTGGCCAACAACAAAGAAAAAATTGGAGCACAGGAGTATTTCGATAACCTTGGACAAGAATTTCTGCAACTGTATCATTCACTGAATAAAAACCCGGAAATCCAGTTTTGTGTGACCGATGAGCAGCATGCTCAGTTCGACGAGTTCTTTACCCAATTGCAGGCCAAATACCTGGCTCTCCTTGGAGAAGATTACATCGCTACCATCCGCAGGTTTGGAGTGATTGTAATTCGTATCGCCATGATCTTTACCGCTTTGCGCATCATGGAAACAGGTGACATTTCAGAAACACAAATGTGTTCTGATACTGATTTCCAGGCTGCTCTTTCAATGGTTAAGGTTTTGGTAAAACATTCAAGTTATGTATTTTCTGAACTACAACAGGAAGTGAAAGTTACGAGACCTAAAGACAGAAAGGAACAATTTCTGGATTTATTACCAGAAACATTTAACCGGCAGGATTATTTTGATCTGGCCAGAAGCTTGTCTATTCAGGAAAAGACGGCAGAAAGATATATTACCATTTTTTGTGAAAAAGGTTTGATTTGCAGAGACCAGAAAAATTCATATATCAATATCAGTCTTTTAGAAGGGAGAAAACAAGAATGAAGAGAAAGGGAAAAAGGGTTCAGATCGCTAATCGAGGAATGTTAAACCTTTTTCCCAATAGAGACACAAACGACACAAACGACATAAACGACATAAACGACACAACCACGTTTTTATTAAATACAATCCTCTTCAAAGGTTAAAACGACAAAATAGCGGTTGTGTCGTTTGTGTCTTTTGTGTCTTTTGTGTCCTTTTCACTGTAGGGGCAGACCTGTGTGTCTGCCCTCCTCCTGTGTGTCTGCCCTGTCAAGAAATTATGAAGGCAGATAAAAGTAATTTCTTCCATTTTACATTAAATTTTATCTACTTTAACAGTTTTAATTCAGACTATTAAACCAAATGCTTAACCAGAACCCTGAACAGAAAGCCAGAGACAACATTGACAAACAGTTAACTGATTGTGGCTGGCTTATTCAGGGAATCAAAAAGGTAAATCTACATGCCGGAATTGGCATAGCTGTCAAGGAATATCTCACCGATGTTGGCCCTGCTCAATATGTTTTATTGCTGAATTTTAACTTAAAGGAGGAGAAGCTACTATGAATATGAACATTTTTAGTTATTTATTTACTAACATTTCGGAGGAGTTTTTTCTTGATTCATGCGGGTTTCCAGAGTGCCAAAATCAGATTGTCTACCTTCAAAGTTAATTTATATTACTGTCATACAATCATTTACAATCATATTTCTGA
>Ga0123338_10000565_pt1 | contig 37711 bp, 31 predicted proteins | sample grotaG_FD_89793 | JGI IMG/M metagenome (GOLD analysis project Ga0123338, IMG submission 89793) | Glacier valley bacterial and archeal communities from Borup Fiord, Nunavut, Canada, to study Microbial Dark Matter (Phase II) -... | ecosystem: Environmental > Aquatic > Freshwater > Ice > Glacier ...
GACCGCCGCAGCAGCTTTGGCGACGGCTTCTGCGTCACCCAGATACGCAGCGCTGAGCACGGTCAGGTCGTCGTCGAACGTGTAGTGCCGCGGTGCTCCGGTGGGGATGTTCAGTTCGGCGATCGCCTCGTCGGAGATGCCCTCGAGATGCTTCACGAGGGCACGCAACGAGTTGCCGTGGGCGACCACGAGCACATTCTGGCCGGCGCGCAGTTGTGGCACCACTGCGTCGTACCAGTAGGGAAGCACCCGCGCAACGACGTCTTTGAGGCACTCCGTGGCTGGCAGTACGTCTGGCGCCAGCAGCCGGTACCGGGGATCCTGACTCGGGTGTTCGGGATCGTCGGCGTCGACGGGCGGCGGGGGGACGTCGTAGCTACGGCGCCAGAGATTCGTCTGCTCGGCACCATGAAGTTCGGTCGTCGCCTTCTTGTCGAGCCCTTGCAACGCCCCGTAGTGACGCTCGTTCAACCGCCACGAGCGCGCAAGCGGGAGCCAGACCTGATCGGCAGACGTCAACGCCAGATGGGCGGTGTTGATCGCCCGTACGAGCAGCGAGGTGTGGCCGAAATCGAAGCTCAGTCCCGCCTCGCGCAACGTGATCCCGGCAGCCGAAGCCTCGGCGACGCCCTTGTCGGACAGCGGCACGTCGTGCCAACCGGTGAACAGGTTCTGTTGATTCCAGGTGCTCTCGCCGTGGCGGACGATCACGAGTGTGCCGGTCATGACGCTCGATCGTAGACGGCGTACTGCTGCGACGGTGGGGAGGAGTATCCCGCGCCACATCGATCACGAAGTTGAGTCGTAAAGACTCAAGTTTTCTGATCTCGAAGTTGCGTCGGCCCGAGGAAGGCTCGTAGCATGGGCGAACATCCAGTCCCACAATCAGTTGGGTCAGTCCTTCAGGAGGCTCTCCACCATGGCCAAGGCCGTCGGTATCGATCTCGGTACCACCAACTCAGTCGTCGCTTTTCTCGAGGCCGGAGACCCTGTCGTCATCCCGAACTCCGAGGGCAGCCGTACCACGCCATCCGTCGTGGCGTTCTCCAAGGCCGGCGAAGTGCTCGTCGGTGAAGTCGCCAAGCGTCAGGCGATCACCAACCCCGACCGCACCTTCCGCTCGATCAAGCGCTTCATCGGCGAGAACTGGAAGTCGCCTGACATCGACGGCAAGAAATACACCGCCCAGGAGATCAGCGCACGCACGCTGATGAAGCTCAAGCGCGACGCCGAGGCTTACCTCGGTGACACCGTCACCCAGGCCGTGATCACCGTGCCGGCCTACTTCGACGACTCGCAGCGCACCGCCACCAAGGAAGCCGGCCAGATCGCCGGTCTCGAGGTGCTGCGCATCATCAACGAGCCGACCGCTGCGGCGTTGGCATACGGCCTCGACAAGGGCGCGGAGGACGAGACCATCCTCGTGTTCGACCTCGGTGGCGGCACATTCGACGTGTCGGTGTTGGAGATCGGCGACGGCGTCTTCGAGGTCAAGTCGACCCACGGCGACACCAAGCTCGGTGGCGACGACTGGGACCAGCGGATCATCGACTGGCTCGTGCAGCAGTTCAAGGCTGCCCACGGCGTCGACCTGGCGAACGACAAGATGGCTGCTCAGCGCCTCAAGGAAGCAGCCGAGAAGGCCAAGATCGAACTGTCACAGGTACAGCAGACGCAGATCAACCTGCCGTTCATCACCGCGACTGCCGAGGGTCCGTTGCACATGGACGAGTCACTGACCCGTTCGAAGTTCCAGGAGATGACTGCCGACCTCATCGAGCGCTGCCGTATCCCGTTCGAGCAGGCGCTGAAGGACGCCGGTGTCTCCAAAGGCCAGTTGGCCCACGTCATCCTCGTCGGCGGCTCGACGCGTATGCCTGCTGTCCAGGATCTCGTCATCGACCTCACCGGCAAGGAGCCGAACAAGTCGGTCAACCCTGACGAGGTCGTCGCCGTCGGTGCTGCCATCCAGGCAGGCGTGCTGCGTGGCGACGTCAAGGACGTCCTGTTGCTCGACGTCACCCCGCTGTCGCTCGGTATCGAGACCAAGGGTGGCGTGATGACCAAGCTCATCGAACGCAACACCACCATTCCGACCCGCCGTACGGAGGTCTTCACGACCGCCGATGACATGCAGCCGTCCGTGGAGATCCACGTGCTGCAGGGCGAGCGCGAGATGGCCGGCTTCAACAAGACGCTCGGCAAGTTCCAGCTCGTCGATCTGCCGCCTGCACCACGCGGTGTCCCGCAGATCGAAGTCACCTTCGACATCGACGCCAACGGCATCGTGCACGTGTCTGCCAAGGATCGTGCGACGAACAAGGAACAGTCGATGACGATCAGCGGACAGTCCTCGCTGAACAAGGACGACATCGCCAAGATGGTCAAGGATGCCGAGGCCCACGCCGAAGAGGACCGCCAGCGCCGTGCAGAGGCCGAAGTCCGCAACAACGCAGACTCGCTCGTCTATCAGACCGAAAAGGTGCTCCGTGAGCAGGGCGACAAGGTGACGGCAGACGAGAAGTCCGCTGTGGAAACCCCACTCGCCGACCTCAAGGTTGCGCTCGCCGGTAACGACAACGACGCCATCAAGACGGCAACCGAGGCGCTGACCGCTGCCAGCCAGACGTTCAGCCAGAAGCTGTACGAGGCGGCCGCCCGTGACTCGAACGCTGCCGGAACGTCGGCCTCCGGGCAGTCATCCGGTGCCGGCTCGGTCAACGACGACGAGATCGTCGACGCCGAAATCGTCGACGATCCGACCTCCTGATGAGCGCCGATCCGACGGACGCCTCCGGGCGCAGTCGTGACGACGGAGCGACGGACCCACTGACCGGCGCGTCGCCCCCCGTCGACGACACCATCGGCGAAACTTCTCCGGCCGACCCGGACGGTGCCGAGGCGATGATGTCGGCCGACGTCGAGGATTCGCTTGCCGAATTCGAAGCAGAGCTGTCCGAACTGGACGCGATCAGTGCAGAGCGCGACCAGTTCAAGGACATCGCCCTGCGTCTGCAGGCCGACTTCGACAATTATCGCAAGCGAGTGGCGGTGCAACAGCAGAGCGAAATCGACCGGGCGACCGGCAAGATCGCCGAGACCCTGCTGCCGGTACTGGACGCCTGCGAGGCGGCGTTCGCCCACGGTGCCGACGGCGTCGAACCGATCTGGTCGGCGTTGATGGGAGTCCTGCAGAAGCAGGGGCTCGAAGCGCTCGACCTGCAGGGTAAGCCGTTCGACCCGGCTCTCGCCGATGCAGTTGTGCACGAGCCGGCCGATGATGCCGGCAACGAGACGACAGTCAGCGAGGTGTTGCGCACGGGTTATCTGTGGAAGGGCAAGACGCTGCGGCCGGCGATGGTCAAAGTCCGCGGGTGAGAGCCGTCACCCATCAGCTGAGAAGATGCCGCAGGAAGAGTTTCCGAAGCGGCGAGCTCCGAGGGCACGCGCGAGGTGAGCGATCGTGACAGCACAACGTGAATGGTTCGAAAAGGACTACTACAAGATCCTCGGCGTTGCTGATACAGCCACCCCGAAAGAGATCACCAAGGCATATCGCAAACTCGCCCGCGAGAGTCACCCGGACGCCAACCCCGGCAACAGCGCTGCCGAGGATCGGTTCAAGGAGATCAGCGCGGCCTACGACGTCCTCAACGACGAGGCCAAGCACAAGGAATACGACGAGGTCCGCAAGATGGGCCCGATGGGCGGTTTCGGCGGCTCGGGCGGTCAGCCAGGCGGTTACAACTTCAACGCCGGTGATGCCGGTCTCGGCGACCTACTCGGACAGATGTTCACCGGAGGCCGTCAGCGGCGCGGCGGTGCCGCCAGCGGCGTCGGCCCGCGGCGCGGAGCCGATCTCGAAGCGTCGCTGACGCTCACCTTCGAAGACGCCGCAAAGGGACTTACCACCACCTTGCACCTGACAGCGGACACACAATGCTCGACATGCAACGGTTCCGGTGCCAAGCCGGGAACGATGCCGCACGCCTGCGGAAACTGCGGCGGTCGCGGTGTCGTCGATGACAATCAGGGCTTCTTCTCGTTCTCGACGCCATGCCCGGTCTGTCAGGGCTCTGGAACGATCATCGATACGCCATGCCCGACGTGTCGCGGTACGGGCGTCGAGCGTCGTCCGCGCGAGGTCAACGTGCGCCTGCCAGCCGGCGTCGCCGACGGCCAACGGATCCGACTGAAGGGTCGCGGCGCGCCTGGTCGCAACGGCGGTCCTCCCGGCGACCTCTTCGTCGTCTGCAAGGTGGCACCGCACCGGCTCTTCGGCCGAGACGGTAGGAACCTCACACTCAAGGTGCCGGTGACCTTCGCCGAGGCCGTTCTCGGTGCGACGATCCAGGTGCCGTCGCTGGACGGGCTCCCGGTTTCGCTGCGATTGAAGCCAGGAACGCAGCCCGGCTCGCGCCATCGCATCAAGGGCAAGGGCATCATTTCCAGCCCCGACGCGGGCGATCTGATCGTCACCGTCGATGTCGTCGTGCCAACTACTCTGTCGGATGACGAACGAGCGGCGGTCGAACAGCTAGCAGCAGCCGGCACGCCGTCGCCGCGTCAACATCTGACGGACTGACCCCATGCAGCACACCGTTCAATCCTCGACCGCTCAGGAGGCGAGATGAGTTCCATACGAGCCGTGTACGTGATCTCCGTAGCCGCCGAGTTGGCCGAGATGCACCCACAGACATTGCGGATGTACGAGCGCAAAGGTTTGCTCGAACCAGCGCGCACCAACGGCGGAAGCCGGCGTTATTCGGAGGCGGACATCGCCAGGCTGCAACGCATCCAGGGGTTGGCCGCGGAGGGCATGAACCTGTCCGGCATTCGCAGGGTAATGGAGCTCGAGGCCGAGAACACGACCTTGAAGGCGCAGCTCGACGAAGCCCGCCGAGCTGCGGCCAGCGCACAGGCAGAAGCGTCGCAGCGCCAACCACGCCGCGACCTCGTTCCGCTGCGCCAATCCGTCGCCGTATTCGGCCACGTCCCCAAGGTCTTGCGCCCCGACCGCTGACGCGATTGTGAGAACCCGGGGCGATCGCCGCAAACCCGGCGTCAGGAGCCTCAGCACGAGGTCGACTGCACGGCCGTCGGCGTCGAGTGCGCCGATGGCGCCGGTTGATTGCTCCTACCCAACCGCAGTACCCCTATGAGCTGGTGCGATACGTCGCTGATCATAAAACTTGATGCGTGTCGTATAAAGTTTAACCGCTTGCCCGCGCTCGAGAGCTAGACTCGCGCCCATGGCTCTCGATCCCAAGAAATGGACAGTGAAGACGCAAGAAGCTGTCTCTCACGCGTCCGACCTCGCCAAGGCCAACGGCAACCCGCAGATCACCGCTGACCACCTGATGGCGACATTGAGCCGCCAAGAGGACACAATCGTCCCTGACCTGCTGGCCAAGCTCGGCCTGGCCCCGTTGATGGTTCAGCAGAAAGCCGATGAGCGCATCCGTTCGCTCCCTCGTGTCTCCGGCGGCGACGACCCGCGCCTCGACCGCGAACTGTCGAACGTCTTCGACAACGCCGAGAAGAATCGCAAGGACCTCAAGGACGACTATCTCTCGGTCGAGCATCTGCTGTTGGCGATGAACCAGAAACTGGGCGTCGGTAGCGAGGAACTACTGTCGGCACTGCGGGATGTCCGCGGGTCGCACCGCGTCACCAGCCAGAATCCCGAAGACCAGTTCAAAGCGCTCGAGAAGTACGGCCAGGATCTGACCAAACGCGCCCGCGACGGCAAGATCGACCCCGTCATCGGCCGTGACGAGGAGATTCGCCGCATCATCCAGGTGCTCTCACGGCGTACGAAGAACAACCCGGTGCTCATCGGTGAGCCGGGCGTCGGCAAGACTGCCATCGTCGAGGGCCTCGCCCGCCGGATCAACGACGGCGATGTACCGGAGGGTTTGAAGAACAAACGTCTGATCGCCCTCGACATCGCCGCGATGCTCGCCGGAGCGAAGTATCGCGGCGAGTTCGAGGAGCGCCTCAAGGCCGTCCTCAAAGAGATCACCGACGCCGCCGGTGAGGTCATCACCTTCGTCGACGAGTTGCACACGATCGTCGGAGCGGGCGCAGCCGAAGGGGCGATGGATGCCGGCAACATGATCAAGCCGATGCTCGCCCGTGGCGAATTGCGAATGATCGGTGCCACCACCCTCGACGAGTATCGCAAGTATGTCGAGAAGGACCCGGCGCTCGAACGGCGTTTCCAGCAGGTCTATGTCGGCGAACCGTCCGTCGAGGACACGATCGCCATCCTCCGAGGCCTCAAGGAGCGTTACGAGGTCCACCATGGGGTACGCATCCAGGATTCCGCACTCGTGTCGGCCGCCGTGCTCTCGAACCGCTATCTCACCAACCGTTTCCTGCCGGACAAGGCCATCGACCTCGTCGACGAAGCAGCGTCCAAGTTGCGAATCGAGATCGACTCGCTGCCAACGGAGATCGACGTCGTGGATCGTCGCATCCTGCAGCTGGAGATCGAGCGTGTTGCCCTCGAGAAGGAATCGGACAACGCCTCAAAGGAACGCCTGACGGTGATCAACCAGGAACTGTCGACGCTCAAAGAGCAGACCGCCGGCATGCGCCATCACTGGGAGCAGGAAAAGCAGGCGATCGCTGCGATCCGCGTGCTCAAAGAGGAATCCGAGCAGCTGCGCACCCAGGTCGAGCGCGAGTCCGACCTCAACCTGGCCGCCGAGATTCGCTATGGCCGCCTCCCAGAACTCGATCGGCGCATCGCCGAGGCCACCGACCATCTCGACGAGTTGCAGAAGAACAAGCGCATGCTGAAGGAAGAAGTCGACGCCGAAGACATCGCCGAGGTTGTCGGCAAGTGGACCGGTGTCCCGGTCAGTCGGTTGATGGAAGGCGAGATGGCCAAGCTGGTCCGCCTCGAAGACCTGCTCCACCAACGTGTCATCGGTCAGCACGACGCCGTCACCGCCGTGGCCAACGCCATCCGCCGATCGAGGGCCGGCCTCTCCGACCCGAACCGGCCGATCGGTTCGTTCCTGTTCCTCGGCCCGACCGGCGTCGGCAAGACCGAGCTCGCCAGAACGCTCGCCGAATTCCTCTTCGACGACGATAAGGCGATGGTCCGCATCGACATGGGCGAGTACATGGAGAAGCACTCCGTCTCGCGCCTCATCGGTGCGCCACCCGGGTATGTCGGCTACGACGAGGGTGGTCAGCTGACCGAAGCCGTGCGGCGCCGCCCGTACTCGGTCGTTCTGCTCGACGAGATCGAAAAGGCGCACAGCGACGTATTCAACGTGCTGCTGCAGGTCCTCGACGACGGCCGACTGACCGATGGGCAGGGTCGGACCGTTGACTTCACGAACTGCGTGATGATCATGACCTCGAACCTGCAGGGCGACCCATCTGGCTTCTTCAAGCCGGAATTCATCAACCGCATCGACGATATCGTCCGCTTCCGGGCGCTGACCCGCGACGACCTCGGCGCAATTGTCGAGATCCAATTGGAGCTGCTGAAGAAGCGCCTCGCAGGCCGACGACTCGGGCTGGAGGTCACTCCGGAGGCAATGACGTGGCTGGCGACGGAGGGCTACGACCCGGCGTTCGGCGCCCGTCCTCTCAAGCGCGTGATCCAGCGCGAGATCGGCGATCGGGCCGCCGTGCTGATCCTCGACGGCAAAGTCGCGGAAGGCGACGCCATCATCGTCGACGCCGTCGACGGTCAGATCGACGTCCACGCCGGCTGACACGGAGACACCCGCTGATTGAAACCGAGTCCACGGCCTGCCAGTCCTGGCGGCAACCGTGCCGAAGAAGTCGGCTCGCTGACACCATCACTGACACCACCGCCGGTACGGGTGCCGGTCCGGCGGGTGTGCTGGCACCTAGCATCGAGCACTGATGCATTGCCCGAACTGCGCAAAGTCGCTCCAGGTCAACGAGACCACCTGCACGCGGTGCGGGCGCGTCGTGCTGTTGTCGGACCCGGACACTCCGCCGTGGGAACCATGGCGTCGCTGGGTTCCGTTGCTCGGGCTGATCACATTTGCCGCGGCGGCCTTCGGCATCGTCCTCGCCATCAAACCGTTTGTCGCCAACGGGAAATCCGATCGCATCGAAATCACGCTTCCGACGTTGTCGCGACGTCCGTCCACCACGCCAGATGGCCTGCCGGCGACGACGGTCGCCGGCGCGCCAGCGACAGAAGCGGCAACGCTTGCACCCGGGCAGTCAGCACCCGTAGGTAGCACTACGGACACCACATCGGCTGTCTCGTCGAGCACACCGGACTCTTCGGCAACAACCGCCGCAACCACTGATTCGACACCATCGTCGACCGCCAGTACGGGTGCAACGCCGACGACGCAGTCGCTCGTTCCGGCGGGACCGTTACAGATCACCGGTGTGACAGCGTCATGCACCGCACCTGCCTCGACCGACTCACGCGGCAACCCGACGACATTCGACGCCACCAACACGATCGACGGTCGCGAGAGCACAGCGTGGCGGTGCCCGGGCGACGCCAGTGGGGCGACGCTGTCGTTTACCTTCGCCACGCCAGTGCAGATCACATCGGTCGGTGCAGAACCCGGCTACAACCGCATCGACCAGTTCAACGGCGACGACCGATGGTTGGAGAACCGCAGGGTCACCTCGATCACCTGGTCCTGTGTCACCGCCAGCGGAGCAACGTCTGGCACCACCTCGCAGACGTTCCAGGACGTCCGCCAGGTACAGACCACGGCGACACAGGGCGACTTCGACAAGTGTGCGACGCTGATCGCCACGATCACCGGGGCGACGCCTCAGGGAACCCGCGATTACACGGCAATCAGCGAGGTGTCCGCCGCAGGACGCCCTGCGACCGCCTGATGGGTCGCCGACGGATCCGGCCCCTGACTAGGCAGCGATGGCGAGCTGGATCACGAGCGTCTTGCTCGTGCCCATTGCCGCGACGAGCGGCGCAAGCCCCGCCTGCTTGGCGAGATCCGTCGCACTGACAGCGAGGACGAGCACACCCACTCGGTCTTTCGAACGGACGAACTCCGTACGGTGAAAGCCCTCCGGCGTCGGCGTGCCCGACACACCCGCATCGACGAAACCGGCGCTCGTCCACGCCTTGGCATAGGCAGCACCGACCTTGTCGGCATCGAGATCGGTCACTCCAGCAGTCGCGAAGTACTGCGTCGGATCGAGGCCGAGCAACGCTTTGAAGCCGACGATATCGAACGTCGTGACGGCCGGAACTGCTGGCAACGAGGCGTAGAAGTCGGGAGCGGCGATTGGTTTGTCGGGATCACAAACGATGCCACCTGCTGCTTGTTTCGCTGTCGAGATCAGCTTGGCCATGATGTCTGTCGTGCACGTACTGCTGAGGAACGTCGAGTGGCCCTCGCCGGTGAACGTCACCAACGTGACGTTGGCGGTACCGCCGGCCGAAGCTGCCCCTCCGAGGTCGGCGACCATCTGCGTCGCCCAACGGAACGGCGTTGCCGGATCGTGCTGACCACCGACGACGAGGATCGGCCCGGCGCCCGTGTATGGCGTCACCGCTGCCGGTGCAGGGTTCACAATTCCCATCTTGTCGCACGTCGGTGCAAGGTCAGCGACGGTGAGACCGGCCGCAAAGCGCGGCGCCTCGGCGGTCAGCTTGGCAACCGCTGCGGCGGGATCGGCAGGCAGCAAGGGATCTAGTCCTGACGCACAGTTGATGACCTGGTTCGCCTGGTTGAGGTTGTTCCAGTCGTCCTTGGCGGTGCGACCTTCGTAGTTGTCGGCCAACGTGAAGAGCAGGTCCGGTTTACCGGCCGCTGCATCGGCGAGCGCCTGGTCGAGAGTTGGCCATTGGTCCCGCGAATACAGCGACGACAGCGTCGCAGTACGAACGACCGTGTCATTCGCCAGGCGGCCATCCGTTGCCGCAACCGGCGTGTCGTTGTAACGCTTCACGAGCGCATCCCATTGGGCACCGACATCGGTGGCGTGGAATGGGCAGGCTGCGTTGTTCTTACAGTCGGCCGCCCAGTTCCCGAAGGCCTTCTCGAACCCGACGAGTTGTGTTTCGGTCGCCGTCACCGGGTCGTCCTTCGTCGGGTCGAACGCGCCGTCGAGGACGAAGGCACGGACCCGGTTGGGAAAGAGGTTGGCGTATACGGCCCCCAGGAAGGTCCCATAGGAAACGCCGATGTAGCTGAGCTTGGGATCGCCGAGGGCCTCACGGATGACGTCCATGTCCTTCGCCGTGTTCACCGTCGAATAGAGGGACAGTTTGGTTCCGTACTTGGCCGTGCAGTCGTCGTCGAATTCCTTTTTGGCGGCGTCGAGGGCCGCCTGTTTTGCCGGCGTGTCCGGCGTGTCGTCGAGATAGGCGGTGCGCTCGTAGTAGCTGCCGTCCACACAGGCGATCGGGTCTGACAGGCCGACGCCCCGCGGATCGAACCCGACGAGATCGAAATTCGCAGTCAGATCGGGCGTGAACCGACTGATCTCCTGGGCGACGCCGAACTCGAAGAACTCGATACCAGACCCGCCTGGGCCACCCGGATTGAAGAGCACGGAACCCGTCCTGTTCTTGGTGGCCTTCAGCCGCATCAATGCCAAGTGCGTCATCTCACCGGTCGGATTGCCGTAGTCGAGCGGGACAGCGAGGGTGGCACAGTCGGCACCATCTGGAATGGCCGACGCCTTCCCCTGTGTGCATTTTCCCCACTGCAGCGCAGCGGGCTTGTACGGCGGAGAGGGAGAGGCAGCGGCTCCGCTTGTCGCCGTGCCCGTGGAGGGTGAGCCGGTCGATGGTGAACCCGCCGACGGAGCTGCGGTCCCCTGGGTATCAGCAGTCGTGCCGGATTCGGTGGACGGCGATGTCGATTCAGGCCGTGAACCAGGGCTCGAATCGGGGGCCGAGCCAGCAGTCGTCGAATCAGTGGTGCTGCCGGACGACGAGATCGGTGACGCGGCGGTCGTCCGTACGGCTGGGCTGCTGGAGCATGCAGCGAGCAGAATGGCACACACCACGGGAACCAACAGCTTCTTCATTGGCTCCAAGTATGTCCGGCATGCGCCAATCGGTTCGTTCACCCGGCACCGTCGACCAGCGCATTGCCTCAGCTGTTGATGTTCGCCATCACATGCTTGATACGCGTGTAGTCCTCGAGACTGTAGGACGAGAGGTCCTTGCCGTAACCGGACTGCTTGAAGCCGCCATGGGGCATCTCGGCGACAAGCGGAATATGCGTATTGACCCAGACGCAGCCGAAGTCGAGGCGCTTCGTCATACGCATCGCCCGGCCGAAATCCTTCGTCCACACACTGGACGCGAGCCCGTACTGCACGCCGTTCGCCCACCGGACGGCCTCGTCCTCATCGGAGAACTGTTGCACCGTGATGACTGGTCCGAAGATCTCGTTCTGGATCATCTCGTCGGTCTGTTTGAGGCCGCTGACGACGGTCGGCTCGATGAAATACCCGGTGTCGCCCTGGCGGTGCCCACCACTGTTGACGGTCGCGTTGTCAGGGGTGCGGTCGAGGAACCCGAGGACGTGGCTCAGTTGATTGGCGTTGTTCACCGGTCCGAAGAACGACGATTCGTCATCCGGCATACCTGCCTTGAGCAGTTTGGACTGCTCGGTCAAGGCGTCGACAAAGTCGCGGTAGATGCCGGGCCCGGCGATCACGCGGGTCGCGGCAGTGCAGTCCTGGCCGGCGTTGAAGTAGCCGGCGATGGCGATGGCCTCGGCCGCTGCTTCGAGATCGGCGTCGTCGAAGATCACGACCGGTGCCTTGCCGCCGAGTTCGAGATGCGGCCGCTTCAGCGAGAGCGCTGCGGCCTTGGCGACCTCGATGCCTGCTCGGACAGAGCCGGTGATCGAGACGAACTGCGGCGTCGGATGACTGACGAGTGCTGCGCCTGTCGAACGGTCTCCGGTGACGACGTTCAGCACGCCGGGCGGCAGGAACTCGGCGGCGATCTCGGCAAGCAGCAGTGTGCTCATCGGCGTGGTGTCCGACGGCTTCAACACGGTCGTGTTGCCGGCGGCGATCGCCGGAGCGAACTTCCACACCGCCATCATCGCCGGGTAGTTCCACGGTGCGACCTGGGCACAGACGCCGATCGGCTCGCGGCGCACATAGCTCGTCATTCCCTCCATGTACTCGCCGGCCGACTTGCCCTCGAGATGGCGTGCAGCGCCGGCGAAGAAGCGGATCTGGTCGACGAGCGGGGGAATCTCCTCGCTCGTCATCATGTGGATCGGTTTGCCGGTGTTCCTGACCTCCGTGGCGATCAGCTCGTCGGCACGTTTTTCGATGGCGTCGGCGATTCGCAACAGTGCGAGTGAACGCTGTGAAGGTGTCGAGTCGCGCCAACCATCGAAGGCAGCTGAGGCTGCACCGAAGGCATCGTCGAGGTCGTCAGAACAGGAAACCGGCGCTTTGGCGTAGGTCTCGCCGGTCGTCGGGTCGATGACATCGGTGGTCACGTCCGTCTTGGCGTCGACATAGGTGCCGTTGATGAAGTTCTGCAGCGTGTTCACACGATCCTCCGGTTCGGTCGGGACGCCACTCTGCATCCCGGTCGGCTCCATCATGCCCTATATCCCGCTTCCGACGCTTCGGCGGTCGACGTGAGAAACTGATCCCGATGTCGTCCAAGCTGCTCTGGAAACCGGATCACGACCGCCGTCTCAGTTCGCTGATGGCCCGTTTCATGGACGCGGCCGGTCACGACGGATACGAGGCGCTGCATTCCTGGAGTGTCAACTCCCCAGAGCAGTTCTGGGCGCTGACCTGGAACTTCACCGGCATGATCGGCGACGATGGCACTAACCGTGACGGCTCCGACGGCGGCGTGGTGATCGAACGCGGCGCAGAGTTCGCCGACACCCGATTCTTTCCTGCGGCAACGCTCAACATCGCCGAGAACCTGCTGTCCAGGGACGACGACGGTCCGGCGATCATTGCCCGCGACGAGACGAGCAAGCGGTCGGAGATCTCGTGGTCGGATCTGCATACCGCCGTCGGCGCGGCGGCGGCTGCACTCGCCGCCCACGGCGTCGTCGCCGGTTCGCGCGTCGCCGCTGTGGCGGCGAACACGATCGAGACCGTCATCGCCACGATTGCCGTCGCTGCCCTCGGAGGTACTGTCTCGACGACGTCGCCGGACTTCGGTGCCAGCGGAATCATCGACCGTTTCGGCCAGATCGAACCGGTACTGCTGCTGACCTGTGACGGGTATTCGTACGGCGGGAAGTGGTTCGACACGACGGCGAAGATGGCGCGGGTCGCTGCTGCCCTCGGCGATGTCCCGACGCTGTCGCTGGAGGCCATCGCCACGTGGACGGCGCCGTATATCGGGGCGGAACTGCCGACGACCCGCTATCCGTTCGATCAGCCGTGGTACGTGCTGTACTCCAGTGGCACGACCGGCAGGCCGAAGTGCATCGAGCATCGAGCCGGCGGCGTGCTGCTGCAGCACCGCAAAGAGCAGCAGCTGCACTGCGACATTCGTCCAGGTGACCGTGTGATGTACTTCACGACGACCGGCTGGATGATGTGGAACTGGCTCGTGTCATGCCTGGCGAGCGGGGCAACGATCGTGCTGTTCGACGGCCAGCCGTTCCATCCGCACGATGGCGTGCTGTTCGACGTCGTCGACGAGGAACAGGTCACGTTGCTCGGTGTTTCAGCGAAGTGGATCGATGCACAACGAAACGCCGGGGCCTCTCCACGCACGACGCATTCACTCGCCTCGCTGCGGACGATCTGCTCGACAGGCTCGCCGCTCGTCCCTGCCGGATTCGAATGGGTCTACGAACACGTCAAGACGGATGTCCATCTCGCCTCGATCGCCGGCGGAACCGACCTCGTCGCCTGTCTGATGGCAGGGGATCCGACGAGCCCGGTGTATTCCGGCGAGATCCAACGACCGACGCTCGGCATGGACACCGATTCGGTGGAGAGTGGCGGCGCCTCGTTGCGCGATCAGCCGGGAGTGCCTGGCGAATTGGTGTGCAGGACACCGTTCCCCTCGATGCCACTGCGGTTCATCGGCGATCCGGACGGCTCGAAGTACCGCGCCGCCTACTTCGAACGCTTTCCCGGGATGTGGGCACACGGCGATTTCGTCTCGTGGACCGAGCACGGCGGTTTCGTCATCCACGGGCGCAGCGACGCAACGCTCAACCCCGGCGGGGTCCGCATCGGTACGTCCGACATCTATCGGGCGGTCGAATCGCTACCGGAAATCAGCGAGTCGCTCGCCTTCGGGCAGAACACCGACGGCGGCGACGTCCGCATCATCCTGCTCGTCGTTCCTGCACCCGGTGTCCACCTCGACGACAAGCTCATCGGCGCCGTCAAGTCGGCGATCCGCGAGCAGTGCAGCCCCCGCCACGTCCCGGCCATCGTGTTGGCGGTCGCCGATCTGCCACGAACACGTTCGAACAAACTCGTCGAACTCGCCGTCGCCGATGTCGTCAACGGCCGAGAGGTCCGCAACGTCGAGGCACTCGCCAATCCAGAGGCGCTATGGGCGATCCGCGACCATCCGGCACTGCACTAGCGCTGTCCGTTTCGCCACCCGCCGCTGGCGCGGAGTGTTTGGCGTCGCGACGGGTACGGCGCAACACTCCGCGAGTGGGCTGGGCGAGAGGAGTCGGCCGGACTCAGGGCAGCACGGTGACTTCGAGGGTGTGGGCGATGTCGGCCGACGAGTGCCCGACAGAGACGACGTACTCGCCGGCGTCGACCTGCCAACCGGGGGTCCGAGGGGTCCTGACGGCGTCGGTGAAGATGCCGTTCGACGGGCCGTGGTCGCTGCGGTAACGGTCTCCAGGGTGCCAGTAGGCGAAGGACCGGTCATCCAACTCGATTGTCACCGACGCCGTTCCTCCCGGCTCGAGATGCACCTTGGCGAAGCCCTTCAACTCCTTCGGAGGCCGCATGACGCGCGGCCCGACCGCACCGACGTAGACCTGCACGACCTCAGACCCCGGACGCGCGCCGGTGTTCGTCACCGGTACAGATATCGACAGCGAGCCACCACGTGTGAAGGTCGCAGTGGACGGCGTCGGTGCTCCGATCTCGAACGAGGTGTACGAGAGTCCGTAGCCGAACGGGAACGCCGTCGCCAGGCGGCGGGCCTCGTACCAGCGATAGCCGACGAGCACGCCTTCGCCGTACCGCAGTTGGCCGTGCTCGCCAGGAAAGTTGCCGAAGCTCGGCGTGTGCTCGATGCACGTCGGGAACGTCAGCGGCAAACGGCCGCACGGTTCAGCCCTGCCGACCAGGACGTCAGCGAGCGCCGTGCTCATCTCCATCCCACCGAACCATGCCTGCAGTACCGCCCCGACATCGCCGACCCAGTCCATCGTCACCGGCGAGCCGGTATTGAGGACGACGACGGTCCGCTTGTTCGCCGCCGCAACTCGGCGGATCAGTTCGGCCTGCTGACCTGGCAGGTCGAGTGAATCGCGGTCATGGCCTTCGGTCTCCCAGTCGTTGTTGGTACCGACGACGACGATCGCGACGTCTGCGGCCGCAGCTGCAGCGACGGCGCGATCAATCAGATCGGCGGCGGGAACCGCCTTGCAACCGACCTGCGCCCCACATGCCCAGCCGGTGTTGTGGCCGGTGAATTCGACTGTCAGGTCATAGGGTCTGCCAGCTTCGAGCTGGACGTTCGCCTGCACTTCCTGACTTCCAGCACCGAAGAACTCGACCCCGCGTGGGATCTGTCGGCCGATGCCGTCGAGGATCAACTCGCCGTCGAGCAGGACGCGTGCCGTCCCGAGCTGGATCATCGTCATCGTGTGCTGCCCGCTGACCAGCGGCGTGAAGCGAGACGAGGCGCGGAACGAGAACCCGCCGCGAGGAACGGGATCGCCGACATCCGGGGCGAGGATCACCCGCCCGTCGGATCGGCGGACCTGCGAGACGGGCTCGCCGGACCAGCCAGGATTGTCGAATACGCCAACGGCGAATCCGTCGCTCAACCGGCCGCCGTCGATCGGGGGAACGGTGCGATCGATGTCGCATCCCTGTTCATACGTGATCTGCACACCGGGTCCGAACGTCGCAGCGAGCGCTTCGAGCGGTGCCTGATGGGCGAACGGCATGACCTCGGCGGAACCGCCGCCCATGATCCGAGCCCGTTCGGCGTTCGGACCGATCACGGCAATTGTCCTGACTGTCGACGGGTCCAGCGGCAGCAGCGCGTCATTCTTCAACAGCACCATCGACTCGGTCGCCGCTCTGTACGCCAATGCTCGATGGTCTGCGTCGTCAAGCGAAGCGGGCGGCTCGGTTCCGCTGTCGTCGAGTGCACCGATCCGGTCGAAGACCGCGAGCAGCCGGCGGACGATGTCGTCGAGCAGTGACTCGTCGACGCGGCCGTCACGGACGGCGTCTGCGAGCTTGGTCCCATAGATGCGCGACGGTGCAGGCATCTCGAGGTCGAGCCCCGCTTCGGCGGAACCGACGGTCGAACCGACGCCGTACCAGTCGCTGATGACGAAACCGTCGAAGCCCCACTCGCCACGCAGGATGTCGTGCAGCAGTTCGTGGTGCTCCGCGCAGTATGAACCGTTGAGACGGTTGTAGCCGGTCATGATCCCGAGCGAGCCGCCCTCACGGATCGCCAACTCGAACGGCAGGAGATAGAGCTCGCGCAAGGTGCGCTCGTCGATGACCGAGTCGATCGTCATTCGCTGGAACTCGGCCTCGTTGCCGGCGAAATGCTTGACCGTCGTCGCCACGCCCTTCGACTGCACACCACGGATGAACGCTGCGGCGGTCTTGCCGGCGAGGACCGGATCCTCCGAATAGGTCTCGAAGTTACGCCCGCCGAGCGGCGAACGATGGAGGTTGACGGTCGGGGCGAGGAGCACACGGCAGGCCTTGACCCGTGTCTCGGTCCCCAGCGCCTCGCCGAGCTGCTCGATCAACTCCGGATTCCAGGTTGCGCCGAGCGCCGAGCCGCACGGGATACAGAGTGACGGTTCCTGACGCCCGATACCCGGCGTGAACGGCCCGCGCGCCCCAGCAGGCCCGTCCGTCACCGTGACCGTCGGAATGCCGACTCGCGGCACGGCGGCAGTCGCCCAACCGTTGACGCCCGTGGTCAGCGACGCCTTCTCTTCCAGCGTCATCGACGCGATCAGTTCCTCGATATCCCGGCTCATCGTTCCCCAACGTCATCTCGGCGCTGTCGCTATCACCGATCAGAGACCACCGGCAACCCGACGCATGTCCGACGAATCTAACTCCGCCTGCCCAGTGAGCGACAACGCCTCGACCTCGCAGCGTTCGACACCCTGGCCACGCCGGCAAGGCTCGTCGTGCGGATCGCAAATCAGCCGCGTCCACGCTCGCCGGCCCGTAGCCTTACAGGCCGTGATTCCCGACCGATTCAAGCCTGCACTCCAAGAACTCGCGCCGCTCGCAGCGCGTTTCTCGGCTGCGGGGCATCGGCTGTACCTCGTCGGTGGGACGGTTCGCGATCTGCTCCTCGGCCGCGCCGATGTCAGCTCGTTCGACTTCGATTTCGACGCCACCACGGAAGCTCGTCCCGCCGACATCAAGAAGTTGCTCAGCGGTTGGGCCGACGCTGTGTGGACGCAGGGCGAACGTTTCGGGACCATCGGCGCCAAGAAGGGCGATCGCGTCTACGAGATCACGACGCACCGAGCCGAGGCCTATTCGCCTGATTCCCGCAAACCGGAGGTCAGCTTCGGCGACACCATCGACACTGATCTCTCGCGCCGCGATTTCACCATCAACGCAATGGCGCTCGAACTGACCGCTGAGCAGCCGTCGCTCGTCGATCCTTTCGACGGGGCCACCGACCTGATCGCCAAGCGGCTGAGGACACCACTGTCGCCGACGGTCAGCTTCGGCGACGATCCGCTGCGGATGTTGCGCGCCGCCCGCTTCATCGCCGCCTACGACCTGACACCGGACGACGAGCTGATCGCCGCCGTGAAGGAGATGGCACCTCGTCTGGAGATCGTTTCACGAGAACGGATCCGCGACGAATTCGACAAGCTGCTGCAACTCGACAAGCCCGGGAGCGGGCTGTGGTTCCTCGTCGAGACCGGCCTCGCAGAGCAGTTCCTGCCGGAACTGCCGAAAATGCGCCTGGAACAGGATCCGATCCATCGCCACAAGGATGTGCTCGCCCACACCATCGCTGTCGTCGAGAACGTGCGACGCGACGCGCGTCCCGCCGGTGACGCATACGACTTCCGCCTGACCCGCCTCGCCGCTCTGTTCCATGACGTCGGCAAGCCACGCACCCGTGGCTACCGGGCCGGGAAAGGCGTCACCTTCCACCATCACGACGTCGTCGGCGCACGGATGACGCGCAACCGAATGCAGTCGCTCAAGTACTCCAACGACGACATCCGCGACGTCAGCGAACTCGTCGACCTGCATCTGCGGTTCCACACCTACAAGATGGGCTGGACCGATTCGGCCGTACGCCGCTACGTGCGCGACGCCGGGGAACTTCTCACCGAACTCAACGTCTTGACGCGTTGCGACTGCACGACGCGCAACGAGCGCAAGGCTGCGCAGTTGTCGAAGCGGATGGACGAGTTGGAGGAGCGCATCGAGGTGCTCGAGGCCAGCGAGGAGTTGGCGGCGATGCGGCCGGAACTCGACGGCACAGAGGTCATCGATCACCTCGGCATCAAGCCAGGCCCGATCGTCGGCAAGGCGATGAAATACCTGCTCGACATCCGCTTGGACGAGGGCATCCTCGGCCGCGAGGCAATTCTCGAACGCCTCGACGCCTGGTGGGCCGCCAACGACCCGAGCATCCCACCGACAACGAACTGAGCCCACGTGGCCGCCAGTTCCAGCGGCACATGGGCCGAAGATCGCGTGGCGGCAGGCGCGTCTAGACGCCGAGTTTGCGGGCTCGCAGCAGCAGCGTCGACGGGAGCAGCTGGCTGGCTGAGGCGCCACGGCCGAACAGTTCGTGCAGCGTGTCGAGGCGGAAATTGGTGCGATGGAGTGCCGTGAACAGATCGCCGATCGAGCGGCCCGGCGCCTGTCCATACGGCCTGCGCACGAGACCCTCGCCGTGAAATGCGTCGCTGTCTCCGTCGCCGAAGATGGCGTTGATCGGATGGGAGAACGTCATCACGAACGGCATCTCCGGCCGGAGAACGCGGTGCACCTGACGGAAGACGCGCGACAGGTCGTCAACGGCGTCGAGGGAACCGGCGGCGATCACCAGGTCGACAGATCCGCTGGTGGCGAAGCCGAGGTCCGCAAGGTCACCGTGATGGAACTCGACGCGCACGCCCGCAGCATCGGCAGCGGAACGGCCGGCGACGATGCGCTCCGTCGACGGATCGACGGCGATCACTTTGGCTCCAGCCAACGCCAGCACGACGGAATTGACGTTCGGCGAGATGCCGAGTTCGATGACGCGCTTGCCGCTCGGATCGCTGATCAGCCGCAGATCGCCGTCGTCGGAGACATTCGAGCCATATGAAACATTTGCTACCACCTGCTCAGTGTGCCAACCCCACAACGACAAAGGGGGGATGCCACTACGAGCACACCAGCCCCTCGGCCGGGATCTTCAACGACGTGAGGTAGTCGTCGACGGCGTTGTCGACGCATTGGTTGGCACCGTAGCCGGTGTGCTGTTCGGCTTGAACCGTCACGAGGTGGCCGTCTTCGAGCGCTGCCGCCATCTTCCGGGTGCCGGCGAGCGGCGTTGCCGGATCGCCCGTGGTGCCGACGACGACGATCGGGCCGGCACCCTTGCCGGTGACAGTCACCTTCGGCGCCGGTGGGATCGGCCACAGCGCACAGATGTATCCGTGTGCGAAGTCGCTGCCGAATCTCGGGGCGGCCGCCTCGATCTCGGCGACATTGGCGTCGACGCCGGCGACACTTCGCGGCGTCCCGTCGTCGAGGCAGGTGATGGCGTAGAACGCTTCGAGGAAGTTCGAAGCGACGCCCTTGCTGTTGCGCTGATAGTAGGCGTCGTAGAGAGCCAGGAGACCGTTGCCCTTGCCGTTCTGGGCGTCGGCTAGGGCTTCGGCGAGCGTCGGCCAACGTTCGCTGGTGTAGAGCGCTTCGGCGACCGCCGTGAACAGCACCCCCTCCGTCACCGACGTGCGACCCTGTGTCACGACGATCGGTTTGGCATCGATTTTCGCTGTCAGCGCGTCGTACGCAGCAACCGGATCGCCGCCGCTGTTGAACGGACACTTACTGTTGGCGGCGCAATCGGCGGCAAAACTCTTGAATGCCCCTTCGAATCCCTGCGCCTGATTCTGAGCGACCTGTGTGGCGTCGGCGTTCGGGTCGACGGCGCCATCCAGAACCGCAGCACGGACGGTCGACGGGAACAGCGTTGTCCAGACTGCTCCGAGTTGGCTGCCGTAGGAGAACCCGAAGTAGCTGATCTTGTCCTCGCCGAGCGCCTTGCGGATCGAGTCCATGTCGGTGGCGCTCTCCGTCGTCGAGACATGTTTCAGCAGGCCGCCGTTCTTGGCAGCGCAGGCGTCATCGAAGCCCTGGTCCGCTGCGACCATGGCGTCGTGGTCCTGCTGATTGTCCGGCGACGAGTCGAGGCCGAACGTCGGGTCTAGATTGTCGACGCAGTCGATCGCCGGCTTCGATTGCCCGGTGCCGCGAGGGTCCCACCCGATGATGTCGAAGTTATCCAATAGTGACTGCCCATATTCCTGCTCAGCAGCGTTGGCGAGGAAGGTCCCACCGGAGCCCGGCCCGCCGGGATTCACGAGCAGCGAGTCGATGCGTTGCTTCGGCTTCAACGCCCGGTGCCGCACCACGTTCAGCGTGATCTGTGTAGCGGCGGGAGCCTGGTAGTCGAGCGGGACCTTCAACGAGCCGCAATCGAGGTTCTTGCCGCAGTTCTTCCACCCGAAGGCAGCATCGCTGGACGGCGCCGGGCCACGTGGTCGCGTCGATGCCGATGTCGATGCCGATGTCGATCCCGATGCGGTGCCAGGGCTCGACGAATCCGTAGTGCCAGCGTTGGGGAAGGAGGACGCAGACGAGGGCGCAGTGACGACGCCCCCGGCGGCCGATGCTTGATTGCTCACCGAGACGCCAGCGCTGTCGGAGGTGCACGATGCCATCACGACGGCAGTGACAGCGAGCAGCGAGATCAAACGCGGTCCGCCATGCAGTTTCGACATACTCATCAGCATTCTACGGGCCCTGGCCTCGCCGATAGCGTCGGCAGCACTATGCGGATGAGTCCCTACAGCCTCCGACCGGGGGACCCGAGCGCCATCAAGGGTGTCAAGATCAACCGCCACGCGCTCCGTCGGGCATGGAGCTTTGCCGGGCCGTACCGCCTGTCGATCGCCCTCTTCATGATCGCCATCGTCGTGTCGGCAGTCCTCGGCATCCTCCCGCCACTGCTGTTCCGCCTGATCCTCGACAACGCCATCCCGCAGAAGAACCGCGGCGAGATCACGTTCCTGGCAACGCTGCTCGTTGTCGCGGCGATGGGCGACGCATTCCTGTCGATCGTCCAGCGCTGGTTCTCGACCCGCATCGGCGAGGGCATGATCTACGACCTGCGCGTCGCCCTCTTCGACAAGGTCGAACGCATGCCGATCGCCTTTTTCACCCGTACGCAGACAGGTTCGCTCATCAGTCGCTTGAACAACGACGTCATCGGTGCGCAGGACGCCGTGACCAACACGCTCGGCAGCGTCGTGTCGAATGTCGTCGTACTGGTGACGACGATGGCGGCGATGCTGACGCTCGAATGGCGCCTCACACTGCTGTCGCTGATCGCGCTGCCGCTGTTCATCATTCCGGCGAAACGCGTCGGCAGGAAGTTGTCGGCGATCTCACGCGAGCAGATGAACATGAACGCGACGATGAACACGCAGATGACCGAGCGCTTCAACGTGTCCGGTGCGTTGCTCGTCAAATTGTTCGGCTCCCGACGCACGGAAGTCTCGACATTCGCCGGACGCGCGGCCAAGGTCCGTGATGCCGGCATCAAGCAGGCGATGTACGGCAGGACGTTCCTCGTCGCCCTCGGGCTCGTCGCCGCAGTCGGAGCAGCAGCGATTTACGGTATCGGTGCCCACCTCGTCGTCAGCGGAACGATCAAGGTCGGCACGCTCGTCGCCCTCGCAGCGCTTGCCCCGCGCCTGTACCAGCCGCTGACCGGATTGACGAACACACGCATCGACATGATGACGGCGCTCGTCAGTTTCGATCGGGTATTCGAAGTGCTCGACGCGCCGGTGGCGATCGCCGACAAGCTCGGTGCGGTCGATCTCGTCGATCCGCAGGGCCGGATTGAACTCCGCGACGTGTGGTTCCGCTATCCCCCTGCGGCCTCGTCGTCGATCCCCTCGCTCGAGGCGCCGGGCCTGGAGCATTCCGGCGATCCCGATCAGGACGTGCTCAAAGGCATCTCTCTGGTGGTCGAGCCAGGTGAGACAGTCGCTCTCGTCGGTTCGTCCGGTGCCGGCAAGACCACGCTCTCGTCGCTGCTTCCACGGCTGTACGACGTCACAGGCGGAGCGGTGTTGATCGACGACCTCGATATCCGCAACGTGACGCTGGACTCATTGACCGCTGCCATCGGTGTCGTATCTCAGGACCCGCACCTGTTCCACGAATCCGTACTGTCGAACCTGCTGTACGCCAGGCCGGACGCATCGATGGAAGAGATCGAGGTGGCCTGCAGAGGGGCGCGGATCTACGATATGATCAACGCCCTTCCGGATCGTTTCGAGACGATTGTCGGCGACCGCGGCTATCGCATGTCCGGTGGCGAAAAACAGCGCCTGGCGATCGCCAGACTGCTGTTGAAGCAGCCGGCGATCGTCATTCTGGACGAGGCAACGAGCCACCTCGACAACGAGAACGAAGCCCAGGTGCAGGCGGCGCTCGAGATGGCGTTGAGCGGCAGGACTGCGCTGATCATCGCTCACAGACTGTCGACGATCCGTAACGCCGATCGCATCGTCGTGTTGGATGCGGGCCAGATCGTCGAGCAGGGAACCCACGAAGAACTCATCGCCCTCGGTGGCTTCTACGCCCGTCAGGAGTACCTCGGCGAGAGCCATTCCCCGGTCACCGACGATCGTTGAGGTGCGCAGCGCTCGATTCGAACAGACCGCCGGACTCGCTGAGGCGTTGATCGCTCAGGCAACTGATTATTTCGGCGCCGTCAGCCAACTGGCGGGGCCCATCAACACCCTTGGGTGTTTTGCCGGGTCGAGCCAGCGCATCATCGTCAGCAGATCGCCCTCGGAGAACGAGGCGCAACCGCTGGTCGCACGACTCGTGCCGTCAGCTGCGTAGCTGTTGCGGTGGAGGAAGATCGCACTGCCGACACCCTTCGTCGCCGCCTGGTTGTAGTCGGTGATCAGTGCATACCGGTAGGCGCCGATGCCGGTCGTGTAGAGATCTTCGTTCGGCGCAGAACACGTCGCAGCTGAGACCCATCGGTTGTAGGCAACGGAGTTGACGTCCGAGATCCAGCAGTCGCCCGGTTGTGTCTGCCGATAGGGCAGCGCCATCCCAGGGTCTGGCTCGCGGCCGAAGGCGCTGATGATGCCGAACGAACCAGCGGGGGTCGAACCGTCGCCTTCTCGGTGGTCTGCGTTGAAGCCGCTGCGGCCGATACGGGTCGTCATCGTCTGGCCGAGCTGTCGCCACGAACCGTCACCTGTCCGTTCGAACAACGCTGCCGTCGCCGTCGTCGTCGTCCATGACGACGATGTCACCACCACCACCTGCTGGGCATCGCCGAGCGCGAGTTCGATCGTCGCCGGATTGGGCGGTGCAGTGGCACCTGGGACCACAGGTGTGGCGCTCACCGCTACCCCGATCACGCCGAGGGCAAGAGCGCCCAGGATCAGCGTACGGAGCTTCATCCGCTCGACATTACCGCTCGTCGTTGCCACTCGTCCGGCGACCCCGAACGCGGCAGCGGCCACCTCGGATTCCGAGGCGGCCGTCGCTGGGCTGTTGTCCAGCCGTCATCGATACTCGTTCTGCTGTCGTCGAGCCGCTATCCGACCGTCGGAGCAGCCGGAACGTCAGTGACCGTCGCCGCCCTTGTCACCGGGAATCGCGTCTTCGATCGTGTCGGAGGCGGTGTTCTCGATCTCCTCACCCTTGTCCTCGACGTCGTCGAGGGCGCCGCCGGATTTGTCCTCGGCGGTGTCGGCTGCGTCGCTGACCGAAGCAGCGGTACCGGTGGCCGCATCTTCGGTTGCGGTTGCGGTTGCGGTTGCGGCTTCAGCGACGGGGGCGGTCGCCTCGTCGGCTTGAGCCTTGTGGTCGCCGATGTGCAGTTTTTCCTTGACACTGTCGGGGAGCTTGTCCTCGATCTTGTCCTTGACGTTCTCGGCCATTTCCTTGGCCTTATCCAGAAAACCGCTCATTCCAGCTCCTTGTTCGAATGCGGCATCACCGCAATGCGCCGAGATCGTAGCCCGTTCGTCGAGGCCCTCTGGCGAGGTTTTCGACCGAGCGACCGTCAGGAGAGCAGCAGGCGGTTGAGTCGTTTCGAGCCGACCCACAGGCCGAAGAAGGCCATCGCCAGGAGGAACGCCGCGTAGCCGAGGATCGACCAATCGGCAGTTCCGGTGGTCGCCGAACGGACGAGGGCCACGCGGTGATACAGCGGCGAGATCTGCAACAACGGACGCCACCTGCCATAGGGAGGACGCCGGGTAGAACGTCGCCGAGAACAGGAACAGCGGCATCGTCGCCGTGGGCACCCACCCGAAGTCTGCCCAACTGCGGATGAAGGTGACCGCGGCGAGCCCGCACGAGGCGAAGGCTAAACCGATCAGCACACACGCCGGGATCGCCATCAGCGCCCATGACGAATGCACCGTCTCGAGCATCAACATCGCCAACAGGAACGTCGTTGCGTAGAGCAGCCCGCGGAGCAGCGCCCAGCCGATCTCGCCGAGCGTCACGTCGCCGATCCCCATCGGCGTCGCCAGTACGGCGTCGTAGGTCTTGCTGTGTTTCAGCTTGTCGAAGACGTTCATCGTCGAGTCGTAGACCGCCCCGTTCATCGCCGATGAAGCCATCAGCGCCGGGGCGACGAAGGTCGCATAATCGACGACCTTGCCGTTGACGGAGACGTCGCCGACCAGGCGTCCGAGACCGACCCGTGTGGACAGCAGGCAGAACAGAGGCTCGAAGAAGCCGGGGACGATGATGATCCAGGTGCGGCGGTACACCATCAGGCTGCGTTCGATCATCCGTTGCGGGCGGCGGGCGGTGCGGATGACCGGCGGGATGACGCGCAGGGCGATCGTCATATCGACAGCTTCTTGCTGAAGCTGTGCACCGTGGCCACCAGTCCGACGGCGATCCACGTCAACAGATAGGCCACGTGAACCGCCGCCGTTCCGATCTGCAGTCGGTGCAGGGTGGCGGCCCTGCACAGTTCGACCCCGTGCCAGAGCGGGGCTAATTTCGCCAGCGCCTGCGCGGCGACAGGCAGTTGCTTCAGCGGATAGAACGCTCCTCCGAACAGGAACAGCGGGGTGATCACGAATCGCTGCATCGCCGGGAACGCACTATCGCGCTCACGGGTCGCTGCGTATGCGGCAATCGGCATGCCGGAGGCCAACCCGCACAGTCCGGCGAACGGCATCGCGAGCAGCAGACCACTCGACCTCGTCGCCGGGAAGATGGTCAAAGCAACGGCCACCGCTGCTGCTGACAGCAGGCTGCGAAGTCCGACGTAGATCGCCTCGCCGAGAACGATGTCCGCTGGTTCCAACGGTGAGGCGACCATCGCATGAAAGGTTCGCTGCCACTTGAAGCCGGCGAGGACGGGCCACATGCACTCCATCGAGGCGACCATCATCGCCGTCGTCGCCAACAGCCCAGGCGCCAGGTAGGTCACGTACTCGATACCGCCGAGCGCCGACGTCGACGAAGCGTTGCGGTTGACCAGCGCTCCGACACCCAGCCCCATGCCGGCGACGTACATCAGCGGCTGCACGAACGAGGTCAACACGCTCGAACGCCACACAGCCCGAAAGGCCATCAACTGCCACTCGACGACGTGCAGCGCGTGGTGCCATGTACTGCCGATCGTGCGGCGCGACGGTGTGCGGGACGTGCTGACGGATATGCGGTCGATCGTCGCTGGCATCAGTCGACCAGATTCCGTCCGGTCAGGCGCAGGAACACGTCCTCGAGCGTGCTGCGTCGCACGAGCGCGCTCTGTGGACGGGCCCCTCGTACATTCGTTTCCTGCAGTGCTGCTTCGCCGTCGCTCGCATCGATCAGCAACCGGTCCGGCAGCACTTCTATCCGCTCCCCGATGCCCTGCAGCATCGGCGCCGACGCCTCGTTCTGATCAGCCTCGAAGCGCAACTCGACGACGTCCTTACTGCTGTGATCGTCGATCAGCGAGCGTGGCGAATCCTCGGCAACGATGCGGCCGCCGTCCATCACGACGAGTCGGTCGCAGAGTTGTTCGGCCTCGTCCGTGTAGTGCGTCGTCAAGACGAGCGTGACGCCCTGCTGCTTGAGGCGGTACAGACGGTCCCACAGCTTGTGCCGCGCCTGCGGATCGAGACCGGTCGTCGGCTCGTCGAGCAGTACGACCTCTGGCTGGTTGATCAGTGACCTGGCGATCGTCAGACGTCGTTTCATGCCCCCGGACAGCGTCTCCACCTGGCTCTTGGAGCGTTCCGTCAATTAAACGAACTCCAGCAATTCGGCTGCTCGCCGCTCCGCTTCAGCGCGAGACAGGTCGAAGTACCGCCCGTATACCACGAGATTCTCGGCAACTGTCAGCGCCACGCTCGATCTGGAAGTCGATGCCATCGACGGCGATGAAGTCGCCGAACTGTTTCGTCAGACCTCTGGCGACAATCGGCTGATCCCCCACGCCCGAACCATACCCAGCCGTCGCCGGGTGACCACGCGAATTTTCGTCGCCGATCGATCGCCCGTGTCATACGATCCGGCCGTGCATATTCGCGAACTGCAAGCCGGCGACGTCGACGCCGTCACGTCGTTGAACAACGAAAACATTCCAGCCGTCAACGCCAAGACTGCGGAGCAGATGGCCGACATGCTCACCCAGGCCCGCTGGGCGATCGGCGCGTTCGCCGGCGAGTCTGCGGCTGGCGAAACGGTGGCCGGATCGGCAGATGCCGAACAGCCGGCATTGCTCGGATTCATGCTCACGTTCCTGCCAGGCGCCGACTACGAGAGCATGAACTACGCGTGGTTCAGCGAGCACCACGAACGCTTCGCCTATATGGACCGCATCGTCGTCGATCCGAACACCCGCGGCGGGGGGATCGGCGCTGCGCTCTATGGCGAACTGTTCGAACTCGTTGGCGACAGCGAGCCGTTCGTCGGCATCGATGTCAACGTCCGACCGCCGAACGAGGGATCGATCCGCTTCCACGAGCGTCTCGGTTTCGCGGAGATCCATCGCCAGGACACCGACGACGGCAACAAGACCGTCGCGCTGATGGTCAAACACCTCCCGTAACGCCACCCGAACAGCCCTACGACCCAGCGGTTGTGCACTTGAGCCATCATGCAACGCTGCAGGGCACAAACGCTCGAGGGTTCAGGCGGGCTGCCAGATGTCGCTCCGCCTGCGGTCTGCCATGAAGCGGAAGCGGTCACGTACTTCGGCGACGTACTCGGCGCTGATATCGGCGAGGAGGATCGACTCGGTCCTGGAGGCCGTCGCCAGCAGTTCGCCGAGCGGGTCGATGATCCGGCTGTCTCCGCTGTAGGCCAGGTTGTTCGCCGTGCCGACCCGGTTCGTGCCGATGACGTACGCCTGGTTCTCGATCGCCCGGGCGAGCAACAGTGACTGCCAGTGCAGGCGGCGACTCTCCGGCCAGTTCGCCGGAACGATATAGAGGTCGGTCTGCGCAGCGAGTTGCCAGAACTCATCTGCGAATCGCAGGTCGTAGCAGACGAACGGACTGACCCGCAGCCCTTCGATATCGACGGTGATCAGCTCGTCGCCGCCGGCGTAGAAGCGGTCTTCTCCCGCATACGAAAACGGATGGATCTTGCGGTACCGGTGGATCGTCCCGTCAGGGCCGGCGATGACGTGGCTGTTGAACGGGCGCTCATCCGGACGGCCTAGCGGCAATTCAGGGCACGAGCCCGTCACCCACGTGCCGTGCGTCCGTGCCATCTCGAGCAGGAACTGCGAACTCGGTCCACCCTCCGGCTCTGTCACCTTGGCGATGTCGTTGGAGAAACCCGTCGAGAACATCTCGGTCAGCACGACGAGCCGTGCGCCGGCTCCGGCGGCAGCAGCGATCATCGGTGCGAGATGCCTGAAATTGGCGTCACGATCCTCCCAGACCGTGTCGTGCTGTATGGCTGCGACCTTCATCAGGACAGTCCCTTCAGGCGGGTGACGGCTTCGTCGATCACTTCGTCCCGCTTGCAGAAGGCGAAGCGCACCATGTGCCTGCCCGCTGGCTTGTCGTCGTAGAACACGACGTTGGGAATGCCAACGACCCCGGCTCGATCTGGCAGGCTGCGGCAGAACGCCAGACCGTCGCCGTCAGGCTGCAGGGGTCGGATATCGACGGTCACGAAGTACGTACCGGACGGACGGTAGACCTCGAACCCGGCCTCTTCGAGACCGACGACCAAGCGGTCGCGCTTCGATTGCAGATCGGTGGCGAGACGTTCGAAGTAGTCATCGCCGAGCCGCAGTCCGACGGCCATCGCCGGCTGGAACGGAGCGCCACCGACGTACGTGAGGAACTGCTTGGCCGTGCGCACCGCGGCGACCAACGGCGCCGATGCACACACCCAGCCGATCTTCCAACCGGTGGTGTTGAAGGTTTTTCCTCCTGAGGAGATCACGACGGTTCGGTCACGCATTCCCGGCAGTGTCGCCAGCGAAACGTGCTTCGTGCCGTCGTAGACAAGGTGCTCGTAGACCTCGTCGGTGACGACGATCAGGTCGTGTTCGATCGCCAGCGCGGCGATCGCCGCCAGCTCGTCGGCGGTCAGCACCTTGCCGGTCGGGTTGTGTGGGCTGTTGATCAGCAGCAGCCGCGTCTTCGGATTGATTGCAGCACGCACTGCGTCGATGTCGAGGTCGTATGCAGGAGGACGCAGTGTCACGAATCGCGGCACCGCTCCGGCCATCGAGATGCATGCCTGATACGAGTCGTAGGTCGGTTCGAGCACGAGCACTTCGTCGCCGGAGTCGCACAGTCCGATCAACGCCGCCGCCAACGCCTCGGTGGCACCGACGGTCACCAGGATTTCGGTGTCCGGGTCGTAGCTGACGCCCTGGAACCGTTGGCGGTGCTCGTTGATCGCTTCGCGCAGCACGGCCATCCCTGGTCCAGGCGGGTACTGGTTGAGTCCGCCGTTGATCGCCTCGATCGCCGCGTCGAGTACCTCCCGCGGTCCATCGGTGTCCGGAAATCCCTGGCCGAGGTTGATCGCTCCGGTGCTCGCAGCAAGCGCCGACATCTCGGCGAAGATGGTCGTACCGAACCCCTGCAACTTGGCGGTCAGGTAGGGCAGGCGAGCGTTCGTCACGCCGAAATCGTACGTCGCTTCGCGGCGTTCGGCGATTGTTCGCGCAGTTCGGAGATGGAGACCCGCCGGTCTGCGAAACTCTGCTCGCATGGCAACACCGTCAGGAAACGAAGCGCTGCTGATCCGGCGGCTGCAGGACGGGGACGACGGTGCCTTTCGCCAGGTCGTCACGCAGTACCACGCAGTGATGATCCGCCTCGTCGAGACATTCGTCCCGAGTCGGGCGATCGCCGAGGAGGTCGTCCAGGACACGTGGATCGCCGTCATACGCGGCATCAAGAACTTCGAGGGTCGCTCGTCGCTCAAAACGTGGATTTTTCGGATCCTGGCAAATCAGGCGCGAGACCGTGGAGTTCGCGAAAGTCGCAGTACACCGGTGTCGTCGCTCAGCTCCGAACTCGACGAGTCGGAACTGTCCGTGCCGATCGAGCGATTCGTCGGCCCGGATGGCCGAGGCACGTGGGCGCAACCGTTGTCCCGTTGGAGCGAGATGCCGGAGGAACGGCTCGCCGTCGGTGAAACGCTTCGGGCGCTCGGCCGGACGATAGAGACCTTGCCGGAAAATCAGCGCCGGGTACTGGTGCTGCGCGATGTGGAAGGTTGGACGTCGGACGAAGTGCGCGAGTTGATGGACATCAGCGAGATCAACCAACGCGTACTGCTGCACCGCGCGCGTAGCAAGATCCGCTCACGCCTCGACGTAGAGGCCCATTTGCTCGGAAGTGGGCAGTGAGGATGCCGTTGCGTCCAGCACCGCTGGCGTGCCAGCAGTTCGTCGAATTGGTCGGCGGCTACCTGGACCGCTCACTGCCGCCCCGGTTGTTGCGTGCCGTCGACGCACACCTGCGGGGGTGTGAAGAGTGCAAGGAATACCTCGCGCAGATCAGGCGGACGTCCATCGTGCTCGCTGCACTCGGCGTCTCCGTGCCGATACCGCCGGACCTGCTCGACCGCTTGAGCGCTGCCTTCGACGAAGCCAACGCCCTCGGACTGCAGGACGGTCAGGAGCCGTAGTCGAAACCGAGGTCAGGTGCCGTCAGCAACGGATGGTAGGCAATGCCGCGTTCGGCAGCCATCGCTTCGCAGGTGCCTCCACGGTCGACGATGACGACGATCGCCACCGGCACGGCACCGAATTCACGCACCACATCGGCGGCCTCGATGAGCGACGTCCCGCGTGTGACGGTGTCTTCGGTGATGATCACCCGGTCCCCCGGCTGCAATGCTCCGGCGATACGACCGGTCACGCCGTGATCCTTCGACTCCTTGCGCACACTGAAGCTGCGTAGCAGCCAGCCACGTGTTGCGGCGACTGCAGCGATTCCGAAGGCGACGGGATCGGCGCCCATCGTCAGTCCGCCGATGGCATCGGCATCTGCAGGGATGACGGAAAGCGCGGCATCGGCGACGAGCACGATGCCGTCAGGCCGGCACGCCGTCTGTTTGGTGTCGAGGAACCAAGCGCTCTTCGCACCGGACTTCAAGGTGAAATCGCCGCGCCGTACGGCGTACCGCAGGACATGATCGCGAAGGGCTGGGTGGGCTGTCGTCACGACGAATCACCCTAGCGATGGCTCGGTAGACGAACTGACGCAGTCGTGTGGATCAGGGCTACGTTTGAGTGCGTATGGAACTTTCCGAACTTCGCGTGTTCACCGAGCCGCAGCAGGGTGCCACCTACGACGATCTGCTTGGCGTCGCCAAGCGTGCCGAACAACTTGGTTTCGGTGCCTTCTTCCGCAGCGATCACTACCTGAAAATGGGCGATGTCAGCGGCCAGCCCGGTCCGACCGATGCGTGGATCACGCTCGCCGGGATTGCCAGGGAGACCTCATCGATACGCCTCGGCACATTGGTGACATCGGCGACGTTTCGCTATCCCGGCCCGTTGGCTATTTCTGTTGCTCAGGTCGACCAGATGAGTAATGGCCGAGTCGAACTCGGTCTCGGTGCCGGATGGTACGAGAACGAACACGATGCCTATGGCATTCCATTCCCTTCGCTCAGCGAACGGTTCGACCGATTACAGGAGCAGTTGGACATACTGACGGGAATGTGGGCAACTCCTGCCACAGAATCGTTCGACTATCACGGTCGGTACTACAACTTGAAAGACTCACCGGCGTTGCCAAAGCCTGCCCAGGTCGGTTCGATTCCAATCATCATCGGTGGGCATGGGCCAAAGAAGACCCCGGCGCTCGCAGCCAAATATGCCAATGAATTCAACCTACCATTTGCCTCCGTCGAGACATTTGTCAAACAGCGGGATCGGGTTGCCGACGCAGCCGAGGCGATCGGACGCGATCCCGGAACGATCGCCTACTCTGTCGCCCAGATCGTCTGTGTCGGATCGACCGAAGCCGAGTTTGCCCAGCGTGCACAGGCTATTGGGCGCGAACCAGACGAAGTGCGGCTCAACGGAATCGCCGGGACAGTCGAGCAGGCGGCCGCCACAATTCGACGATGGAACGAAGCGGGTGCCACCCGAACCTATCTCCAGATACTCGACCTGTCAGACCTCGACCATCTCGATCTGATCGCCGCCGCCATTACTCCATTGATCGGTTGACTCCTCGATTTGATGCGCTGAGGTCTCAAGTCTCTTCGCTTGGCGTACTATTGATTTCATGGCAAAACGCGGCCCAAAGGGCCCCCTCACCGATGAGCACAAAGCGGCACTCGTTCAAGGACGGTCCGAAGGCAAGATCGTTCGGGACTATCTCGAAGCATTGCGGACCAATAAGCCCAAGCGTGGGCGCAAGCGGACTCCCGATTCAATCAACAAGCGGCTGGGTGCGATCGAGAAGGAATTGGCAGAGGCTGACGCACTGACCGAATTGAAGCTCCGCCAAGAGCGATCCGACTTGCAGACCGAGTTGCTGACAGCGAGTTCGACTGTCGATCTGTCGACACTCGAAGCAAATTTTGTTTCCGTTGCGAAAGGGTTCGCCGAGCGTCAGGGCATCAGCTACACGACGTGGCGCGAAGTCGGCGTCGAGGCAGCCGTTCTGAAGTCGGCCGGTATCAGCCTCGCTGCGAAATAGAACCCTATTGAATGGCGTCGAGCGCTTCGAAGACTGCACCGATATTTCGTAGCGACCGAGTCAAATCGAAGGCGGCATCCAGTCCGTTGGCGTCGATGATCACCCGTGGGTCGGCCTCGACCAACGTACGGAACGAGGTCGAGGTCTTCCACGCCTGCATCGCATTGTCCTGCACCACTCGGTATGCGTCATCGCGCGTCATCCCAGACTGCACCAAAGCCAGCAGTACCGGTTGCGAGAACACCAGCCCGAAACTCGAATCGAGGTTGGCCAGCATCCGTGCGGGAAAGACCTGCAGGCCTTCGAGCAGCCGTTTGCCCCGACGCATGACGTAGTGCGCCAGCAGCGACGAGTCTGGCAGGATGATGCGCTCGACGCTCGAATGCGAGATGTCCCGCTCGTGCCACAGCGCAACATCCTGCATGCCCGCCTGGAGGTTGCCGCGCAAGACACGCGAGAGGCCGGAGATCGTCTCTGCGGAGATCGGGTTGCGTTTGTGCGGCATTGCCGACGAACCCTTCTGGCCAGCCTTGAAACCCTCTTCGACCTCGCGCACCTCGGTGCGCTGCAGATGGCGTAATTCGACGGCGATCAACTCCAGGGTGTTGCCGACCGCAGCACAGGCCCACAGATACTCGGCATGGCGGTCGCGGGCGATCACCTGCGTCGCCGGCACAGCGGTCAGGTGCAAGCGTTCGGCGACGAATCGCTCGATGGCCGGATCGATGTTCGAGTACGTACCAACCGCACCAGAGAGCTTGCAGACCGAGACTGCCCGCTGCGCAGCGAGCAGTCTGGTGCGGTCGCGGTCGGCCTGCAGCGCCCACAGGGCGACCTTGGCACCGAACGTCGTTGGTTCGGCGTGCACCCCATGCGTGCGCCCGATCATGACCGTGGACCGGTGTTCGATGGCGAGCGCTTTCAACGTCGCCACGAGCTCACTGGAAGCCGCCAGGAGGAGTTCGGAGGCATCCCGAAGCATCCAACACCACGCAGTGTCGACGACATCGCTGGACGTCAGTCCGTAGTGGATCCAGGAGGCATGTGCCGTCCCGATTCGCGACTGCACGACGTCGACGAATGCCGCCACGTCGTGATCGGTGACGGCCTCGCGTTCGCTGACGGCGGCGACGAACTCATCGTCGGTCACCGGCGCATGCTGCCGGCACCAGAGTGCTGCTTCCGACGGGACGACACCGATCGATGCCCATGCCTCGGTGGCCAGCAATTCGATTTCCAACAACCGCCCGAACCGCGCCGGTTCAGAGAAGATGGCCGCCATCTCCGGCAGCGAATAGCGCCCGATCATGCGAGTCGCTGGACGAGTTCATCACGCCCCGGCCCGGTGCCGACGAAGCGAACCGGCAAACCAACCTCCTGCTCGACGACATCGAGGAACGTTCGTGCAGCAGCCGGCAACTCGTCGATCTCCTTCGCTGACCGCAGCTCGGTCTGCCAGCCGGGCAGGTCCCGATACACGGGCGTGACCGCAGCGAGTTCGTCGAGACCGTCAGGGTAGTGCTGCAGCGGCTCGCCGTCGATTTCGTAGCCGGTGCAGATTCGCACGAGATCGAACGAGTCGAGCACGTCCAGTTTTGTCAGCGCGATCTCGGTGAGCGAGTTCAGCCGCGCCGCATGTCGCAGCATGAACGTGTCAAGCCAGCCGGTCCGGCGACGGCGACCCGTCACGGTGCCGAATTCATGACCGATATCGGCCATCGCCTCGCCATACGAATCGAGCGCCTCAGTCGGGAACGGGCCTGCACCGACGCGGGTGCAGTAGGCCTTGGTGATACCGATCACTCTGTCGATCGACTTCGGGCCGATACCCGTGCCAGTACACGCACCACCGGCGGTCGGGTTCGACGAGGTGACGAATGGATAGGTGCCGTGGTCGACATCGAGGAACGTGGCCTGCGCCCCTTCGAGCAGCAGATGCGCGCCGGCATCGAGAGCATCGTGGAGCAACGACACCGTGTTGGTGATGTACGGCCGCACGCGCTCGGCGATCGACCCGGCGTACAACGCCGTCAACGCGTCGACGTCGAGTGCCTCGCCGCCGAGAGCGACGAGCAGATCGCTCTCATACTTGGCGGTCGAGGCGAAGTGCTCGGCGAAACGAACTGCATCGAGCATGTCGCCGGCACGAAGGCCGGTTCGGCTGGCTTTGTCGGCATACGCAGGGCCGATGCCCTTCAGCGTCGTTCCGATCTTGGCGTCACCTCTGCGAGCTTCAGCGAGCGCATCGTGGGCCCGGTGCCAGGGAAAGATGAGATGAGCGTGACTCGACAATTTCAGGCGACTGCAATCGATGCCACGAGCCTCCAATCGCTCGATCTCATCGACGAGATGGACGGGATCAACGACGACACCGTTGGCGATGACGGGAACGACATGGTCGTAAAAAACACCGGAAGGTATCAACTGCAGCGCATAGCGCTCGCCGTTGATGACGACGGTGTGGCCAGCGTTGTGCCCACCCTGGTAACGAACGACGTAGCCGTGCTCCTTGGCGAGCAGATCGGTGATCTTGGCCTTGCCTTCGTCACCCCACTGTGTTCCGACGACGACGGTGACGGGCATCAGTACTCCTGTGCTGACGGGCCTGCGTTCAGGCGGGCTTACCGGGTAAGCCTAGCCACAGAGTGGTGCGCTCCTCCGGCCTGGCATCTGGCACACTTCTGGTTGTGACGACGCCAAGAACCACGAAGAGCGCAGCACCCGCCCCAGCCTCCCCGGCAACGAAACGCGCCCCGAGACGGACGACTGGCAAAGGTCCGGCGAAGCGTACGGCAACGGGCCCGACGACGCTGTCGATCGATGTCGGCGGGACAGGACTGAAAGCCTCGGTGCTCGACGCCGACGGCAACTATCTGCACGATCGTGTTCGTGTCGACACGCCTCATCCGTGCACGCCGGAGATGATCGTCGACGAGCTCGTCGCCCTCGTCAAACCGCTGCCGGACTACGACCGCATCTCCGTCGGCTTTCCGGGGATGATCCGCGGCGGCCGGATCCTCTCTGCTGCAAACATGGCCCACGCGCAGCTCAGCGATCCAGAGCCCGACCCTGAACTGGTCAAGGCATGGCACAACTTCGACCTCGCCGGCGCACTCGATGCAGCCCTGCACAAGCCCGTCAGGGTCGCCAACGACGCCGATATGCAGGGCGCAGCGGTCATCAAGGGCGATGGCCTCGAACTCGTGATCACCCTCGGAACTGGATTCGGGACGGCAATCTTCATCAATGGACACATCGCCCCGCACCTGGAGATCGCCCACAGCCAGTTCCGCAAGGGAGAGACGTACGACGAGCAGCTCGGCGATGTCACCCGCCAGAAGATCGGCAAGCAGCGCTGGAGCAATCGCGTCCTCAAGGCGCTCGCCGCGCTCGACACGCTGATGTTCTACGACCACGTCTTCATCGGCGGTGGGAACTCCGAGCGGGTCACGATCGACCTCGGACCGAAGGCGAAGATCGTCGACAACAGCGCCGGCATCCTCGGCGGCATCCGCCTCTGGGACCACAACATCGTCTGAGCCCGAGGGTCATCGCAGCAGCCGAGTGTCCTGACACCCGTGGCCGTCGCCACCGCACTCCGGTGCAGCAAGCGCACTCCGGTGCTGGTTGCTTCAGGCGGCGCTGCCTTTTGCTGCCGCCTCGCGTTCAGCCCAGCTGGCAGGGCGCGGGAACAGGTGACGTAACGCCAGCGGCGGGCTGAACTTGCGCCAGTCGTCTTCCGGCTGGGCGAGGCGGTTGGCGATCGCGTAGACCGCCGCCGGGTTCCAGCCGAGGCCGGAATGGCTGCCGCGGACTTCGATGTTCTCGTGGCCTTCGCTCTCGATGTCGATACAGGTGTGCCAGCGGACGACCCCGTCGGTGCGGCTGTAGATCGCCGTCGACGGGACCGGGAGGGGTGCCTTGCCGGCTTCACCGACCACGAGATCGTTGAACCGGGAACTGAAACTGCCCTCCAACTGGTCGAACAACATCGATGCTGCCGACCGGTCCTGGCGTCCGAGGCGGAAGGGGGAACCGAGGGTGATCACCTGGCGGACCGCTTCCGGATTGTTGCGCGCCAGTTCACGTGCGTAGATCCCGCCGAGACTCCAGCCGACGAGTGTGATCGTGCGCTCGTGGCGGTCGTGCAATTCGATGAGGCGGTCCTGGATGCCGTCGAGGATGCGGTCCGTCGGACCGAGATTCGGGCCGAGGCCCCAACCATGCACCCAATATCCCTGCGCCTGCAGCACGCCGCGCAACGGCATGGTCGAGCGGTCAGAGGCAGTGAAACCGGGAAGCACCAGCACAGGGTGGCGATCGCCGCGACCGGCGAGACGCAATATCGGTGACGCTGCGAGGAACGCACCGAATTCGAGTACGGCACGCGATTCCCCGATGCGTAGCCATGAGTTCGGGGCTGAGACGTGATTGTTATTGGGCACCGATGCCGAGAGTACAACCTGTGGGAATCCGAAGGACGGCCAGAACGTCAACAGCTTGGCGACCTGATCGTCACCGAACTGTTGCACTGTTGTGGTCCAGAGCGGCCTCGATCCGGTGACTCGACACTTTTCAGGTCCGTCGATCGGCATCTGCGGCCATGAACGGTCATCGGATGGCGCGCAGACGCCCTGCTAGTGGGCCTGGTGGTATCAGCCGTCACCAAATGGCGCAGGCTGACACGCGAGCAGAACGCGGGCTCGCGCGGGCAAAACGCGGGCTGCCGAGGCGCATCAGCTCCGCCTCCAAGCCTATTTCTTCTGCCCTTCTCATTGGCCGGTCGTCGCTCATCGCCGAAACGGAGTATGTCAATAGGTTGTTGCCGTTTTCTTGGGTGAATATTTTGGGGTTATCGGGCGTGTAGTTCGGTGGGGTTGATCCACACGCGGCGGGTTGTTTGGGGGGTCGTGGTGGACCGTTGGGGAATCGTTCAGGATGGTGCTGGTAGGCGTCATTGAGCACGGCTTGGCGGGCGGCAGCGATCCGGGCGCCGTTACCAGCGTGTCGATCGACGGGTGTGAGGAGTCCGATACCGGTGTGGTGGTGCTCGTTGTTGTACCAGTCGAAGAACTGCTCACAATGGCCGATGGCGTGCTCGAGGGTGGTGAAGCGGGTGGGCC
>Ga0123338_10000567_pt1 | contig 37701 bp, 32 predicted proteins | sample grotaG_FD_89793 | JGI IMG/M metagenome (GOLD analysis project Ga0123338, IMG submission 89793) | Glacier valley bacterial and archeal communities from Borup Fiord, Nunavut, Canada, to study Microbial Dark Matter (Phase II) -... | ecosystem: Environmental > Aquatic > Freshwater > Ice > Glacier ...
CCGTCGCTGATCCGCCCGTCGTAGCACATCTCGACCGCTTCGACGAAGGGGATGCTGACCGACTCGAAGCCTGCCTGCTGCTCTGTCACTTCCAGGTCGCTGCCCACCTCGGTCAACTGCTCTGCCAGGAAGGCGTGGGCGGTCACGTTGCTGATGCCAATCGCGGTATGAAAGCTGCCCAGCGCAGTCCAGCGGCCCGCCACCAGGCCTTGCTCCTCGCGCAGTTCACGCACGGCGCAGTGCAGAGGCGCGTCCGCATCCTCTGGGTTAAACGCCCCTGCCGCCAGTTCCAGTAGCGTCTCATTCACTGTGTAGCGATACTGTCGCTGCATCACCACGTTACCCTCCGCCGTCAGCGGTACGACCACCGCACAGCCAGGGTGTTCGACCCAGGTGTAGGTGATCTCCGCGCCATTCGGTAGGGCGACCTGGTCCTGTTGCAGGTTGTACCACTTGCTGCTGAACAGCGTCGCGCGGCTGAGAGTGCGCCAGTACGTGCGCTCGCTCACTCTGCTACTACCTTGCTCCCGCTGGCGGGTTCAGGCAGCGTAGCGGCAGACTGCTTGCCCAGGCGACGCAGTTGACCGAGGATCAGGCGATCCTTGAGGCGATCAGGGAGCAGGCCGAGGATGAAACGCAGCGGCACTTTGCTACCCACCAGATAGCGCGTCTTAGGTCGGCGGGCCGTGAGGGCGTGTAGCACAGCCTTGACTACTGTCTCTACTGGGGCGGCGGTGCGGCTTGCGTCGGCAGCCAGGTTGCGGACGGCTGCTATCTGCTTGCCGTAAAGGGCTTCTGCGCCAGGGGGCATCATGCTGCTGAGGCGGTCGGCCTCGGTCAGCGACTTGCTCCAGATCGGGGTGGCAATCGAGCTTGGCTCAAGCAGGGCAACGCGCACGCCGAAGGGGGCAAGTTCCATACGGAGGGCATCGCTAACCGCCTCCATTGCGTACTTGCTAGCGCAGTACGGTCCAAACATGGGGACGGTGCTGAGGCCGCTGATCGAGCCGATGTTGATGATCCGCCCCCTGCGCTTCCGCAATAGCGGCAGGAACGCCTGGGTGACAGCCACCTGGCCCGTCACGTTCACCTCCATCTCGCGGCGGAACTCCGCTATTGGCAGGAACTCTAGTGGGCCAGTGATGGCGATCCCAGCGTTGTTGACCAGACCCGCCAACCCCGTACCGCCCACTGCCACCGCCACCTGCGCCGCCGCCGCCGTGATCGAAGCAGCGTCGGTCACGTCGAGGATCAAGGGGTATAGTTGGCCCGCCGCTTCCTGGCGCAGGCTTTCACCATCAGCCTCCTTGCGTACCCCCGCAAACACACGATAGCCGAGTTCAGCCAGCCGCAAGCTGACTGCCCACCCGATACCCGTGGATGCACCCGTCACCACCACCGACCCAGGATGTGCCATCGCCACTTCTCTCCCTCAAGCGAGCGTGGTTGGTCACGCCCACAGAACACGCCAGCGGTTATGTTCGGCTCAGTGCTTCGATTGCACCAACCCTGCTGCTGTCTCCTCCGAGGGGAGCAGGTAGGGGATACCGTTCTTGATTGGGTACCACTTGCCGCAATCCTGGCAGATCACCTCGTTGGCAACGATCTTCACACTGCTGCCTGGGCAATCGGGGCAGGATAGTATCTTTTCGAGATCAACCTGCTTGACTGCATTGCGCTTGCTGCGCCGAAACTTCTGCACCAGCGGACGCAACTTGCGCGGCACTGCCGACTTGCCGAGCGTGCGGAAGGTCGTCAGCAGGCTTTGCAGTGGGCTACCCTTTGGCCGCGTCATTCGCAGCAGCGTCTTGCGATCCTCCAGCTTCAGCGGCGACTCGTTAACCACCTTGATCTTGATCTCCCCTTCCCACTCATAACTCATCCAAAACACGTCGGGCGCACTGCGCTGGAAGCGTTCGTACCACGGGTTGTACTCGTAGAAGTAGTCGAACAGATCGCCGAAGATGTTGTTCGGCGTATCCTTGTGCTGCATAACGATGCTATCGCCAATGTGGTTGACGTACCACTTGTGGAACGACCAGAAGAACATCTTCTCGGCTATCTCAGTGGGCGACTCGATATATCCACGCTTGCTGACGCGCATCAACTCCTGACAGAAGCGTACTGGGTCGTCCATATGCTCGATGATGTGGCTGGCGATCACGTAGTCGAAGGCTTTGTCCTTGAAGGGCAGGAAGTGGCCGTCGGCGCAAATCAGCGGGCGGTCAATCTGGAGATTGCCGCCGCGCTCGGTGTTGTCGCTAATATAGCGATCCACCAACACGTCGCTACGTGGATTGGGGCGGTCGCCACTACCTACTTCCAATACCAGGTCGTCTTTGTTGATCCGCAAGAAAGTATCTCCTCATCAGTTTGTTAAGCAGTCGCGCCAGGCTATGTTGGGCTGCCCCTAACCCCACCGTGTGGGTGACCAGGCTGGGCCAGGGGGTTGCCTGCAACTTCTGGTGCAAAGTCTGGGCCGCCTGCTGATCATCATACAGGACGAAGAAGCCAGGGCCAGGGCCACAGTAGCGCACCTCCGCCCCGCCAGCGGCCACGATGTCGCGGCGGCAATCCTCAAGCTCTGGGAAGCGGATCGGAGCAGCCCACTCCAGGGTGCTGACCATCTCGGTGTAGGGTGGGCGTTCGCCAGCCCGTAGACTGGCAGCCAGCCGCTGGCTAACCAGGCCGTTGCCGAAGTTGTACCACTTCAGCATACCAAAGATGTCCATCACCTTGTCCTTCACTGCGGCGTTCGAGTTGACGAGGACGGCCCAGAGTGGCGCAGGTGGTGGCGGCAACGGTGTCGCCTGCTGCCCAGCATCCTCCACCAGCGCGGTGCCGCCGAGCAGGAAATAGGCGACGTGTGGCCCGATCACGTCCGCGAGGTTGACGCTGGCGGCGTAGTCTAGCTTCAGTTCCCACAGTTGCCGCAGCCCCTTGATCGTCGCCGCCGCATCACTAGCCCCACCGCCCAAGCCCCAAAACAGGGGAATGCGCTTGGTCAGCGTAATATCCGCCCCCATCTGCACGCCCAGCACTTGCCGCAGCAGGTTGGCAGTGCGCACGATGATGTTGCCGCTGCCCTTGGGGGCGTTAACCGCCACCGCGCTCTCCCCTGCGAGAGGCAAGGTCACGTCCTGCTCAACCACCAGGTTGATCAACTTGTCGGTACGGGGGGCGAAGGTGAGAGTATCGTGCAGGGCAAGCTCCTGCATCACCGCTACGTACGCAAAGCGGTCACTCCGCTTCTCGCGCCTGCCCTGCACCTCGTAGGTGAGGGGAAGGCGGGCCGGTGCCTCAATCTCTAGCTCTAGACGCTCTGCCAATGCTCTGCCTCCCAGTTCGCGGGCTAAGTATAGCACATTTTGGGGTCACTCGCACGGTCGGGGCGATTCGTGGTTTGCAGTGCAGCTACTGCACTGTGGCCCAGTCCACCGCTACGCCCAGCTTGCGCGGGTCTTGGGGGCTGGCTGGTTGAGCGTCGGTTTGTAGGGTGATGATGTTAACGTTGGCAGCGCGGTTGGCAGCGAAAGTAAGTAGCTGCCAGTCGAGAGTCAGTCGGTAGTCGCCCACTGGCTGACCGTTGACCCTGATGCTGACTCGCTGCTGCTCGCGGCTGGCCCGTAGCTGCAAGGCTATCTGCCCGCCCTGGCCCGCTAGCCTCAGACTGGCCTGCTCTTTGCTCCAGCGGTATGTCACATTGCTCGCCTGCTCCGGCTCGTAGAAGCCGTCCAGGTTGCCATAGTCAGCTACGCCCACATCCAACCTGGTCGGTGCATCGCCGAGGTGCTGCCAGGCCCACGCCTGCGCCGCCGCCCGCTGCTTGGGGGTGATGGTGGCGAAGGTTTGTTGGGCGGCGGTAGTGTCGCCCTGCGCCCTCTGCGCTGCGCCCAGGCTGAGGATCGCGGGCCAGTAGAGGCGGTCGGCCTCTACCCCCTTCGCGTACTGCGCCGCCGCATCGTTCAGCTTGCCTAGCCCACGCAAGGTATCGCCCAGGCTCACGTACCAGTCAGCGGCATCGTACTTCGCCACCGCCTGCTGCAAGAGGTTGACCCGCTCGCCCCCACTCGCCAGCCCCGCCCGCAGCCGCAGGTAGGCCGCCTGCCAACCGCTGCCGTAAGCGGGCAATTCGCCCCACGAACTAAAAAGCAGGAAGGCGATTGCCAGCAGCGCGAGCAGTTTGGCGCGCAGTCTGGCGGGTGCAGCGGCTTGACCCAGGGCAGGTTGGTCGCGCTGCCGTAGCCTGCGCCACCCTGCTACCAGCCAACCGCCAAACTCTAGCAGGGCATAGCCCGCCCAGGGTGCGAAAAGTACCAGGAAGGGCAGCAGGTAGCGGTACTCTGGGTGGGCCAGGGTGGTCAACAGGGTGTTGACCAGAGCAATGAGCAGCAGCAGTCCCTTTGCCGCCGCCTCACCTCGCGCCAGAGCCAGACCCACCACTGCCAGGGCGAAAAAGAGCAGGTGGTAGAGACCCGCTGCCAGGCTGTAGCTCAGTTCGGCGGTGCCGCTGCTGCCAGGATACTTGTCGTGCAGCACAACCACGTACTCGCTGAAGCGGTCAACCTTCCAGGTATCTACTACGCGGGCGGTGGCGTTGGCAAGGAAGCGGGGCGGATCAGCCAGGATCGCCGCCAGGCCCGCACTCCCGGCGTAGCTTGCCCGCTCGGCCAGGTTGGGAATGCGGCCAAGCTGCTCCATCGTCGTCTTGCGCGGGAGGGTGCCATTATCTATGTAGAGGTTGATCTGCCCGGTCGTATCGATCAGGATCAACTGACCATAGGTTGCCAGGTTCCGCCCACTCCACGGTAGGATCAGGGCCAGCACGATAGCGGTGTAGATTGCCAACCGCACGAGACTGCGCCGCCAATCGGCCCGCTTGGTTAGCCAGAGTAGCCAAAACCAGAGTGCGGGCAGGAAGAAGAAGACTAGCGAACGGGTGAGAGCCGCGCCCGCAAAGGTCAACGCGGAGAAGACGAACGCAGCACTCAAGTGAGGACGCACCTGCTCATCGGCCAGTGGCAAGAACGCCCGCAGCGTGAGATAGAACCAGGCGAGGGTAAGCAGCACGTATAGTTGCTCGCTCATGTACATATTGGTAAAGAAGACAAGCACCGGGCTGGCAGCCACCAGCAAGGCCGCTATTCCTCCTACTGCTGCCCGCGCTGGAAACAGCAAGCGAGCCAGCAGGTAGACCAGCCAGATGGTCAGCAGCCCCAGCAGCACTTGGCTGAGGCCGAGGGCCAGCAGGTTGCCGTCGCCATCCTTGCCAAAGAGGGCGAACACGCCCGTGCTGTAGAAGATGTAGCCGGGTGGTCGCAACCAGAGCCAGCGGTCGGGCAGGCCGCCACCGTTCGCCAGCGAGAGCGCACTGCCGAGGTAGTTACCCTCGTCGCGGATGAAGGGCGTACCCGTAGCCTGCCCATGCAGCAGCAACAGCAGGCGCAGGCCGCCGCCCAGCAGCAGGGCGAAGCTGAGGCTGAGGCTAGCAGTTTTATTGGTAGAACGTGTAGGTTGGCTCACAGGCAGCAGGGTATCATGTAGCCAGAACGCTGTCAAGCATCAGCCCAGCCGCCAGGCGTAGTTGTCTTCGCTGAAGCGTTCGACGAAGCCAAGCCGCTGGTACATTCGGTAGCTATCATCCGACGGTTGCAGGGTGGCGTACTGGCAGCCACGCTCCCAGCCCATCTGCATCAAGGCAGCGGTGATCGCCGAGCCGATCCCCCTGCCACGAGCAGCCGGGTCGGTCGCCACATCGTAGATGCCAGCAACCTCTGCCTGCATCAGCACGGTGCCGCCCGCTACCGGTTGGCCGTCCAGGTAGGCAACGTAGGATTGGTGCGCTGCATCGCTGGCGAAGCCCAGGCCCAGGTAAGCGTCGTAGTAGGTGGCAGCCTGCGCGGGCGTGGACTCGAAGCCGCGCCATTGGCTGATGTACCAGTCGGCTAGCTGCTGCGGGTTGCCAACCCGCTCAAGGCGCAAACCAGGTACGACGCGCAGGGCAGCCGCTGGCTGCGTCAGGTCGGCGATCATCCAGGGGCGGGGATCGATCCGCTTGAGGCCGTGCGCCAGCAGGTGTACGCCCAGGTCTGCCGGTTCACTGCTGGGGAATACCTGCCACCAGCCGTAGTGCGCTTCACGTTCGCGCATCGCCTCTAGCACCGCCGCTATCTGCCCGTCAACGTCGCCGCTGATGCGAGTGCGATGAACGCTCGTACCCGGCGGGCTGGGGGCGATCAACCAGGCTACCCTGTCGTCAGCATAATGACTGATGGTTGGCAGGCTAGCGAAGGCGGTGAAGTATAGCTCGCAGTTGGCGCGCACTGCCTCAAAGAGGGCTAGCTCGCTCAGGTTGGTGGACACAACGAGAACTCCTCTTGCTTACTGCTAGCATTGTAGCACGCCAGGAGAGGATGTGCATCGGGCTTGCGCTGTATCTCCGCTCATTGCGGCCACAAGCAGATCAGGGGTTTTGTAGCCGCTGGCGCAGGGCGGAATAGCGGTCTGCCGAGCGGTCGTTACGAACGGCAAGGGCGATTGCGTCGCGGGTGCCGACCAGGACGACCAGCTTGCGCGCGCGGCTAATCGCAGTGTAGAGTAGATTGCGGGCTAGCATACGCTGGTGCGCCAGGGTGACAGGCAGCACCACCACCGGGTACTCACTGCCTTGCGCCTTGTGGACGGAGATCGCGTAGGCATGGGCCAGTTCGTCCAGTTCGCCGAAGGCATAGCTGGCGGAGAGTTCGGTGTCGAACAGCACCCGCACGCTCTGCTCAAGCGGGTCGATTTGCACTATGCGGCCAATGTCACCATTGAACACCTTCTTGTCATAGTCGTTGGTCGCCTGCATCACCTTGTCGCCCTCGCGGAAGATGCGGTCACCATAGCGGTGTTCGGCCTTGCCCGCAGCGGGTGGATTGAGTACCTCTTGCAGGCGCACGTTGAGGGCGGCCACCCCCACCGGCCCAGCGTGCATGGGCGATAGTACCTGAATATCGTCGAGCGGCTGGAAGCGAAACTTGCGCGGGATACGAGTGCTGACCAGTTCGGCAATCAGGTCGGGCGAGTCTTGCAGCGGGGCGTTGACGAAGAAGAAGTCGCTATCCGGGTTGGCGTTGGCGATTACTGGCATCTCGCCCGCGTTAATCAGGTGAGCGTTGGCGATGATTGCGCTGGCTTCGGCCTGGCGGAAGACCTGCTCCAGGCGCACTATTGGCACCGCCCCACTCTCAATCACGTCGCGCAGGACATCACCCGGCCCTACCGGCGGCAACTGGTCAGCGTCGCCAACGAGGACGAGGTGGGAGCCGGGTGGCACTGCCTTGAGCAGGGCATAGGTGAGCGGCAAGTCCATCATCGAAGCCTCATCAATGATGATTACGTCGGCATCAAGCGGGCTGCTGCCGCTAAACTCCATGCCACCGCCCGGCTTCAACTCTAGCAGGCGGTGGATGGTGCTGGCGGGTGCGCCGGTCGCTTCGGTCAGGCGGCGGGCGGCGCGGCCAGTGGGGGCAGCCAGGATTACGCTGTTGCCCTTCGTCTGCAACAACTCAATGATCGCCCGCAGCGTCGTCGTCTTACCCGTCCCCGGCCCGCCAGTCAGCACCATCAGCGGGCTGGTCAGGGCCAGCTTCACAGCATCCTGCTGCTGTTCGCTGAGGTCGAGCGTCGTCCGCATCCGCAGGTAGTCGTGGGCCTTCTCCCAGTTGAACAGGCGGAAGCGGGCTAGCCGATCATCCTTCGCCTGCATCACGCGGTGCAGCAGGGCGGCCACTCCTACCTCGGCATGGTAGAGGTAGAGCGGATAAACTACCTGCTGCTCGGCAACGCGGTCTAGCTTGACCGCCTCGCCCTCCATCTGCTCCTCAAGTACGCTAGCCAGACGGTTGGGGCCAATATTGAGCAAGCCCTCGCCAGCCTCAAGCAGGTCGCGCAGGGGCATGAAGGCGTGGCCGCCCTCGCTGTGGCTAGCCAGCAGGTGAATCAGCCCGGCGGCAATGCGCTCGTCGCTGCTGCGGGTCAGGCCCAGGCCAGTCGCCATGCGGTCTACGGTGGCGAAGTCGGCCCCGTAGATGCTGGTGATTAGTCGATAGGGGTGGTTGCGGAGGACATCAAGCGACTGCTCTCCATAGTGGCGGTAGATGCGGAGGGCCAGCGAGACGTTCATCTGCTGGGTTTGCAAGAACTGCATCAACTCCTTAATCGTGCGCTGCTCTTGCCAGGCGGCGACGATAGCAGCGGCGCGGCGGGGGCCGAGGTGTGGCACCTCACGCAGGCGGGCTGGTTCGCGGGCCAGAACCTCCAGAGTTTGCAGGCCGAAGTGGTTGACGATTTGCTCGGCGATGCCCGGTCCTACCCCGCGTAGGAGGCCGCCGCCCAGGTACTTCTTGATTGTACTCAAGGTAGCGGGCGGAGCGACCTGGTAGCGTTCGACGGTGAATTGGCGGCCATACTGGGGGTGCAGCAGCCACTTGCCTTCAAGGCGCAAAGCTTCACCAGGGATGATGCCGGGCAGGTAGCCGACAATTACCTGAGGCTTGCGTTTGCCGACTACGTGCAGGCGGGCTATCGTGTAGCCGTTCTCCTCGTTGGCGTAGCTAACACGCTCTAGCGTTCCCTCAAGGGTCACTGTGCTGGTCAGTTCGATGTTGCCGCCGCTGGGCTTGCCGGTGGGATTGCGCGCATCGTAGCTAGGAGCGGTAGCGAGCGCAGCAGGCAGCGGCTCTAGCTCCTTGTGCTTGCGCGGCAGGGCAGGGCGGGGAGAAGGGTAGGCAGCCCGGTAATTGTCTTCTTCCAATCGGTTCATCTTTATCTTCTAACTCTGCATAAGGTTGGCTGGCCGCTTACGCTCGCGGGTCTATGCTGCAAACAGGTTGGGCTGGGGACGCAGGTATGCTGCGCCCCCACCAGGCTGCGGCTAGAAGGGTAGCTCCTCAGCCTCCATCTCGTCGTCGGCTCCAGCTCCCACCCCTGCCAACACCTGGCTGCCGTTGCTGCCGCCTGGCTTGCCGCCCAGCATGGTCATCTGGCCCGCGACTACCTCTGTCTTGTACCGCTTCTGGCCGCTCTGGTCTTCCCAGGAGCGGGTTTGCAGCCGCCCCTCTATGTAGACCAACTGGCCCTTGACCAGGTACTGGTTGCAGCGGTCAGCCAGCTTGTCCCAGGCAACTATGTTGTGCCACTCGGTCTCCTCGCGGCCCTGGCTGCCCTCGCCGCCTATGTAGCGGTCGGTTGCCAGACTGAAGCTGGCGACCGCCGTCCCTGCCTGGGTGTAGCGCAGTTCGACGCTGCCCCCGACCCGCCCAATCAACATGACCTTATTCATAGTCCCAGCCATCTTAACATACTTCCTTTCTAAACTCTAGTCGCTCTAATTGTGGGTGACGGTTGAGCCGCTGCGCCTGGTGCTGTCTTTGCCCTGGGGCTGGCAGCAGCGGTAGGTGATGAGGTGGAACGAGGGCATTACTGATTTGCGGCGCGGCGGCTGTTGGCGGCTGCATTGCTGATCGGCGGTGAGCCAGGACGGGTGGCGCGGATGTTGGTTACCTTGCTGGGGGCGGCTGGCTCTGGGCTGGCAGGCTGCTCTGGGGTGGGCGCAGCTTCGGGCTGACGGGCAGACCGCTGCTCGCTAGCTAGCTGGGGGGCAGTCGGGTTGGCTGGGCGCGGAGCTGGCTGTGGGGCTGGCTGGCGTTCGCCACGCTCCTGGTCACGAGCCTCTAGCCGCTCGCGCAACTCGCGGGTCTTCTCGGCGACGATGCGGTTGTAGTTAATCAAGTCATACGCTGCCACGTAGTCGCGGGTGACCAACATTGCCTTCATCAAGTCGCTCTCTGGGATACGCATCTGCACCCGACTGGTCGGCTCACCAGCAGGCTGGATTGCCCCATTCTGGGTTGCCTTGCCAGGGCCGTTGGCAATGGTCAGGCGGTAGGGGTAGCGGGCGAACTTGCCCCCCTGGTCGTCATACTCGATCATTAGGGTACGGCTCTCTATCGTACCATCCTGCTTGCTACTGCCGCCGAACCGCTCGAAGCGGCCTGCCACCTGGGTGGGGGCGCAGATTACCTCGCGGAACAGGCGATTGGTGACCAAGTGGACGAGCAGCTTGAGGTCGTCGCTATCCAACCAGGCCGAGGCGATACCGGTCTGCCGCCCTGACTCCTGGTCGTAGCTGGCTAGCTCGATTTTGACCTTGTTGATGCGGAGCGCGTCGTAGATGTTGAGGAAGTTCTTGTTCGTCGCGTAGACGTAAATCTCGACCGGCGGCTTGGGGCGGTCAGCGGGCCGCTGTTCGGGGCGTTGCTCTTGGCTCATCTTTTTGCTCTTTCGTTCTCTCAGGTGGTGGGGCAGCCCCAACACGCGGATTGTGCGCGGCGGCTGCCTTCAGCGTGGCTGGCTCAGGCGGCAATGAAGCCACAATCGCGCAGGGCGATGATGTGTTGGCACTCGGCTGGCTGTCCCGCCTTGCTGCCTGCGCCACAGGTGCAACTTGGCTGTGGGCTACCAGTCAGCACCACGCGGTAGCTGCGTTGGCCGCCCTGCTGCACCGTATAGGTGCCACCCTGCCCATAAATGCGTGTCCAGGCTGGGCGATGCTTGGGCTGGTCTGCTGCTTGCTTGCTCATCACAATCTCCTCTCTGCGTAGAACTGCTGTTCTAACCTGGGTTAATTGTATCATAGAACGCTTGTTCTGTCAAGGGCTTCTGCCCGCTTTGGTGGGGGATTGGGGCAAAGTGCGTGCTTTAGCGGGCAGCAGCTAGCCTGCAACTGGCGTGGCTGGCTCTGCTCAAAGCAAACCCAGCCCTCCTGTGCTGGGGGCTGGGTCGTTGCTGCTCATGCTGGCTGTTGACTGGCGGCTGTTAGCCCGCCCTGACCCAGCTAACGAAGTCGTGGCGCATCCCCAACGCCGCGTCGGTGCGGCTGATTGAGTCCTCAGCCAATCGCTCGCTGGCGCAGAGGGCGCGGATTGCATCAATGTTCTCGGCAATAGCCGCCGCTTCACTAGCCTGGTAGCTGAAGTAGATTTCGGCCCGCTGCACCACCAGCGAGTCCTCCCACAGGGCCGTTTCCCACATATCTCCACGTGGGCGACCAAGGTCGAGCATCAGAGCCTGCAAGTCCTGGTAGCTGTTGATGCCATCGGCCATCCGTACTAGGGCAATGCGGGGGCTGGCGCGGAAGGCAGTTAGCACCTCCTCAATCGTTACCGCGTGGTCGGCTTCAATGATCCAGTAGTGGTTGTTGTCCTGCTTGGGCGTGGCGCGGGCGATGAAGGTGACGACATCCAACCCCGATAGCACCAGGTTAAGCTCGTCGGTTTGGTTGCTGCGGACTTTGCTGGCGGGCAGGCTACCAGGCGCGGGTCGGTCGCTGAGCGGCTGCCAGGAATCGTCGTGCGGGTGGTGCATGACCACACCGCGTGCCTTGTGCAAGAGGCCGCCATCGCGTAGCGCAACCAGCACGCGGGCTATGCTGATGGTATTACTTGAAGCAATGCGGGTGTAGTCGCGGCCCAGTGTAGCCGCATAGTTGGCCTGGGCCACGAAGCTGTGGCCCGCCACGTCGTGCTGTTCGCGGCCTTGAAAGACAGCCTTGACCGCAGCCCGCTGGTAGTGTTCTAGATTGCGTACGCCCACTCCACGTGGGGTACAATCCAGCACCACGTCTACCAGACTAAGCAGGCGGTCGAGGGTGCCAAGCACTACAATGCCTGCGGCTGTCATGGCACGCTCATGTTCTGGAGCGGCGGCGTAGAGTGGCACCCCCAGGGCTGCCGCTACTTTGGTCTGGTAGTTGCTCAGTACATCGCATACCCCTATCAAATCCATGTCTGGCTGAAGGCGCACTGCGTCAGCCACCCGCTTGCCAACAGTACCATACCCGTTGACAGCTACTCTGATCTTGTCCATCTTGCCCTCCGTTAATAGCGACCAATAGCGATTGAAGGCCAATGGTAGCGACTGATAGCAACTGCCCACCCACATCATTGCAGGATGCCAGAGCTTGCGCCGCTAGCAGCCTCTCCAGCACAACTAACCCTACTCCATTGTACGGTACGCTGGTTGCGGTTGCGGTATGCATAGGTGAACAAACGGTAAACAACCCACGCAGCGACGATGTGGCCCACCCCGCTCTAACCCCACGCAAGCCAGCCTACCAGCGGGGCTAGTTCATAGCTCACTTTCAGTTCCACCAGACCTCAGGGGTGCAACCAAACTGGAACTGGGAACGGCTAGCTCGCTGCTATACAGCCCTACGCTCACTGCTCCCCTTGCAACAGCACTGCTGCCGAGGGTGCAGCACTCAGCCTGTTCCCCTGCCAGCGCAAATAGAGGTCGCGCCCAGCAGTGGGATTGGGTTGCTCAATCGCTGCATCGAACAGCTTCTGCTCAAACAGGCGGTAGTAGACCGCCATGCTGCGGTAGGGGTCTACCCTATCTGGCGCGCCATACCACATCCGCGCCGCCCAGTGCAGCCCCTCGTTCCAGACGCTGGCCCGCTGGTAGGTGAAGGGTGGGCCGACGAAGAACAGGCGGTCGTTCGGCTGTACGTCCGGGTAGGTCTGCTTCAGTTGTACCAGCAAGCTGCGGGTTTGTTCGCCTGCCACCCGCCACTCATCGTTGTGCGCCATCGTCCCCCAGCCGCCAAGCGCAACCAGCAGCATGATAGGCACGGCAACCAGGCTGGCTGCCAGCCACTGCTTCAGCCCCAGAGCAAAGACCGCGACCGCGAGACGTGCCACCGCTGCGCCCAGCATAATCGCCAGCCCCACACTGGGCAGATAGACATAGCGGGTGGCCTGGTCGAAAATCGGGATGCTAACCACCGGCGCAAGGCTGACTAGCAGCCAGAGCAGCCCAAACCAGCCGATGCGCCCACCATACCAGGCCAGTGCAGCGAACGCCACCAGCCCGCCCACCAGGAACAGATTGGCCGCCCCCCCACGCAACCCCGTCACGCTAGGCAGCCCCACAACCATGCCAATATAGCCCGCGATATTGTCGAGCAAGGGCTGGCCGAGCTTAGGGGTCGAGCCATAGCCCATCATCAGGATGCGCTGGCTTTGCAGCCAGAGCCGCAGCAGCAGATAGCCGCCGCCGAGCAGCACGAACGGCCCATGCAGCCGCAACTTCGCCAACAGCCAGCCGCCAAAGTCGCGGGCGCGCAACTCAGGCTGGTCGAAGCAGAGCAAGTCGGCCAGGAACAGCACCGCGAACGAGGTCAGCCCCATCTCCTTCGCCAGGATACCGAGGATAAGGAACAGCGCGGTCAAGCCATACAGCCACCAGCGCGGCGCACGACGGTAGCTCACGAAGGAGACCACGCAGGCCAGATAGAACAGGCCGGTTAGGGAGTCGAAGCGGCCATCCACCCAGGTTACTGCGCCCGGATGAGCAGGCAGCACGGCAAACGTTACCGCCGCTACCCCCGCCGCCAACACCCCCTGCTCCCGTGCGGGAGAATGCTCGGCTGGGGGGACTAGACCCAGCAGCAGCCGCCAGACCAGGGCGGCACAGCCGCAGTTGAGCAGCACGTTCTCCAACCGCCAGGCCGCCGGGTTGAACCAGCCCCATAGCTTGTAATCCAGCACGAAACTAAGCCAGGTGAGGGGCCGATAGAAGCCGCCCCCGCGCCGCAGGTTGAAGAAGTTAGCCACCTGCGCCCAGCCCTTCGGCAGCGCGAAGTTGTAGTCGTCGGCCACCCACCAGTAGCCGAGCGTCGGCAGGTAGAGCGCGAGGGTGAGGCCCACCGCCAGCGCGAGAGCCAGCCACTTCAGGTTTCGCAGCCGCTGAGCTGGCGCAGGAGGGCGGTTGGTGGTCACGAGCAGAGCTGCGCTATTGTGCGCGCCAGCCAGCCCAACTCCGCCTGGTACATAGTCAGGATGTGGTCGTTGACGATAGCGTGGTGGGCTGTCGGCTGCTGGATAGCGGCCATCTGCTGCTCGGTCGCGGCTAGCTGCTGCTGCAAGTTCTGTTGGCGCGCCTGCAAGAGGGCAATCGCTTCGCCAGTCGGTAGGTAGTTGAGGAAGAAGATAGCCACGTCTACCGCATTGTGGATTGGTTCGCTGCCCCTGAGGACAGCCCGCAAGGTCTGGTGAAAGAGAGCGCGGCCAGCCTCGGTCACGGCGTAGACCAGCCGCTCACCCCCCTCACCCTCCACCGACTGACTGCTGCTAGCCAGGTAGCCATCAGCAGCCATGCGGTCGAGTAGATAGTAGAGGTTCGGCTTCTTCAGGTCAGAGTAGAAGTCGAGGTGGGTGTCAATCAGTTCCTTCAACTGGTAGCCGTACATCGGCTGACGAAGCAACATCCCCAGCAGCATCAGTTGCTTGTGGCTACCTGCCTTCTTGTCCGCTGGGCCAGCCGTCATCGCGCTTCGTCAAGGCGCAATACACTGCCTGCCTCAGCCAGCCCACCCTTCGCCAGCCACTCGCGGTTCCAGGCGACCGCCAGCGGTATCCCCTCGGCCAACGATACCAGCGGCTCATAGCCAAGCAGGCCGCGCGCCTTGCCGAGGTCGGCCACATAGCGGGTCACTTCACCAACCAGCGAGGGTAGCACGGTCATCGCGGGCGGCACTCCTACCGCCGCACCAATCATCTCCGCCATCTCCACCAGCCCGTGGCCCTGCCCATAAGCCAGGTTAATCACCTCATTCGTCACCCGCCCGCTCACCAGTGCGTCAATGCCCAGGCGCACCCCCCGCACACAGTCATCCACGTAGGTGAAGTCTAGCAACTTCTGTTCGCCATAGACCGTAATCGGCTCGCCAGCAGCTATCTTGCGGATGAACAGCGGCATCACCCGCTCCATCCGCTCAAGATCGTTGTCGTAGCGACCATAGACGTTGCTGAAGCGGAAGACCATGTATGTCATATCGTAGCAGCGAGCATAGGCGTAAACCAGGGCTTCGCTAGACAGCTTGCTGGCCGCATAGGGGCTAGCCGCCAAGCGGTGGTCAGCCAGTTCCTCACTCACGGGGTCATTGTGGTGCAGGGGCAGGTTGCCATAGGTCTCGCGGCTGCTGCCGAGGATGATCGGCAGGTTGTGCTGGCGGCAATATTCCAGCACGTTGAAGGTCATCACCATGTTCTCCAGGGCGCGGTGGGGGTAGCGGGTCAGTTCGTGAACCTTCGCGTAGGCAGCAAAGTGTACTACCACGTCAGCGATAGGGCCAGCCTCGTTCAGGTAATCGCCCACTTCCTCTGGGGCCAACACCCGCGCAAGGTCGCAGCCAACAGTGGTGATACGCTCCGTCCACTCGTTGGCCCGCTTGTCCACCCCCACTACCTCATGCCCCTCATCGAGCAGAGCCAGACCCAGGTTAGTGCCAATCTGCCCGCTAGAGCCAGTAATCAATACGCGCATGAGCTTCCTCGTTAGCCAAGATACTGCTTGAACCAGGCTAGCAACTGCTGCCAGGCCGCATCCGCCGCTTCCTTCTGGTGGGTCGGGTGCTGGTCGTTGATGAAGGCGTGGCCTGCGGCATAGGTGTGGGCCGCATAGGTCTTGCCCTCCTGCTTGAGCAGGTCAACGATGTGGGCGCGCTGCTCAGCGGGGATGCTGCCATCGTCTTCGCCCCAAATCACCAGCACAGGAGCCGTCACCTTGCGGATTTCCTCGGCGGTCGGCTGGTAGCGGCCAGCATAGAAGGGAGCGATAGCAGCCAATTCGCCGTTCTCCTGCTCGGCAGTCTTCCAGGTAAGGAAGCCGCCCATGCAGAAGCCGGTCATGCCCAGCTTCTTCGGCTGCACCTCGGCCCTGCTCTGCAAGTAGTCAATAGCCGCCCCAATCTCGCCCACCGCCTTGTCCTTGTTCAGGGCCATCGCCGCCTTAGCTGCATCGTTCGGCTCAGCCACCACCTTGCCGTGGTAGAGGTCGGGGGCAAGCACTACATAGCTGCCCTCGCGCGCCAGTCGCGCACACAAGTCCTTGATGTGCGGCTCAATCCCCCACCACTCCTGCACCAGGATTACGCCAGGGTGCAGCGCGCCATCAGCAGGCATCGCCAGGTAACCGTCTATCTTCTCGCCAGCCCCATCGTAGCTGACAAAGCCAGTCAGCAACCCATCCTTCTGCGTCAACTGGTTACTTTCAGAAGCCATCTTGTCCCCTCCAATAGTGGTTTGCTTGCCGCCATTATAGCACAAGAGCAGGCGAGCTGAAACGACGATGCGGCAACCCTCAGAGCCTATAGGGTGCAGACTGGCACTCCCTGCCACAGCAGCACAACGACAATGTGGCCCCTTACCCACTGAAGGGTAGGGGCCACAGCTTGTCGCGGTTAGTTGGTGATGTAGAAGAACACGATGGCCTGGTTGCCACTCTCCTTACCCTGGAAGGTGATTGCCCACTGGCCGGGGGTTAGAGTACTGGTGCTGCGCCCATCCAGCGAACTGGCGAAGGTGCTGCCGTGCGAGCCGAGGTCGAACGGTCGGGCAGAGCCAACCACATCGCCCCGCGGGTTGGTAATCCAGAAGCTCAAAGCCTCGTTTATCTGGAAGCCACTGACCGTGAAGTTGAAGGTGGTGCCAGCCTTACCGCAGCCCGGCTCGACGGTCGCATTGACCGACTTACCGTTGGGGCAGGTGTTAGCCACCGCAGTGTTGGCCGGGGGTGGGTCGCCAGCCTGGGGGCCGCCATTGCCATGCACCTTGTCGTAGCGCATCCGACCCAGCAGGCTGAGGAGGATTTCGTTTGGCCCGCCCGCGTTGTCCTGGTGCCACTCGAACTGGGCGCGCTCGAAGTACTGCACGTAGTAAGTCTGGCCGTTAACGTCGCTCTTTTCCTGGAAGACGGGGCTGATCGGGAAACCCTGCTGCGAGAGGCCGCCGTGCGACTTCCAGTAAGCGAGGAAGGGGCCGCCGACGTTGAAGCCAGTCTCATTGAAGCGTTGGCTGTTGGGGAAGGTGTAGGTCTCGCCTGCACCGCCAGCATACTTGTCCTGGAAGCGGAAGCGACCGACCAGCGACAGCAGCACGTTGTTGGGGGCGGCATTCTCCGGGTGGTACTCGAAGACGGCGCGCTCGAAATACTGGGTGAGATAGGTCTTGCCATCGGTGGCGTTCTGCTCGTTGGCCGCGTCGGAGACGGGGAAGCCCTGCTGCGAGAGGCCACCATGCGTCTGCCAGTAGGCATAGAAAATCGCCGGTACACACTTGCCCGTCTCATTAAAGCAGGTCTTGTCGCTCTGGCTGAGAGGGGCAGCCGAGCTAAAGCCGGGAATACTGAGCAGCAGGCCAGTGACAAATAGGGCCACCAAAGCGATGTTGGGCTTACGCTTCATCTTGCTTATGCTCCTTGCGGATGCGATCCGCGCTGTGGTTGGTCGCGCCAGCCAACGCCGTTGGCAGGCCACAACCGATTGGTTGGTTGCCAGGCGGTTTGTTTAACCGCCCGCTTACTCTACGACCGTGGTACACATTTGGTTACATGATTTGGGCCAACACTTGCTGCCAGTTACGATTGCTGAACTGCGGTTGCTACTTTTGTAGGAGAGATAAGTGCTGAGAGGTGCTGGCAAGTATGGTTGACGCTACCGGCCAGCAGTGCTATACTTCGCACAGCCGTTCTTACCTCAACCGGGAGCAAACCCAGCCCATGCCCGACGGACGTACCCACGACATCCTCACCATTGCGGTCGGTGCCTGCGCCGCGCCGCTGGTGGTCAGCCTGCCTGCGATGAACCCGCTGCACTATGGCATCCTGCTGGGCAGCTATCTCGCCAGCGGCCTCATCTTCAGCAACGACCTCGACCTGCACAGCAGCAACTATATGCGCTGGGGGCTGCTCCGCTTCATCTGGCTACCCTACCAGAAGGTCGTTCGCCACCGTAGCTGGGTCAGCCACAGCCTGGTGGTCGGCCCTCTGCTGCGCGTAGTCTACTTTGGGCTGGCGGTGCTGCTGCTACTCTGGCTGGCCCTCGCCATCCTCGCCTTCTTCGGCAACACCCTCAACCCACGTGGCACCTTCGATCAGCTAACCAGCAGGTCCTACCAGTTCATCATCAGCCACCCCACCGCCACCATCTACTTCTTGCTCGGCTTCGTTATGGGCGGAGCCGTCCACACTGTCGCCGATGTGGTTAGCACCTGGCGCAAGCGGCACCGCATCCGCTGGTAAACGAAAAGTGGCCGCCTAGGAGCAGCCACTTACACCTATCGCAGCTTGCGCTCTGCTACTGGCGTACGCCAAACACACTGAAGTTACGTATCTCCACCGGGTTGGGGCCGTTGTTGGCGTAGATGTAGACGCGGTAATCGCCTACCAGCCAGTCGCCCTTCTTGGCCGCCTGGAAGCAGGCGTAATAGGTGCCAGCACGAACCAGCTTTGCGGTCGGGCCATCAAAGGAGAGGCCACCGTTGGCAGCAGGGTAAGTGGTATTGAAGCCAGGTGGCCCCTGCCAGACGGTATGTAGTTCGTTCACCGCATCGCGGCCAAACTTAGCCTCCACCAGCACGAAGAAGTCCTCGCCGCTAGAGTAACTGGTCACTTGCGAAGCAGTGTCGCCCGGCCTGCAACTCTTGACCAACTCTACCTTGTAGATCAGGCCGTTGGCACTGATCGCCAGTGGCGCAACGGTTGCCACCGCACCAAGATTGACCACAGTTGGCAGGCCACCACCTACGACGGTGGGCAAGCCGCCGCCAACTACCGTGGGTAGGCCACCAGGCGTGGCGGTGCCGACCTGACCAGCGGGGCCGAGGACGGTCAGGGTGGCAAGGGCAGTCGCAGTGGCGTTGGCGTTCTGCTGCGCCTCCCGCTCGCGCTCAGTCTGCGCCCCCTTGTATTGTTGGTTGAACAGGAAGTAGGCGAGCAGGACGAGGGCGGTGACGATCAGCAGCAGCACAAGCGTGCCGACTTTAGAGCCGGGCTGGGCAACAGCTTCTTCGGTGTAGGGGTCATCCTCACCCACATACTCGGCGGCACCGTACTCGTCGGTGTAGGTGGCCGCGTAGCCAGCCGGGACGCGTTCCATCTCATCTTCGGCAGCAAGGGTAGGCGGTGTAGCATTGCTGCTAATCAAGCGGGTGCCGCAGCGCGAACAAACGCGCTCGTTGTCCCAGAACTGCCACTGCTCCTGCTGGGCAATGCAGTCGGGGTTGGGACACTCCTTCATCGCTCCTTCGCTCTGGGCATCCGTCTCGTATTCAGCGGCGCGGCTGTCTCTCATCTGCTTGCCACCTCCCCCCACTTGCTGGTACAATCTACAGTAGCCACCCCTACAGCCGCCAGTGCTGGCGCAACCGCGTGGGGATCAACTTCACATAATGTTATATTACAGCAAAGGGAGAGGAAAGTCAATATGCCAGCCCCGCTGCGCCTCGGCCTGATCGAGGAGATCGCCACCCTGCCACTCGTCTACCCCATCCTGGCCGGTTGGTGCGACATTGAGGGTTTCAACCTCAGCCGCATCCCCGTTTCTGCCGAGCAGGCCGTCGAACTGCTGGACAACAACAAGCTGGACGTAGCCCTGATCCCAGTGGTAGACTACCCCCTACGCGCCCGTAATCTCACCCTCGTCCCCATCGGCCTGACCAGCGAGAAGCGCGGCCCAGCCACCCTGGTCGGCCTCAAGCGGATTGACGAACTGGACGGCGAAAGGATCGCGGTAGAAGATCGGGCCAACCCCGCCCTACCGCTACTTAAGGTGCTGCTCAAACGCTACTATAGCATAGAGCTACACTTCCGCGCCGAGTACATCCCCTGGCAGGAGTTGCCCGCCCAGGAGCAGCGCGAGGACGACGACTGGGAGAAGATGCGCCTGACCCTCTTGCTGGGCGACGAGGCAGTGGCCGCCAGCCACAGCCCCATGCCCGACGAGAAGATGGCCGCCGAAGACCTGAGCAAGAACTGGTGGATCATGACTGGCACCTCGTTCACCTGGTACATCATGGCTGTGCGCCGCCAGTTTGCCGAAGCGCATCCCGACCTCGGCCCCGCCCTGATCCGCCTGGCCCTGGATGCAATCCGCAAGGGCAAAGAGCAACACCCTAGCCTCGTGCTGGAAGGGCAGAAGCGAGCGCAGGCGGTCGGCCTCACCCTCAATGCCGAGCAGCTAGAGGCGTTCTGGGGCGAGCAAACCTACGGCATCGTGCAGAAGCAGCAAGAGAGCCTGATGACCTTCTTCCAGTGGGCCTCGCAACTGCGCCTGGTGCCGCTGCCCGCCAGCCTCAACCTGATCGGCTAAGCACAGCTCTTGCTAGAAGGAACAAAATGCAGACCAGAACCCGCCTGTTCATCCTCACGCTCCTGCTCCTTACCCTCAGCCCCAGCCTCGGCAGCGCACAGGTAGCTGTGGGCGGTCGGGTTGCCCCGCACTCCTACTTCGGCCTGAACCTCTACGCCAGCGCACTAGAGCGGCACAGCGACAACAGCAGCAGTCGGGTGATTGCCGCCGCAGGCGAACTAGGCGTGCGCTGGACGCGGGAGGAGCTTAGCTGGGCCAACATCGAGCCGGTGGAGGGAGCCTACAACTTCCAGCAGTACGACAGGGCGATCAACGAGCTTGCCGCCCAGCAGATCGGCATCATTGGAATGCTGCTGACCACCCCCACCTGGGCTAGCGGGCAGCAGAAGGGCGCAGGTGGCTGGTACTGGTATCCGCCGAACGATGCGAAGGCATATGGTCGCTTCGTCGAGGCGACCGTCAACCACTGGAAGGACAAGGTGGCCGTTTGGGAGTTGTGGAACGAACCAGACAAGGAGGACACCTGGAAGCCGACCCCCAACCCTGCTGCCTACGCTGCTCTGCTGGCCGAGGGCTACGCTGCCGTCAAGCGGGCCGACCCGACCGCGCAGGTGATGCTCGGCTCGGTCTACATCCACGACCGGGGCAACGAGGGGCTAGCCTTCATGGATCAGGTGGTAGCCGCCAGTGGGGGCGCGCTCAACTTCGACATCATGGGCGTGCATACCTTCATGCTGGATCGCGCCCCAGAGGACATCTCGCCCGTCACCGTGGTACAGAACCTGGCCTACCGGGTGGCAACCGCCCGCAAGTGGCTGGCTGACCACAAGGCGGGCGACAAGCCGCTTTGGATCACCGAGGACGGGGCGAGTACCTGTCAGGATTGCAGCGGCCTGGGTACCACGCCAGCGTTGCAAGCCGCTCGCCTACCCCGCCAGTACGCCCTTGCTATCGCCAATGGTGCCGCCCAGTTCGACTACTTCCAGGTCAAGGACAAGTTCTACGGTGGTGGCGCAGAGGTGTGGGGCAATATGGCTCTGCTCGACAACAACTGGCAGCCGAAACCCGCCTACTACGCCTATAAGACGCTGGCTAACCTGGTTGGTGATGGGCAGTATGTAGGCCCCGGCCCGCTTCTGCACAAGGCGGACGACCGTTGGCAGGAGGCATACGACCGCTATGAGTACATCTTCAAGCGGGCGGGGACGACCATCCACATCCTCTGGACACGGGAGGACGTGCCAGGGCAAGTAGTTAGCGTAGTGGTTGGGCAGAACAGCGTGCGGGTGGTGCAACTAAATGGTGCGACCCAGGTGGTGGCGGCGAAGACCAAGCAGGTGCAGGTGCAAATCAGCAGCAGCCCTGTCTACGTGGTAGAGGAACGCGACCCGAACGCCCCCACCCTCGACCCAGCCACCGACGCAGCCTCACCAAGCGGCTATCATGTCGCCAGCCGCTTCCAAAACTACTGGCAGCAACATGGTGGCTTGCCCGCCTTCGGCTACCCGATCAGCGGCGAACGCTATGAGGAGGCAGCAGCAGACGGCAAGAGCTATGTCGTGCAGTGGTACGAGCGCGCCCGCATGGAGTACCACCCAGAGTTCGCTGGCACTGCCAACGAGGTGCAGCTTGGTCTGTTGGGTACCCAGGCCGCTGCTGGTCGCAACTTTCCGCCTGCGCCGCCCAGTGCTAGCAAGGACAGCCGCTACTTCGCCGAAACCAGCCACAACCTGGGGGGACGCTTCCTGGCCTACTGGCAGCAGACAGGGAGGCTGACCCTCTATGGCTACCCAATCAGCGAGGCGCAGACCGAGAGCGGCAGCGACGGCAAGCCCTACACCATGCAGTACTTTGAGCGCGCCCGTTTTGAGTACCACCCAGAGAATCAGCAGCCCTACGACGTGCTACTTAGCCTGCTGGGGCGGCAGTTCGAGCCAGCCTCGCGCTAGCAGGCAACCAATTGCTGGTCTGTGGGCTAATAGGGAGAGGCAGCAGTAGCCTCACAAACAACCAGATAGTGGCACAAGCAAGCCGCCTGCTCATCATCGAACAGGCGGCTTGTTGGTTGAGGCAGGTCTAAGCGGGTTAGTAGCTCTGCTTACTTGAGGATCATGTCGAGGGTATGGCCGTCGCTGCCGCTAGGAACCTGAATGCCCAGGATGGTGCTGAGGGTTGGGGCCAGGTCGTTGACGTTAATCTTGCCGTTGTAGAAGCCGCTCTTGATCATCTTGCCAGCCAGCATCATCGGCACGTGGGTGTCATAGGCGTAGGCCGAACCGTGCGTGGTGCCAGTCGGCCCACTCCAGGGATACCAGTTCTGCTTGTTGACCACTACCACGTCGCCGCTGACCTCACGGTTGAAGGCGTACATCAGACGCTGGGTGGTATCGTTCAAAGGCATATCACCGTTGATGATCTGGTCGCTGGTGTAGGAGTTGGCAACACCAGGTAGGCGGTTCAACGTCTGAGCAGCGAACTTGCGGGCATCCTCGACCTTGACGTTCTTGCTGGCGAGGGTGCTGTAGTCCAGGTAGAGGTAAGGCTCGATGTAGCCGTCGCCAGCGAGGTAGTTACCTGCGCCGTAGGTCTGGCTGAAGGTGTCCTGCACGATCTTCGCCATCTGCGCGCTGCTCTGGAAGCCAGCGTCCAGCTTCATCACGTTGAGGGCGTAGCTGCTAACTGGAGCTACACCATGGTCGGCAGTGATAGCAATCACTACGTTGTCCAGGCCACCAGGGACATTAGTGTTGAGGAAGTTGAGCAGGTCGGCTACCTGGCGGTCGCTGCGAACGGTGATGTCTTCCACTTCCTGGCTCTGGGGGCCGTAGGCGTGGCCGAGGTAGTCGTTGCTGCTGAAGCTGATGGTAAGCAGGTCGGCTACGCCATTGGCGTTCTGGCCTAGCTTCTCGCTGATCACCGCCTGCTTGGCGAAGCCGAGCAAGTAGTCGTTACCGAAGGGGCTGGTGGTTACGTCGTTGTAGAAGCCGCGATCCGGCTTGCCGCTGGCACTAGTCAGCTTGTGCGGGAAGGTCTTGCCGAGGGTACCAGCCGTCTCATAGGCGGTGTCATCGGCACCCTGGCGGGCGTACTGGTCGGCAGGGAGCAGGCGATCCCAGGTGGTATTGTAATACTTGTCGAGCAGCTTGCTGGTGTTGAAGGCCGTGACCCAGGCAGGCAGGGTGCTGCTGAACCAGTAGGTGCTGCTGACCATATTGCCACTGGCAACGTCGAACCAGTAGGTGCCATCGGTCGAGTGGCCGCCCATCAGGATCGCAGCGCGGTCCTTGAGCGCAACAGCTACGGTCTTGGACTGGCGAGCGTTGCTGGCCTTGAGTTCGTCACCAACGGTGGTAGCCTTCAGGCTGGTGGGGGCGGTGCCAGTGTGCTTGTTGCTGCTCGGCGCGCCAACCTGGGTAAACCGCTGGTCTTCGACCACGTAGAAGAAATCGTTGAGCTGACGGCTGAACCAGTCGTTGCCGATGATGCCGCTCTTGTAGGGGTCAGCACCCGTCAACTGAGTGCTGTGGCCGGTGCCGGTGTACTGTGGGAAGGCACGATACTCGTTGTTGGTGAAGAAGGCACCGTTCTGCATGAAGTAGCGGAAGCCGCCAACCGTGCCGTCGCTCTGGGTGGCAGGCAAGAACAGGTCAGCGAAGCGGGTCATGTAATCCTCGCGCAGTTGGTCGAATGAGATGACAACGACCAGCTTGGGCTGCTGGCGGTTCATCAACATCGAACTGAGGCTACTGCTATCGGCGGATACGGTGCTAGCACCGCGATCCTCGCGGGTGCGCTGGGCAGCAGCAGGCTGGCTGCTGGTCAGCCCGACAATGCCGACGAGCATCATGGCGATCACCACGAGGCTGACTACGGCGAACATATAACGACGAGCAAAACTCATCTGGAACTCCTCCCTTTCTGAACAAACCACTAGTAGATGATATATGGCACATCCGGCTCGGTCGCGGGCTGGATGCTGGTCGCTTTGATCACTGGCACCTCTTTGCCTTCAATCGTGATCCGGTCAACCGTCCCTGTCACCCAGAGCCACTGGTCGTCGGCGTAGCTATCGGCTTTGCTGTTTTGCAGCAAGACACCGAGAGCGTGCGCTTCGGCAGAGCAGTGAGGGGTAACGTAGCGCGTGAGGATGAAGCTGCTCCCCGGCAGCCCATACTTGCGGTAGACGAAGCCGAGGACGCGGAACTGCCTGCCCCCCACATCGCCATTATCAATGGCATAGGATAGCTCGTTGAGGTCGGGTGTCCAGATGTTGGCACTGCTAGTGTCAGGCAGTAGTGCCACTGGCTGGGTGGGGGTAGGCGGTATGGCAGTGGCCGTCGGAGGCAGGGAGGTAGCCGTAGCTGGCAGCCGGGTAGCAGTCGGTGGCTGAGAGGTAGCCGTAGCTGGCAATGGTGTACTGCTGGCAGGTGGGGTACTGCTGCTGGCGGTAGCTGGCTGCTTGCTCGCTGTTGCGTTGGCAATGGCAAGGCCGGTGGCAGTCGGGCTGACCTTCTCGCCAGCTTTGCTAGTTGCGCTTCCCTTGCTGCCAGGGCCAGATGTGCTAGTTGTCGTAGCAGTGGCCGCAGCAGCACTGCCGCCCGCTGGTGCAGTAGTGGTGGGCAGTGGCGTGCTAGTGGCAGCGGTAGTGCTGGTCGCCAGCGGTGTGTCCATGGTGGCAGCCACTGTGTCCGTAGCAGGCAGGGTGGTGGCAGTACCAGGGAAGGGCGTAACCGTATCAAGCAGAGTGGTAGCTGTAGCAAGGGGGGGCGTAGCTGTAGCGGGTGGAGTAGTGGGGGAGAGGATCGCCAGGGCGACACCAGTAGGCGGACGCGACTGGCTAGCATTGCGGGCAGGCTTGCCATCCATACCAGCGATGCTGATGCCCCCAGTGCTACGCACAGTGTCTGCTCCAAAAGCACGAGGCGCAATTGCCACGCTCATCACCAGCGGCAGGGCAAAGACTAGTAGGGCAACGACTCGGCTGCGGTTGAGGTAAGGGCTGACACCCGCGAAGACCGCGCGCCCCACGTTGTAGACCAGCGTCGCCCCAATCAGCAGGCAGAGTACCCCCGCCAACGTAACCATCCAGGCCACATTGCTGCCATAATAGAGACTGGCATTGTTGCTTGCCCGCCACACCAGGGCAGCCAAGCCCAGCCACACCAGGGCGTAGCTAAGTTCTTTCCCGATCTTCTGCTGCGAGTGGCTGCGATCCAATAGTGGCTCTGGCTCCCTGAGCGACGGCTAATGGCTAGTGGTGGTGCATCTGGCGAATATTACAGTAGCCGCTTTAACAGGAGGTTAGCCAATCTTTAACGCGAAGTTAAGAAGGTGTTAACGTTTGTGCAGAAGGGTGGCCTGCATCAGTTTGGGCGAACAAATGTCTTTTTGGTATAATTAGGTGCTGGCATTAGCAATCTGCAAGCAGCAACCGCTAAGCGTAAGGAAAGAGGAAAGAAGATGCAAGCTGCCCCAGAGCCGATCAATCGGCTGATCGAGGAGTTCACCAAGCTACCAAGCATCGGCCCGCGTAGTGCCGCCCGCCTGACCTTCTTTCTGCTGCGAGGTGACGGTCAGCAGGCCCAGAGCCTGGCAGAAGCGATCCTGGAGATGCGCGAGAAGATTCGCTTCTGCTCGATCTGCTTCAACATCACCGAACACGACCCCTGTGCCATTTGCGCCAACCCCAGCCGCGACCGCAACCTGATCTGCGTGTTGGAGGAGCCACTGGACGTGCTGAAGATAGAAGGGACTGGCATCTACAAAGGTCTCTACCACGTCCTGGGCGGCGCGCTCAACCCCCTGGAGGGGATCATGGCTGACGACCTGAAGATCAAGGAGCTGCTCAACCGCGTGCGTAGCGGTGAGGTGGAGGAGGTAATCCTCGCCACCAACCCGAACATGGAGGGCGATGCAACTGCCATGTACCTGCAACGCCAGCTTGAGCCGCTGGGGGTCAAAGCCACCCGCCTCGCTCGCGGCCTGTCGGTGGGTAGCGACATCGAGTACGTAGACGAGGTGACGCTGACCCGCGCCTTCGAGGGTCGTAGGGCTATGTAGCTACGTGCTGCGAAGCCGAGTGCAGGTGGTTGCGGCTATCGCTGGATGAGGCCATCGCTAGTAGGGTAGCCAGGTGCGGTAATCTACTTGCGTCCTAATCTAGCTTCGGCAGCAGGCTGAGTTAGCCGTTTGTGGCCCAGGTAGTAAATGCCAGAGGCAAGCACAAAGCTATGCTCCTTACGCACCAGCCACCTGTCCAGGTACTTGAGCGGGCCAGCAGGTAGATGGCCTACTTCCTTCGCCCTCATGTACTGTTGGGCGGCCAGGTGGGTGGGGGTAGTGGCGAAGCTGCCCTCCACGTCGGCAGTGGCGAACTTGCCGAGCAGGGTGAAGCAGCCGCTACTACCTTCTCCTTTAGCCAAGCAAACCTCCGTCGGCAATGCCACCTACCAGCGCATCGCCCTTCGCAGCTTGCCCACCAGGCTGACCAGCCAGCGCAGCAGGTTACTCCTCTTTGTAGATGCGGACGCGACGAAATGGTTCGCGCCCTTTGCTGACGCTCTGCAAGTTGTAGCGTTCGGCCATCTGGTGTTGTAGGCGGCGGATATAGTTGTTCTGCGGGCTGAGTTCGACCGACTCGGTGTGGTTGTCCAGCAGGTTGCCAATCGCCTCCTCGGTCTCGTAGAGGGCAGAGGCCACCGGGTCTTGCTTCAAGTCAACTTCGAAGATGCTACCCAGGCTGCTCTGCATCTGAGCGACCGTGTTGCTCTTTAGCACGTAGACCGGCAGCCCCTCGGCCTCTGCCGACTTGATCGCAGCGGGCTTGCTGCGGTAGTAACTTTTGAGGGTCATCACCAAGTCTGCATCGTCCTGCCCATCGACGATAGTCGCTGGCACCCCGATGTTGACTATCGCCTCCTCCAGGCGGTTACGACTAATGCCAAAGGGCAGCAGGCGCAGCGGGCGGGTAGTAGTCCCCGGCACGTGAGGCAGCAGATCGCCCGCCTCCGGCTCTGGGGCAGCCTCTCTGATCTCCTCCCGCTGATTGCGCGTGATCGGTACGGGAGCAGCAGTAACGTTGAGCGCGACTGCGTTGCTCAGCCGTGGGGCGGAGGGCGGTGGGTTGAGGCTGAAGGCGGGGGTAGGCGGGAGGCTACGCTGCTCGCCGACGACCGCTGTCCCGTGACTCTGGCGCGGGCTGACCGAGCGCACCCCCGGCTGACCCTGGGCCTGCTGGCGACCTTGCTGGCTCTTACGGCCACTGACAGGGCTAGGACTACGTCGCACCGCCAACTCGTCGCTCTCCATCATGCTGAGAACGTCCACCTCGCGGGTTTCGATGCTGCCGTCCTTCAGGCGGGTGCGAATCTCGGCGGGCATCTGCTGGCCGCGCAAGATCGCATCTACTGTTTCGGCCACGTTGACGTGCAAGGCCACCTGGTCACGGTCGAGAATCTCTACCATCACGTCGAAGGTGGGCGGAGCCTTGCGCTCCAACACCGACTTCTGCGTACCCCGGCGGCGGGCCTCCTCGTCGCTGAGGGTGACGCTGCTGATCCCACCAATCAGGTCGCTGAGGGTAGGGTTCATCATCAGGTTTTCCAGCGTCGAGCCGTGGGCGGTGCCGACTAGCTGCACACCGCGCTCAGCGATGGTGCGGGCGGCCATTGCTTCCAGTTCGGTGCCGATCTCGTCAATGATGATCACCTCTGGCATATGGTTCTCCACTGCCTCAATCATCACCGCGTGTTGGCTGAGTGGGGTCTTGACCTGCATCCGCCGGGCGCGACCAATGGCCGGGTGGGGGATGTCACCGTCGCCTGCGATCTCGTTGCTGGTATCCACAATGATCACCCGCTTCCGCATTTCGTCGGCCAGCACGCGAGCGGTTTCGCGCAGCATGGTCGTCTTACCCACCCCTGGCGGGCCGAGCAAGAGGAGGCTACGCCCCGACTCTACCAGGTCGCGCAGGATAGCGATGGTGCCAAACACAGCCCGCCCGACGCGGCAGGTAAGGCCGACCACCAGACCCGCCCGATTGCGGATGCAGGATATGCGGTGGAGAGTACGTTCGATGCCAGCCCTGTTGTCGTCGCCGAACTCGCCGATGCGCGAGACGACCGCCTGGAGGTCTTCGTCGGTGATCTCCTGGTCGGTCAGTTCGATTTCGCGGCCTCGGTAGCGGGCTTCTGGCCTGCGCCCAAGATCCATCACGATCTCCAACAAGTCCTGGCGGTTGTTGAGGCGGGCAAGGGCTTCCTGGATTGGGATGGGGAGGGTGGCAAGCAGGAGATCGAGATCATCGGTCATCTCCATTTCGCCTTTGGAGCGTTCAGCCGGGTGCGTGCTATCGGTGGCTAGATAGCCTGGGCTAGTGCTGCTACCATAAGGGTTGTAGTTGTATTGTTCGCGGGACTCTCGGTACGTTGCGTCTGTCATCAGCACCTCACGCTTTGGATTTAGCGAACGGCACATCCCCGCCGTTCGACTCAAATGTTCCTATGATCATTATAACCGACCAGGCAAGGAGCGGCTATTTGAACGCCGTTGGATTCGTACACCTTACGCCCGATCTTGCGCGTCAGCGGTTGGCAGCTAGTGGGGTTGGGGGTCGCGCTGGCTGTTGATTACCAGGCCACCCTGCACAGGGACTGCCTCGCGGTTGGCGACCGAGCGGCGGGCAAAGAGCGGGTGGCGAGCCTGGGCGGGGCTGCGTACCCAGGTCGTAGTGTACTTGACCATTGCCACCTGGCGTAGGAGCGGACGAAAGCCATGACTTTCGAGGGCGGATTGCAAGCCGGGCTGGTAGTCGCGCAGGGGGATGTAGAGCGGCTTGTTCGCTCCCTGCCGTCGCAGAAGGTAGATCGCATGGTTCAGGGCAGCCTCCACCACCATTGGTTCGCAGTCAGCGGCGGCTAGCAGTTCGGCGACGTGGCCGCCCGGCCCACTAGCAGTGTGCAGGTAGGCCCGGATCGCGCGGCCATCATCCCACAGGTAGTTCTGGCTGGCATGCAATGGTGGTGGTAGGGGACGTGCGGTCTGCCAGTGGCTGCTGCTGTAACCCTCGGCGTGATGGACGGCGGTAGGGGTAAGGGCGAGATAGAGCTGGAACAAGGCCCATGCGTCGCGGCGGGCTTGTGGGCGGGGCAGGTAGGCGGGGACTGGCCCTTCCTTGCTGCGCTCGGCCAGCGACGGCTTGACCCAGATCGTCTCCTCGGCGTAGGGCTGAAAACCAGCCCGGCTGAGGGTAGCGATCAAGGATACATCGTCTGGCACGCGCGCAAAGAGGCGGGTGATCTCCTGCTGCCCAGCGGCTGCACTAACCGCTTCGAGCATCATCTCGGCAATCTCGTCGTTGTCGGGCAAGCCCTCGCGGATGCCCAGGCCGGTCAGCGTCCAGCTTGTGCCAGAGGCCGTCGCTCGCACATCTTGACACACGCTGACATAGGCGAGTACACGACTGCGGTGCAGCAGCACGTAGATGGGGTTGAGCGGCTGGCGATTGAACCCGCTGCTGTCGAGTAGGCGGCGGACGAAGCCCAGCGGCGAAGTTTGCCCTGCGATCAACGACTGTGGCGCATCAAGTTGTAGCACTGGCTGCGGGCCAGCGAAGCGCAGGCGGAGCAGGTCGAGTGGGCTGGCAGGGCGGATCACCGCTACTTGCCTTGCGAAGCTGCGGCTACCATGTCGAGAAACAGTTGATGGAAGCGACTGTCGTTGGTCAACTCTGGGTGGAAGGCAGAGACGAGCAGGTTATCCTGACGAGCCGCCACTACTGGGCCACCATGGGCCAGGGTCGCCAGCACTTCTACGGCAGGGCCGACCGCTTCTATATAGGGGGCGCGGATGAAGACCATTGGGAAGGGTGCCGCACCCAGCCCTGCTATTGGTGCCTCGGTCTCAAAGCTGTCTAGCTGGCGACCGAAGGCGTTGCGCTTCACCCGAATGTCCATCACCCCAAAGAGGCTTTGCGGCTTACCGTCCATCAGGGCTGCACTGTCACCAAGGTCGTTGCTGAGCATGATCATGCCCGCACAGGTGCCGTAGACGGGGAAGCCGCCACGGGCCAGCTTGTGGATCGGCTCGGTCAGGCCATAGATGCCCGCCAGCCGCCCAATGGCTGTACTCTCGCCCCCAGGGATGATCAGGCCGTCGAGGTCGACCAAATGCTCTGGGTGGCGCACCTCCACCGCTTCAGCCCCCAGGCGGCGCAGGATGGCGATATGCTCTGCGAAGTCGCCTTGCAAGGCTAGCACGCCGATCTTCAGGCTGGCAGCGGCACCATGCTGGGCTGGCTGAGTCTGCTTTGCACCAGACCCAGCCCGCCCGCCCTGTCCATTTGTTGGCTGCTCATTGCTCATACTGCTCACTCCAAACCCCGCCCCTAAAATGCAGATCAGGTTACCAGCCGCGCACCGCCATGCGCTCCTCTTGAGGGAGGATTTGCAGGTTGATGCCAACCATCGCCTCGCCCAGGTTCTTGCTCACCTCGGCCAGCACGTTATAGTCGTTGTAATGGGTGACGGCTTCGACGATAGCCTTGCCCCGCCGGAAGGGGTCGCCCGACTTGAAGATGCCGCTACCAACGAACACGCCGTCTGCACCGAGGTGCATCATCAAGGCTGCATCGGCGGGAGTGGCTACGCCCCCAGCAGCGAAGTTAACCACTGGCAGCCGACCACTGGTGGCGATCTCCTTGATCAATTCATAAGGCGCGCCAAGCTCCTTCGCATAAGCCATCCACTCCTCGCTCGGCATATTCTGCAAGCGACGCACGCTGTCCATGACCGTCCGCATATGGCGAACAGCCTCGACCACGTTGCCAGTACCAGCCTCGCCCTTTGTGCGGATCATCGCTGCGCCTTCACCGATGCGGCGCAGGGCTTCGCCCAGGTCGCGGCAGCCACAGACGAACGGCACCTTGAAATCGTGCTTGCTGATATGGTGGCTCTCGTCGGCAGGGGTGAGGACTTCGCTCTCATCAATATAGTCCACGCCCAGGGCTTCCAGGATGCGCGCTTCGACGAAGTGGCCGATGCGGGCCTTTGCCATAACCGGGATGCTGACAGTATCAATGATCTCTTGGATCATCGCAGGGTCGCTCATGCGGGCTACTCCCCCCTGCGCCCTAATGTCGGCAGGCACCCGCTCCAGAGCCATAACCGCGACCGCGCCAGCCTGTTCAGCAATGCGCGCCTGCTCGGCATTGACCACATCCATGATCACCCCGCCCTTGAGCATCTGGGCCAGCCCCTTCTTCGTTGTCCAGGTAGACTTCTCCATCACATAGCTCCTTCTTGTTTTTAGCGGCGACGCTGCCGCTGCGCCCTGTCATTAGCAACACGCGAAAGCAAACTGCGGTTGCAGGTAATTGCGAAGCAGGCCACAAGCGGCCCCGCTAACACACTATATTGTACCAGTTTTAGGGGGTTGGCGGCAAGTTAGGCGAGTGTGGAAGCAGCTAAGCCCGCGCACAAGCCAAAGCTACCCTGCGCCGAAGCAAAGTGTGTTGGTTAGTTGGTTATATCCTGCTAGCTCCTCTGCCATGATCAGATTATAACATAGTCCTGCGCTCTACCTTTGGCTGTGCAAGCAAGCGGCCTTGACTCTATATGCTATAATCCCCTATCACAAGCCACAAACAGGAGCAGATGACAAATGGATAATAACCAGACAGTTGACGCAAAGATCATGGCAAAGAACGTAGCCGGTAGTGGCCTCAACGCAGATATGTTGCAGAGCCTCTACGAGCGGATGCTGCGCGAACAGAAGCGTTACCACGACGAGGTGGATTATCTCGACCGCGAGGTGGCTGAGGGCGACGACCTAGTGCCAGAGCGCGGCGGGGTCAGCAACCACATCGCAGACGACGCTGACGAAGTAACCGAGCAGGAGAAGGACATGGCCCTGCGCCGCAACAGCGAGACGCTGATTGAACTGGTTGAACTAGCTCTGGGCAAGATGCAGGCTGGCAGCTATGGCAGGTGCGAGGTCTGTGGCAAGCAGATCGGCGAACGCTTGGAAGCGCGCCCCTACGCCCGCTACTGCATCGTTGACCAGGCAAAGGAGGAGGCACGAGAGCGGCAGCAGGCCGCCGCCAACGCCCAGTCAGAGTACCTGCCACGCGTGGCGGGCAGCAGCGAGGAGTGAGCGTGACAGCCCAACCCGATCAGCCACAGCCAACAGTCCCCGCCACGCCAGCCGAGGACGCTGCCGCCGCCCCAGCCAAGAGCGCAGAGCAGTTGCGGGCCGAACTTGAGGGCCTGCCAGACGACGAGTTGACCCGCCGCTATGAGTACCTGCCCCAACGCGCCCGCAACCAGAGTGCTGCCTCGTTTAACCTGCTGCCAGTGGGGGTGGCCCTGCTAGGCTTCTTCATCGATCAGATCATCAAGCTCTACACCACCGCCACCTTCCTCTACGACCCGGCGGTAAAAGAACCCGCTAGCAAGCGGGTGGAGTTGCTCGGTGAGTACCTGACCGCAGTTTATCGCCAGAACACCGGCGGGGCGTTCAGCCTCTTTCGCGACGCGCCCTGGCTGTTCACCACCTTCGCCAGCCTGATCATCGTGGCTATCCTTGTCTTTATCTTCTTCTTTCCGCAGCGGGCCGCTGCCAGCACCTGGCTGGGCGTGATCCTGGGGCTGATCCTTGGCGGGGCGAGCGGCAACCTGCTGGATCGCCTGCGTCTTGGCTATGTGATCGACATGATCGACTTCCGCATCCCCCAATGGGGCTTTCACTGGCCTACCTTCAACGTGGCTGACAGCCTGGTTGTAGTTGGTTTCCTCATGCTATTTGTCTACGTCTGGCGCGATAGTAGCAAGAAGCAGGCGGCGGAGCAGCAAGAGGGAGGGGTGGCACGTCCCTTGCACACGGTTAGTGAGCAATCAAACAGCGGGGGGAAGAATGATGACGCAGCAAAATAGTGGGCCTGCCGATATCCAGGTGCGCGATGCCGAGCGCGACTTGCGGCCACAAGCCAGCCAGTTGCCCGCTGCCACTCGTGAGCGGCAGGAGCGTAGTATGTACAACTACGTCAAGTATCTGAGCGAACAGCGCAGCCTGGATCGCAGCGTCACCGAACACCCGCTGGATGAGCAAGCGAACAAGGTTAAGCCCTGGGGGGTTCTCGGCCTGGTCGGCTTCCTGATCGGCACTTTTGTACTTGGCCTGGTACAAGCCTTCCGCAATGTGCGTGTCCCCTGGCAGAAGCAAGTAGATAACGTGCGGCTAGCGAAGGACTACGCGAAGGAGAGCAAGCGGCTGGCAAAGGAAAGCCAGAAGCTAGCTAAACAGGCTAAGAGCTACGCGAAGCTGGCAAAGGATGAGGTGAAGGCCCGTACTGCGGCGGCTAAAGATCAGGCCGCCGAGCAGAGCTAAACCACTAGTGGCAGTAGCTCCGTCAGGCTGTGGATCACCCGACAGTCGCTAGGCCGCCCACTCATCTGATGGTGGCGGTCGATCAGCACCCCTTCGATGCCCGCCGAGCGCGCCCCCAGCACGTCTAGCACGTAGTTGTCACCCACATAGGCAACTTGGTCGGCCCGCAATCCTACCCGCCAAAGCGCAAGGTGAAAGAGGTCTGCGCTGGGCTTGCTCAGGCCAACGACTGCCGAGGAGATCACGAAGTCGCAGTGGTCGGCTACACCCAGTGGCACGAGAATGTGTTCGAGCAGATCAACCCCCCAATCACTGACCACGCCCACGCCGATCCCCCGTTGGCGCAAGGCGATCAGGGTAGGTAGCACTTCTGGGTAGAGGTGCCAGCCCGCTGAACTATTGTTATGAACGTAGAGGCGGTCAAGCAAGCTGGGCAGATGATGTTCGGCCACGCCGCCATGCCGCAGCACAAGGCCGTAGAAGCCGTCCCAGAAGTGGCGCACCTTCGCCTCGCTGGCGAAAATGTCGTTCGGTAGGCGGCTATTGTCTAGTAGATAGGCACGGGTGAGGGGCAATGCTGCTTGCATCGCGGCCTGGTCGGGGCTGAGGCCGAACTCGGCGGCGACCTCGGCGCAGCGTTCGGGCAGGCCTGCGCTCAAGTTCAACAGGGTAAAGCCCGCGTCGAAGAAAATCGCCGTGAACTTGCTCAATGTTCACCCTCTGAGCTGGCCTGCTTATCGAGCGGCACCTGCTCCAACCGCCACAAGCCTACACCTGCACACACCGCTGCCATCACCGCCAGGATACGTCCAACCAGCGGCCCTGTCCAGAAGATCGCCAGCCCAATAACACCAAGAGCGGTGGCGACCAGATAGATGAACATCACTGCCTGCTGGTGGCTGAGACCGAGGCGAACCAGCCGATGGCTGAAGTGATCCTTACCAGCGGTGAAGATCGAGATACCCCGCCGCCTACGCGATATCGTAACCAGCGTGGTGTCGAAGATTGGCACGCCGAGGACAAGGATGGGGACGAGCCAGGTGAAGTCGGTGCCGTTCGGCTTGAGCGGGAAGCGTACGATGATGCCGATCACTGCCAGGGTAAAGCCGAGGAACATACTGCCCGCATCGCCCATGAAGATACTAGCTGGGCCTTGCGGCTTGAAGTTGTAAAAGAGGAAGCCTAGGCACGCTCCCGCTAGCGCAGCAGCCAGTGGCGCGACGTAGGTCTGATCGTTGAAGACGGCGAGGGCGAAGAAGAAGCTACTGGCGATAGCCGCCACCCCGCCCGCCAATCCATCCATGTTGTCCATCAGGTTGAGCGCGTTGGTAATGCCCACCACCCAAACTACCGTCACCAAGTTGTTCGCCAGCCCGTTCACCCAGGCGAGATCACCGCCAAAGAGGTGGAGGAAGTCTACTCGAATGCCAGTGGCGATCAGGCCGATAGCCGCTACCCCCTGAGCCAGCAGCTTCGCCTTGGGGGTCAGCCCCCACTTGTCATCGAACGCCCCGACTATCGCTAGCACTGTCGCGCCGAGCAAGATGCTGACTGTCTGCCAGAACACGTAGCCAGAGCCAGAGGCCGCCTTCGCTAGACCGCCGAAGCCGACCAGCGCGATGATGAAGGCGACGTAGATCGCTATACCGCCTAGCAGCGGGATCGGGTTGAGGTGAATCTTGCGGGCATTGGGCGCATCCACCACGCCGAAGCGGTAGGCAAGGCGGCGAACAAGCGGCGTGGCCCCCAGCACTAGCACCAGCGATGCGGCAAAGACTAGCAGATACTCCGGCACACGACCTCCTCTTGTGCGGGTAGATTGCAGGTTGGTGAGAGCCACTGCTGCAATCTACCCCCATGCTTTACGGTTGCTGCGAACCAGGCAGGCCCGGTAGTGGCTGGGCGGGTTGGGCCGGGGCAGCAGGGCTACCACCAAGCTGGGTTACACGAGCCTGGATTTGCGCCTTCTCCTGCTGGTAGGCGGTCGAGTCGCCCTGGAACACGCTGTTAACCGCATTGGGGTCATTCAGGATCGCCACCATCTTCTGCAAGAGGCGCAATTCGTCCTGCGGCTTGCCGAGGCTGCTGTAGTGGCCGACCGCCAGGCGCATCACGTTGTACTGACCGCCGTCGATAGTAACAGACTGCTCCAATGCCGCCGCCGAAGCTGCCAGGTCGTTCTTCACCCAGTAGATGTAGCCGAGGAAGTTATAGGCGTTGGCGTTCTTAGCCTGCCCTCCCTTCCAGTAGGCAGCGGTGTCGCGTACCTTCACGAAGTCGCGGGTAGTCAGCAGGTCGTTCTGCATCACCAGCCACTGCTTCTCTTCCTCTGCATTGCGCGGAGTAGTAACCAGTTTCAGGGCATCAATCACCAGGCCGTCGGTCTTGTTGTCCACCAGATACTGGGCGCGAGCCTTCAACTCCTGCGAGTTGTCGTTGAAGACAGAGGGGTTGATCAGGGTGCCGCTGATCGTTGCCATGACGTTCAACTGTGGGTTGCCCAGCCCGCGTTCGATGTCGGCCCAAATTGGATAGCTGTTGTCGTAAACCGGGTCTACGTTGTCGATAGTGTGGCGGATCGACTTCTCTGCCTCAAGCAGCCATGTCTTCGCCTCCGGGTTGATCGCTGGAACCACTGGGGCCGTAGTGGGGCTGATCGTGCCAGTGTTGGTGACACTACCACTGGGGGTGACAACTCCAGTGCTGGTGATCGGACTGGTGGCAGCCACGTTCTGGGCGGCAATGGCATTGAGCAGCAGCGCATAGCCACGCTCAGCCTGCGCCCGCTCATTCCAGAGTTGCGCGTTCTGCGGGCTAAGTTCGGTTGCCTTGCGGAAGCTGTCCACCCCCTGCTTGAGCTTGGCTGGGTCGCTCGTCACCTGCCCACCCCAATAGAGGTAGAGGCGGGCGAGGTTGGCGTAGTGGTCAGTGTTCATCGGGCTGATCGTCAGTGCCTTCTTCAGCGTCTCCTCAGCCTTGAGGATCAGCTGGCTCTGCGCCTGGGTGGTGCTGGTTTGATCCCACTGCACACCATCTGCCCGTGGGAAGCGTTGCGGGGCCTTTGACCACTCCATGTAGGCACGACCCATGAACAGGTAGTAGTAGTCCTGGTCAGGTTGCTCCTTGATCGCCTGGTCGTAGATTTGCACACTCTGAGGCCAGTAGGATTGCGCGTCTGCACTAAGACCTTGCTTGTAGAGCATATCAGCGTGAACCAGGTTGACATTGACGCTGATCGTCAGATAGAGGACGACGGCGGCAATCGCGGCGTAGATGGCGAGGTTGACTGGGTTGGCGATCCACTGGCTGCCTACCTGCGTGCGGTTGGCCTTTGCGCTGGGAGCAACCTGGCGACGTGCGGTACTCTGGTTGGGGCGCACGATACGCGGGTCAGCCTTGGGTGCGTCAGGGCGCGGGGCGGCGGTGCTGCTGCGGGGGGAAGCCGCCTTTACTGCATCCGGGTTGCCCGTTGCATTGCCGTTGCTAGCGGGTAGGCTCTCCATATCTGCTGGAGTGACACTGGTGGTGCCGCCACTAGCGGGCTGACCGCTGCGAGCCGTGCGGCTGCTGCGTGGGGCGCGGCTGTTGCCGCCCGTCTGCCGCCCAGTGTTGCTAGCGAACATCATATTGGCGGGGGCAGAGCTGCCAGCCATTGCCATCGCTGGCACCAGGCCGGGGCCGGGCTTGAGGGCAGTCAAGATGCGGCTAAGTACATTGCTGTCGTTGGCCTTCTCCGCCTGCACGCGGGGCCGCTCGTTCTCTACCAGCACACGGTCAACAAAGACGGCGAAGGCGATGAACAGGCCCATGTATGTGTAGAAGTAGGTATAGGTGGCCGCAATCTGGATACCGACCGAGACCTCGATCAAGTGGGCGGCTACACCAGAGGCAAGAGCTAGCAGGAGCGTCTTGTTGATCAACGACTCGCTACGGCGGATGCTTCGCCAGACAAAGAAGAAGAAAGTGCCAATCATCAACAGGTAGAGAACAAGCATGACAAAGCCGCCGTTGATCAACTGATCAAGGTAGGCGTTGTGCGAACGATCTGGCGTAGCGTTGCGGAGTTCGACGTGAGCGAGGTCAGCGGGGTAATACTTGTTGTAGGCAACGTACATACTCTCTGGGCC
>Ga0123338_10000568_pt1 | contig 37663 bp, 29 predicted proteins | sample grotaG_FD_89793 | JGI IMG/M metagenome (GOLD analysis project Ga0123338, IMG submission 89793) | Glacier valley bacterial and archeal communities from Borup Fiord, Nunavut, Canada, to study Microbial Dark Matter (Phase II) -... | ecosystem: Environmental > Aquatic > Freshwater > Ice > Glacier ...
AGCCGGTTGCGGGTGTCGATGAGCTTGATGAGGCCCTTAATCATTTCCTCCGCCGCGTGGAAGTCGGCAATCACGCCGTCTTTGAGCGGGCGGATGGTTTTGATGTTATCGTGGGTTTTCTCGTGCATCTGCTGGGCTTTGGAGCCCACGGCGATGACTTTGTTGGTGGTGCGGTCTTTGGCGATGATGCTCGGCTCATCCACCACGATTTTATCGTTGTGAATGATGAGCGTATTGGCCGTGCCCAGGTCAATGGCGATGTCGCTGGTCAGGAAGCTGAAGAAACCCATTTAAGATAGCGAAACGCGGAATAGGTAAGCTGAATAACGGGCAAAGGTACGCCCCCGTAGCGCGGACTCTGCGAGTCCGCCCGTGCCACGCCGGCCGAGCTACGATGCTGCGCCTGGACCGCGCCGGCCGAGCAACGAGGCGGCGGGCGGACTCGCAGAGTCCGCGCTACGGCGCTACCCGGCCTTGTCCAGGGCCAGGCGGCCTTCCTCCAAATCCAGCTCGTTTTCGAGCTTGCGCAGCACTTCTTCGCTCACGGCGTGCTCGCGGCGCAGCCCGTCGAGCAGGCCGCGCTCGAAGTGAATCACGATTTCCTGGAGCTGCTGAAACGGGGTGAGGATGCCCTCCGTGGGGTCGGCGGGGGCGGTGGGGTCGGCGGCGTGGGCGGCGCGGCGCTGCAGGCGCTCCAGGCGCAGGCGGTAGCGCTGCCGCATCCGGCCCAGAATTTCGGCCGGGGCCTGGGTGGCGGCGGCTTCGCTGGTCAGGTAAGCCACGGTTTGGGTGGCCAGGCTCAGGCGCAGGTCCAGCTCTTCGCGCTCGGCCAGGTCGTCGGCCTCCACGCCCAGCCAGTGGATGAGCGGCCGCAAAGTCAGGCCCTGCACGAGCAGCGAAATCAGGATGACGATGAACGTGAGCAGCAGAATCGGGTTGCGCTGCGGAAACGCCGCGCCCCCCGGCAAAGCCAGCGGCAGGGCCAGCGCGGCGGCCAGCGACAGCACCCCGCGCATTCCGCCCCAGCCGATAACCGTAATTTCGGCTTGCGAGAGCGCCGGTTGCTCCGACACTTCGCTGGCGGCCTGCCCCGCCTTTCCTCCCGGCCGAATAGCCGCGCTCAGCCGCCGCAGCAGCGCCGCGCTCGGGTACACCCACAGCATCCTGGCCCCAATCACGGCCGCGCTGATGAGCACCCCGTAGCCGAGCAGCGGCCCGCGCAAGGCCGGTGCCACGCCTGCCACCACGGCCGGCAGCTGCAAGCCAATCAGGATGAAAACCAGCCCGTTGAGCAGGAACGTGAGCGTGTCCCAGACGGCAGCCGACTGCAAGCGGCCGTCGTGGGCAAAGAGGCGGCCCGAAAACTGGCTCACGAACAAAGCCGCCGCCACCACGGCCAGCACCCCCGAGCCGTGGACGGCCTCGGCCAGCAAATAAGCGGCGTAGGGCGTGAGCAAACTCAGGCTGGTGTTGATGGTGACGCTGGTTTGGGTGAGCCGCTGCAGGGCGTAGAGCGCGCCGCCCACGGCCAGCCCCACCCCGATACCCATGACGGTGACCAGCAGCAGCTGCCCGCTGGCCGCGCCCAGCCCGAACTGCCCGGTGAGCACCGCCGCCACGGCCGTGCGGTAGGCAATGAGGCCGGTCGCGTCGTTCACCAGACTCTCGCCTTCGAGAATGGTGATGATGCGCCGCGAAATGGGCAGCCCTTTCGTGGAAACGGCCGCCGACACGGCATCGGTGGGCGAAACGACCGCCGCCAGCACGAACGCCGGCCCCCAGCCGAAATCAGGCAGCAGATAATGCGCCACGGCTGCCACCAGCACCAGCGAAAACAGCACGCAGCCCACCGCCAGCAAGGTTATCGGCCGCAGCTCGGCCCGAAACGCCGACCACGACAGCTGCCAGGCCGAGGCATAGAGCAGCGGCGGCAAAAACACGAAAAACACGGTTTCCGGGGCCAGCGCCACCAGCGGCAGCCCCGGCACCAAACTCAGCCCCAGCCCCGCCAGCACCAGCACCACCGGATACGGGATGCGCAGCCGGTTAGCCGCCTCAGCCAAAGCGGAAGTAACGGCGAGCAAGGCAATGAGCAACGCGATTTCGGACATAAGATATTAAAAGACACGAGACGTTAGACATGAGACATGAGACTCCTCGTCAGACGCTCGCCGAGAAAGTCTCATGTCTCATGTCTAACGTCTCATGTCTTACTAAACTCACCTAGTCAATGCTTGAAATGCCGCACTCCGGTCAGCACCATAGCCACGCCCAACCGGTCACAAGCCTCAATTGAGTCTTGGTCCTTAATGGAGCCGCCCGGCTGCACCACGGCCCGGATGCCGGCCGCCGCCGCGATTTCCACGCACTCGGGGAACGGAAAAACCGCGTCCGAGGCCATTACGGCCCCGCGCAGGTCGAAGCCGAACGCGGCGGCTTTCTCGATGGCTTGCCGCAACGCATCGACCCGCGAAGTTTGCCCCACGCCGGAGGCCAGCAGCTGGCCTGGCCGGGCCAGCACGATGGTGTTGCTCTTGGTGTGCTTGCAGATTTTGAGGGCAAACTCCAGCGCCGCCGTTTCCTTCGTCGTCGGGGCTGATTTCGTCACGACGCGGAAGTCGGCGGCCGTTTCGGTTTGCAGGTCGGCATCCTGCTCGATAACGCCGTTGAGCAGCGTTTTGAAGAGCTTGGCGGGGAAATTAACCGGCTTCTGGCGCAGCAGGATGCGGTTTTTCTTGCTTTGCAGAATGGGCAGCGCGTCAGACGCGAAATCGGGCGCGATGAGCACTTCGAAAAACAGCTGGCTCAGCTCCTGGGCGGTGGCCGCGTCCACGGGCTGGTTCACGACGATGACCCCGCCGAAGGCCGACACCGGGTCGCAGGCCAGGGCGTTGAGATACGCTTCGCGCAGGGTCGGGGCCTGGGCCGCGCCGCAGGCGTTGGTGTGCTTGAGGATGGCGCAGGCCGGCTCACCGGCCGCGAATTCGCGCATGAGTTGCACGGCCGCGTCCACGTCCACGAGGTTGTTGTAGCTGAGCTGCTTGCCGTGGAGCTGGTCGAAGAGGGCCGACAGGTCGCCCAGAAAGGCCCCGGCCTGGTGCGGATTTTCGCCGTAGCGCAGCGGGGTTCGGACAGCCGTACCCGCGCTGTTCTCCACGTTTACGGTAAAAGAAGTCTTGGTCCAAGAGCCTGATTCGGTGCCTTGACCGACGTATTTTGCTATTTCGGTATCGTAGTGGCTCGTGCGCCGAAACGCAGCGGCGGCGTAGGCACGGCGCTCGTCAAGGCCGGGGCTGCCCTGAGTCTCCTCCAGCAGTTGCGTCACCGCTTCGTACTGCTCGCGCGAGCTGACGACGAGCACGTCGCGGTAGTTTTTAGCGGCGGCTCGCAGCAGGGCGATGCCGCCGATGTCTATTTTCTCAATCACGTCGGCTTCGGGCGCGCCGCCGGCCACGGTTTCCTCGAAGGGGTATAAATCGACCACGACCAAATCAATCGGCGGAATACCCAGCTCGGCGGCCTGGGCCAGGTCGGCCGGCTCGTGGCGCCGGTGCAGGATGCCGCCGAACACCTTCGGGTGCAGCGTCTTGACGCGCCCGCCGAACACTTCCGGGAAGCCCGTCAGGTCTTCGACGGCAATGACCGTCGCGCCTTGCTCTTCCAAAAACTTTTGGGTGCCGCCCGTCGAGTAGAGCGTTACGCCGAGTTGGCGCAGCACGGCCACGAGCGGGGCCAGCCGGTCTTTGTGGTAAACGGACAGTAGGGCGGCGCGAATCGGACGGGCATCAGACATCAAAATACTGGCGAAAGAGGAAATGAAAAAAATAAGCTGATTCGATAACTCAGCCGCCCACGAAGGTAGGCCGGCTGCTGGACCGGCCGCAACTCTGCCGCCCGTTTTGGGGTTAATCAACTCTCTTATCCGCTATTGATACGCTCGATTTAATGCTCGATTTCAGCCCTATCCCAACCCAGGCCCTCCTCACCGCTACTGCTACCGCCGAAACCGCCGCGCCGCTGCCCACGCCCGCCAACCTGGTGCTGGCTGCCGCCGCGCTCGCGCCGCGCCTGCTGGCCCAGGCCCCGCTCACCGACCAGACGGGCGGTTTCCCGACCCAGGAAATACGCTGGCTGCACGAAGCCGGGCTGCTGAGCGCCGCCGTGCCCACCAGCCTCGGCGGGGCCGGGCTGGGCGAGCCGGCCGCCACGCTGCCGCTGCTGCAATGCCTCTACCACCTGGGCCGCGGCAACCTGGCCGTGGGCCGCCTCTGGGAAGGCCACGTTAATGGGCTGCTGCTTATCCGCTTGTTTGGTACACCGGCCCAGCAGGCGCGCGCCGCCCACGACGCGCGCACCGGCCACTTGTTCGGGGTTTGGAACACCGAGAACCCCACCGACGGCGTGCGCCTGGAGCCACTGGCGGCGCAGCCGGATGGGCCGAATGGCCGCTTTCGGCTGCGCGGGGCCAAGACGTTTGCCTCCGGGGCGGGGCACGTGAGCCGACCCGTGCTCACGGGCGCGCTGCCTGGCCGCCGGGGCTGGCAGCTGCTGGTGCTGCGCGCCGATGAGCAGCGCCCGGTCTTGGACAAGAGCTTCTGGCGGCCGCTGGGGATGCGGGCCACGGCCAGCTTCCGCGCCGACCTGAGCGGGCTGGAAATCGGGGCCGACGAGCTGCTGGGTCGCCCCAACGACTACTACCGCGCGCCGTGGTTCGGGGGCGGGGCGGCGCGCTTCGCGGCCGTGCAGCTGGGCGGCGCGGCGGCCGTGCTCGACGAGACGCGCCGCTTTCTGCGCCGCCTGGGCCGCACCGACGACCCCTACCAGCGCCAGCGCCTGGGCGAAATGCTGACCCTGCACGAAACCGGCCAGCGCTGGCTGCGCGGCGCGGCCGAGCACGCCCAGCTGCCCGCCACCACGGCGGCGGCGGCAACGGTCGGGGCGCTGGCGCCGGCCCGCCTCGCCGCCACGGCCGCTTACGCCAATGGCCTGCGGGCCGCCACCGAAGACATCGCCCTGCGCACGCTGCGCCTGGCCGAGCGTAGCGTGGGCGCGCGCGGCCTGCTCCAGCCCGAGCCGTTCGAGCGCCTGCACCGCGACCTGACCCACTACCTGCGCCAGCCCGCCCCCGATGCCACCCTAGCCGACGTCGGCGCGTTCGCCCTGGGGTCGGACCGGCCGGCGTATCAGCTCTGGTAGGTTGATTTTTGGTTGGTTGTTTTTAGTTTCGTTCAGGGCGCGGTGGGCGCGGGCTACCGGCTTTTTGCTGGCAGCCCGCTCACGCGTTGAGTTTACCAAGACATGAGACGTTAGACATGAGACATGAGACTGGTATTTCGGAGTCTCGTGTCTCGTGTCCAACGTCTCATGTCTTGATAAATCCTTCATAACGCCCGAGCGGATGCCGGCAGCCCGTCCGCGCTCGCCGCTTTATCCAAACGCTGCTTTTCGCGTAAGGGCCGCTCAACACGCTGGCTTACCCATGAGCGATAAACCGACAATCAACAACCAAAAACCTTTCGACAGCTACCCGCTGCGCCCCGCTGCCTACGCCGCTACGCTTGGCCCGACGGTCGTCCTCATTCCCCACCCCGACGATGAGGCCCTGGGCTGCGGCGGGCTGCTGGCGCTGCTGCGGCGGGCGGGCCAGCCGGTGGCGGCGGTGCTCGTGAGCGACGGCACCATGTCGCACCCTCACTCACGGGATTTTCCGCCGCCCGCCCGGCGCGAGCTGCGCTACGCCGAGCTGCGCCACGCGCTGGCCGTGCTGGGCGCCGACGAAAGCGCCGTGCTGTATCTGGGTTTGCCCGACAGCCAGGTACCCAGCGAGGGCGCTGATTTTGAGGCATCGGCTAACCTGCTCGCGGAATTTATGAGCGCTCAGCGCACCCAGACGCTGCTCGTGCCCTGGCGACGCGACCCGCACCCCGACCACCGGGCCAGCGCCGCGTTGGCCACGGCTGCCCTGAGTCGGCTGCCCCACCCGCCGCGCCGCCTCGAATACGTCGTCTGGGCCTGGGAGCGGGCCGCACCTGAAGACCTGCCCCAACCCGGCGAAGGCAGCGGCTTTCGGCTCGACATCAGCGCCGTGCTGGCTCAGAAGCAGCGCGCCATCGCCGCCCACCGCTCGCAGCTCGCGCCCGGTATTATCACCGACGACCCCAGCGGATTTTTGCTCTCTGAGCACATGCTCGCGCATTTTGCCCAGCCGTTTGAAGTGTTTCTCGAAGGCTGATTTTTTGGCTTTTGGCTGGCAGCTATCGGCCGTTAGCTTTTCCGCTGAACTGTACCTTCCGGCAGAAACAAAGAAGTCAGCAGCTAACAGTCTAAAAATTTCATGAACAAAAACCAGCCCCACAGCCTCAGCGCCGGCTATTTCGACGACGTGTACCGGGCCAACGCCGACCCGTGGGCCTTCGCCAGCAGCCCTTATGAGCGCGAGAAGTACGCGGCTACCCTGGCCGCGCTGCCGCGCCCGCGCTACGAGCGGGCGTTTGAAATCGGCTGCTCCATCGGCGTGCTCACCGCCCAGCTCGCTACCCGCTGCGCGGAACTGCTGAGCGTGGACGTGAGCGAAACCGCCCTGGCCCAGGCTCGCCAACGCTGCACCGGCCTGCCTCAAGTGCAGCTTCAGCGCCTGCAAGTGCCCGCTGAATTTCCTGACTGTCAGTTCGACCTGATTCTGTTGTCCGAAGTCGGCTATTACTGGAACCTGCCCGACCTGAGTCGCGCTGCCGACCTGCTAGTAACGGCTTTGAAACCAGGCGGCCAGCTGCTACTGGTGCACTGGACACCGCCCGTGCCCGACTACCCGCTGACGGGCGACGAGGTCCACGAGCTGTTTCTGAGACGCGCTGAGCTACGGCCGCTCCACGCCGAGCGGCACGCGCAGTACCGGCTGGATTTAGTTGAGCGAGGAGAACAGTTTGTACCGTAGGCTTTAACCTGCCGGCTATAGTTTCAGATGCCGCGTTGAAACGGCAGGCCAGACTAAAGCCTACCGCACGATTCCCCATCCCGCAAATACGCCCGTAGCGCGCGCATGGCCCCGGCCAGCGGCACGGGCAGCACGGCCCCGCGCCGCTGCTCGACCCAGTGCCAAAACTGCCCGAAGGTGCCCGCCCGCCGGGCTTCGACCAGCAACTCGGGCAGGGGCACTTCCACGGCCTGAGCCAGGCGCAGCAATTCGGGCGAAGCCTGTCGCTGGCCCTGCTGCCACCAGGCGCGCAGTCGCCGCCGCGCCCGCCACACCCGCGCCAACTCGTGGCAGCAGGGCACGAGCGGCTCCTGCCCGGTTTCGGCCAGCTGCGCCCACTCGCGCAGCTGCCACGACAAACCCACCTCCACGCGGCCGCAACGGCGGGGCGACGTAACGACCCGCACGTGCGGGCTGTGGCGCACCGGCAAGTCGTGCTGGCGCAGCAGCTGCCACAGCGCCTCATCTTCCAGAAACGGCACCACCGGCAGGCCACCTACCCGCCGGTAGGCCCGCACCGTGACGGCCAGGCTGGCCCCGAAATGCTGGTGATGACGCGGCCAGGGGTCGGCGGGCGCGGCGTCGAGGCGGTGTTCCAGCTGCGTGAGCAGCAGCCGATACGCGGCATCGCGCACTTGCAGTGCGCGCACCGGGCAGCGCGAGTCGGCCGGGGCAGCAGCAGCGGCAGCAGATGCAGCCAGGGCAGCTTTGGCCGTCAGAATACGGCCGGCTACGGCTTCGGCCCCGGCGGCGGCTTCCTGCCGCGTGGCCCAAACCCAGGTCGGGGCCACAAGCGTGTCGGCATCGGTGCTGAGCAGCAGGCCGCTGCCGGGCGCTTCCACGATTTCGAGGCGGCGGGCGGCTTCGTCGAGCAGCAGGCGGCGGGCGCGGCCCACGTGCGCTTCGGCGGGCGGCAGGTGCAGCTCGGCTACGTGCAGGGCCAGACGCGGGTGCTGGGCAGCGGCGGCGCGCACCACCTCGGCCGTGTGGTCTTGGCAGTTGTTGGCCAGCACGATAACTTCTACTTCGGCCGGCGGCAGCGGGCGGCCCGCGCCATCAACTTGCCCGGCCAGGGCGGCGAGCGTGGCCGGCAAGTTGGTGGCCTCGTCTTTGGCCGGGATGATGACGCAGGCGCGCAGGAACGACGAGGGCGGCGGCAGCTGCCCGCGCAAGCAGCGCACGGCGCGCGCCAACGGGCACTCGTCCGGGCGTTCTTCGAAAGGCCGGCCGGAATCCGCTACGGCGGGGTTTTCGGGTAGAGGGCGCGGCAGCCGGCGCGGCGCGGGCCGTAGCGTCGGCGGGGCGGCCATCGCCTCCCGCGTAGCGTGGAAACGGGCCGGCGAGGCGAGTTGGTCCATAGATGAGCGGTTTCTACGCCCCCGCCCGGCTAAGGATGGGCTTTTCAGCCATCGAGCCGCATATTTTTTTAGCGCCATCTGGCGAACCCGAACAATAAGAATCAGCTTAATTCATTGTATGCAAGCTGATTAAGTATCAAACAAGCTTCTATTATGATTTAAGCTTAAATGCCAAAAAAGCCGCATCCCGTTTTGAGGACGCGGCTTTTTCCGATTGAGGAGCAGCGCTGCCGATAAACCTTGAAGTAGCTGGCAGATAGGCCACCACGCGGCCTCACTTCCCCCTCACTTCGCGGCAAGCCGAGGCTCAGCCCATGCTGCTGACGCGCGACCTGGCAAGACTCTCGCGACGGGTACCTGGCGCCTCACATCTAAGTAGGCGCAAGAAAACGAGGTAGCGCGGGTCTCTGACCCGCGCTACCTCGTCCGTTCCCTACTAAGCCAAGCCCTTAAAACGCTTCGCCGATGGCGAAGTAAAAGCCCGGCGACGAGCCGAAAGCGTAGTCGAAGCGCACGTTCACGCGGTCGCGCTGCAAGAGCGTGAAGCGCGCGCCGAGGCCGCCGGCCGTTTTGGTGGCGGCGAAGCTGAAATCGCTCAGGTTGTAGCCCACCTGCCCCGCCGAGCCGAACGCGGCCGCGTCAATCCGCCAGAAAACGTGCTGCCGCAGCTCGGCCTGAAACGTCATCATCTGCCGGTCGCGGAAGCGCTGCTCATAGACACCGCGCATCAGGTTGGCCCCGTTGTAGAGCGAGCCGCCGAGCGTGGCCCCAATGCCGGCCAGCTCCCGAAACGGCACGTCGCCGGCGTGGAACTGCCCCACGAACTGCAGGGCCAGGATGGTATTGTTCGAGCGGATGGGCTGGAAGTGGCGCGCGTCGAGCTGAAAGCGGGTGAAATTATAATCGGACCCGATGCCGGGCCGGTTGAACATGACGGTCGCGTCGAGCAGGCTGCCGGTGTGGGCGGCCAGGGCCACGTCACGCGTGTCGTAGGTCAGTTCCGGCCCCAGGCCGACGATGGTCGTGTTTTGCCGCTGGCGCTCGTCGAGCCGACCGTTATCGCTGTCGAAGAAATAGTTGGCTCCGTCGCCGTTGGTCTTGTTGTTGTCGGGTTTGTTGTCGGTCGTTTTGGTGTAGCGGTACTGCAAGCCCGCGAACAGAAACGGGATGACGGCCTTTTGCACCCGCTGATTGACGATGAGCAGCTTATTGGCTAGCACCGACTCGTTGGTCTGCTTGGTGTCGTTGCCGATGCCGTAGTAGAAAAACAGGTTGTCGTAATAGCTGATTTCGCCGCTCAGAAAATACTTTTCGCCCGGCGAATAAATCGTGTGCGCGAACTGGTAGAGCGACTGTTTTTTCTGGGTCGTCCAGTATTGAGCGCGCATGTTCGAGGGGCGCGTAGCCGAATCCTGCCCCAGCCGGCCGCTGAGCAGCACCCCCAGGCCGTAGCCCACGCCGGTTTCCTTCTGCGAAAACAGCACCGGCACCGGCAGAATGGTCAGGTTCTTCTTCTGCTTGGGCACGATAACATCGTCCTGGGCCTGAGCCGCCTGGGCCAGGCCCAGCAAAGCGAGTAGAGCGAGCGAAAAAACGCGCATAATCAATTCAATAAAAAGGTAACGGAGCGACAAAGCTACTTTAACGCGGTTGGCGGGAGTTGGGTGAGAAGGTGATTGGGTGATTGGGTGAGAAGGTCGTGGTCATGCAGAGCGCAGCGAAGCATCTCGCTCGCTCCGTTGCTAACGTTAGATTTTACTGCGCCACGCGAGATGCTTCGCTGCGCTCTGCATGACCACGACCTACTCACCTCATCACCCAATCACGCCAACAGCATACTCAGCACGCCGGCCAGCATGATGGCCTTGCACCAGGCACTGGCGGCGCGGTAGTGGCGGCGGCGGTCGGCGCGCACGAGCAGGCGCGCCAGCCAGCCCAACGGCAGCAGCGCCAAGGCCAGCAGCCAGGCCGCCAGCCAGGGCCGCCCGCCCCAGGCCAGCAACTGGCCCACCACGCCCAGCACGAGCATTACCAAACAAGCCAGGAAAAACCCCGCCACGGCCTTGCTGCGCGCCACGCCCCAGACGAGCGGCAGCGTGCGGCAGCCGTGGCGCGCGTCGCCGGGCATGTCTTCCAGGTCCTTCATGATTTCGCGCACTACGGTCAGCAGAAACGCCGCCAACGCGTAGAGCCAGACCGCTTTTTGATGAAACGCGGGCGGCAGCGCCGTCGTCGGCAGCAGCGCCGGCAGCACGATGAGCGCGCCGGTGAGCGTGGCGATGCTCACGTTGCCCACCAGCGGCAGCCGCTTGAAGCGCGCCGAGTAGCCCCACAGCAGCAGGGCCGCGCCGAGCGTGACCAGCCCCACCACCGGCGAGAGCGTCGCCGCAAACCCCACGCCCAACCCGCTCAGCACCAGATGCGCCAGCATGGCGTGGCGCCGCCGCAGCATCCGCCCCACCACCAGCCGCTCGGGCCGGTTGATGGCATCGATTTTCACGTCGTAGTAGTCGTTGATAACGTAGCCCGCCGCCGCTACCAGCAGCGCCGCCAGCACCAGCGCCCCGAAGCGCGGGGCCAGCAGCGCCTCGGCCAGCGGCTGGCCCGGCAGCAGCAGCGGCCCGCGCACCAGGGCCAGGCTCAGCAGCATGATGGCCAGGTTGGGCCAGCGCACCAGCCCCGGCAGCGCCCGCCACAGCCGCCCCGCCCGGCCGGGGCCAGCGTCGGGCAGCGGCTCGTCGGGCAGCGGCTCGTCGGGCAGCGGCTCGTCGGGGGCGGCGGCAGGCGCGGGGGGCATGGTGAAAGAAGGCAAAAGCAACGGGCTTACGCGAGAGCGGCCGAAGGTACGGCTTCGCCCAATGTTGTCATTGCGTCGTCATTGCGTCGTCATCGCGCGCGCGTCGGGCGGAAGCCGCTCAAACCAAAGCGGGCGGGCGGCTGAAAAAAGCCGCCCGCCCGCCGGGTGCGTCAGGCAAAAAAGTGGCTCAGACGCGGCGCACGTTCACGGCGTTCACGCCCTTGCGGCCCTCCTGGGTTTCAAACTCCACCCGGTCGTCCTGCTGAATCTGCCCGCCGTTGAGGCCGGTTACGTGGACGAAGAAATCTTCTTTGGTCGTGTCGTCGGTGATAAAGCCGAATCCCTTGGCTTCATTAAAAAATTTTACGGTTCCGGTCTTCATGAGTGAGGTAAGCTGAAAAAAAAGAAAAGCTTTTGACACCGCTACTGCGACGAGCGCGGCCGGCGGGCCAGAGGCCTGTTGCATACGGCGCGGCCCCGGCCGGGGTTGGGCTTGTTGCTCGTGGCTATCAAATCCGAACAAGAAACAAGAAACACTTTACTGATGGTCGCGCCACTCGTACACCCATTTGGCCTGAATCTGCTCCAGGTGGCCTTCGGTGGACTGCTCACGGGTGCCGGCGAAGTTGGGCAGGCTTAGCACCCAATCCAGCAATTCGGTGAAGCGAATGCGGTAGATTTTGGCCTCCGGGTAGTCGTCGCCGAACTTCTCATACAGTGCCTGGGCCACGTCCTCGTGGTCGGCCCAGTGAATAGGTGGTTCGTAATGCATATTTTATTAATGTGCGGATGTGTTGATGTGCGAATGTGCTGATTGTTTCCTGGAGTCACGGCAGATTCTTGGCAGAAGCAATCAGCACATTACCCACATCAGCACATTCGCACATTAGAAAAAGTCAGTGTCCCAGAAAGCTCTGGGTGGGTACGGTGACCACGATTTCGAGCGCCTGATTGGGCAGTACGCACTGGCAGGCCAGGCGCGAGGTGAGGCGCGGGTTGATGGCGCGGTCGATGAAGTCTTCCTCCTTATCGGAGATTTCGGGTAGCTCGTCGGCCCCGCGCTCGATGTACACGTGGCAGGTGCTGCAGCCGCACACGCCGCCGCAGTTGTGCTGGAGCTGGATGCCGTTGTTGAGGGCCACGTCGAGCACCGACTCGCCGCTCGCGCCCACGTGGGTTTGGCCGGGCTGGCCGTCCTGAAACTTAAAAACAACGGTCGAAGGTATCAAAATAACGGTGCCCGACGGGCCTGATTAAGGACCGCAAAGTTACGCCCGCGACGGGGGCGACGGCCTGCTATTTAAGCTTCGAGCTGCCTTCCGGGTTTTCGCTCCCTGGGTTTTCGCTCCCTGGGTTTCTACTCCCTGCGTTTTCGCTCGCCGCTTGAATACTAGCCGACAGCCCGGCGTAGAGCGCCCGCCAGGCCGGGTGGGCAGCCAGGGCGGCCTCGTGGGCGGTCAGCGTGGCCGTGTCGCGGCGCTGGGCCGGGCCGGTTTGCACGGCAAACGGCGACGGGTCGGCGGCGAGGGCTTTGGCCACGGTTTCGCGCACGAGCGGGTGCAGCAACGCCAGCGGCAGCCCGGCTTCGGCCAGCAGCGCGTCGGCCACGCCGAGCAAATGGTTGGTGAAGTTGCTGGCCCATACCGCCGCCAGGTGCAGCCGCAGCCGCTGGGCCGAAGCCAGCCGCGACGGCCGCCCGCCCAAACTGGCCGCCAGCGCCAACAGCCGCGCCTCCGTCTCGGCATCGGTCGCCTCGATGAAAACCGGCACCGTGGGCCAGTCGATAAGCCGGCCGGGACTGAACGTCTGGAGCGGATAAAACGCGCCGCCGCGCACGCCGGGGGCGTTTTCTCTCACCACGGCCAGTGGCAGCGCGCCGGCCAGATGCGCCACCACGGCCCCGGCCGGCCACGCGGCGGCGGCCAGCACGGCGGCTACGGCCGCGTCGGGCAGGGCCAGCAGGTACACGTCGGCGGGGGGCGGGGCGGCCAACGCTTCGGCCAGCGGCAGCGCGCGGCAGCCGGGCAGCGTGGCCGCCAGCTCGACGGCACTCTCGGCCGAGCGGCTGGCTACGAACGTCACCAACTGCCCGGCCGCCGCCAGGGCCGGGGCCAACGCCCGCGCCACCCGCCCCACCCCAAAAAAGCCCACCCGGCAGCCGGTGAAATCAGAATCGCGCATTAAACATAAAACATAAAAACCAGCCTGGAAAAAGGCAGTTGGCGGTCGTAGCGCAGCCCCTGACAGCCGCAGCCCCGCCGCTCGCTTCAGGCCGATTTTCCCTCGGCCAGCGCAAGTTTGACCATAAACTAACAACCTGGGGTGAAAGTAATAGTCGGGCCTTGCTACAGCTGACCACCCGATTGCGAAGTGAGGCGCGGTGAGAAACGAAAAAGAGCCGCCCCGTGTGGGGCAGCCCTTACTGATTGTGTGTGACGCGAATGCTCCGTTTGGTAAGCCCTACGCCACCGCCTTGGGCTGCCCCACCGCCGCTGGCGCGGCCACCTTCGCCGCCCCGCGCCCATTCGCCCGCCGCTGCCGCATACTCAGCAGCAGGCCGAAGCCCATGAGCAGCGTACCGCCCCAGAGCAGGTTGATAAAGGGCTTTTCGGTGGCCTTGAGGATGATGTAGTCCTTGCCCGTGGTGCTGACCATGAAGGTGAATTTGCCTTTCACCGGGTCAATCTGGTGCAGGGTGAGCTTGAGGCCCAGGTCCTCGACGATTTCCGGCACGTGGCCGATTTGGCGGTCACGGACCAGAAACACCGGGTGAACGTGGTACTGGCGGCTTTTTTCGCCGGTCACGATGATGTCGGCTTGCAGGGCGATGTCGCCGGGCAAGAGCTGTACGCCCGGCACGGTGTGGGCCTGCTCGATGGCGCGGAACACGGCGAAGTAGTCGTTGAGAAACAGCGTGTCGCCGACGCTCAGCTCGTGCGGAATCTCGGCCGACCAGGGCCGCTCCTTGCGCGGGTCGGGCACGGACGAGATGTGCGAGTAGATGTCGTGGTCCCAGAAGCGTTGCAGGGCCGGCGAGGCGAGCAGGCCGCCCATCTCCTCGTTCACCTGCGCGCGCGGATACAGCGTGAACTGCTGCCCGGTTTTCTTATCCTGGTAATTGACCCGGTAGTAGGTGTTTTCGGGCTTGATTTCGAGCGTGTCGCCGGTTTTGTAGTACGTCTTGCCCCCGGTGCGCACGTCGCCCCGCGCCACGGCCTTGTACTCGTCGTCGGTGCGGTAGAGCAGCTGCGTGTTCACGTAGCCGGGCACGCCGGGCACGTCCAGGTACTGCCCGGCGTAGGTGACATCGTAGCCGTTCATGGCCCCGGTTTCGTTGCGCCAGAGCAGCACGTTATTTTCGTTGTCCTTGTCCGACATCTCCCGCGAAATCAGCTTGCCGCTGATGTTGCGCGAAATCGTGTTCGAATAGCCCGCCGAAGCCAGGATGCCGAGCAGCATGAGCGCGATGCCCAGGTGCGACACCGCCCCGCCAGAAAGCTGAATACCGCGCCGCCACAGTCCCAGCAGGGAGCTGAAATTAGTGGTCAAACTGAAGATGCCCGCCAGCGTGAGCGCGATGAACGTCCACGACATCGTCTGGCCAAAATAGCGCACCAGCAGCACGACGAGCGCCGTGCCGAGCAGCGTTATCATGGTCGGCGTGGCCAGCGCCTCAGCCGCCGAATTGCGGTCAGTGCGCTGATACCAGAGCACCTGCGCCACGCCCGAGAGCAGGGCCACGAGCACGCCCGCCCAGAGCTGAATCCGGGTGTAGTGCTGAATCTGGTCGGCGGGCAGGGCCAGGTTAGATTTGATGTGCAGGAAACCCAGGAAGGCGTTATACACCGGAATACTGGTCGTGACAATCACCTGAAACGCGGCCAGGCAGAGCACGGCCGTGCCCATAAACACCCACAGCTCGGGGCTGTACGCAGTCAGCTCTTTCTCCGACACTGGAATGCTGCGCCAGCGGTAGGCCAGCAGCGCGATGGCCCCGACCGAGAAAACCGCGAGGTAAATTATCAGCTGCCCCGACAAGCCCAAATCCGTGAACGAGTGAACGGAAGCGTTGCCCAACACCCCGCTCCGCGTGAGGAAGGTAGCGTAGAGAATCAGGATAAATGTGGTGATAACCAACACGAAGGCCGTGCGCAGGCCCGTGCGTCGCCGCTGCCAGAGCACGAGGCCATGCAGCGAGGCGATGCCCACCAGCCAGGGAATATAGACGGCGTTTTCCACGGGGTCCCAGTTCCAGAAGCCGCCGAAGTTGAGCGTTTCGTAGGCCCAGTACGCGCCCATCATAATGCCCACGCCCAGCACCGCCCCGCCGAAAGCCGTCCAGGGCAGCGCGGGCTTGACCCAGGCCGACACTTCTTTTTTCCACAGCCCGGCGATGGCGAACGCGAACGGCACCAGCGTAAGCGCGAAACCCAGAAACAGCGTCGGCGGGTGAATCACCATCCAGTAGTTCTGCAACAGCGCGTTCAGCCCCCGGCCGTCCTTCGGAATAAAATTCGGGTTCGAGGCCCAGACGGGCAGGTCGGGCATGGCATCGCGCAGCAGGATGAACGGCGACGAGCCGAGCTTGGTCCCGCCCACGACAACGCCCAGAATCATGCTTACCAGAAACGCCTGCACCGCCGCGAACACGGCCAGCACCGGCGCTTCCCACTGCTTATTGAAGCGCATGATGCCCAGACCTAGCACCACGTGCCAGAATATCCAGAGCAGAAAGCTGCCCTCCTGCCCTTCCCAGAAGCAGGAAATCATGAAGTGCGTGGGCAGGTGGTTCGAGGAGTGGCTCCAGGCGTAGTTGTACTCGTAGCGGTGAGCGTAGATGATGTTGAACAAACACCCCACGATGCCCAGCACCGCCGCGCCGTGCACGAAAAACGCGCCCCGACCCAGCCGCTGCCAACTCGGCTCAGCCTGCCCGAGCGCCCGCCCCCGCGCCGCCTGAAAATAAGCGTAGGCCGCCACCGCCGCCGCCACGAACGCCAGAATAACGCAGCCCTGGCCCAGATTACCAATAAGTAAATTCACGAGGATGATAGTTTTTGTTTGGTGTTGGTTGTTGGTTATTTTTTCTCGTCTGCCCTGACCGATGAGAAAAACAATCGACAATAATCAACCAACAACTCAGTCAGACAAAGGTACCGCCGGGCCAACGGGGCCAGTCAGCGGCAATAGAAAACGCTCGGTAAAAGCCGCCCCGCCAGGCGGATAACAGGTAATAGCGACGGCCACTCGACTCAACCCACCCGTCCGCCAGGGTTCGGCGTAGAGCCGTTCCCGGTTAGCTTTTGGCGGAAAGGCCGGCAGCGGCAGCCGGCTCAGCACCCGTCCGGTGGCCGGGTCGCTGACGATAACCGTCAGGTCGGCTCCGCGCGGGTAGCGGCTCAGGGGTAACACCAGGAAGGCGGCTTCGGTTGCCGTGGCGCGGGGTAAATCATGGGTCAAATCACCGGGCGGGGTCAGCCCGCTGTAGCTCGCCCAGCGCTGTTGCAGCAGCGTTGGCGGCGCGGCCGTTTCGGTGGGTTGGGCCGGGTCGCTTTCGGCCACTATTTGATAGAGGTAGCGCCCCACGCCGGGCAGCGTGTCGGTGAGGGTGTAATCGGCCCGGCGCTGCCCATAGGAGTCGCGGCTCAGCGGCACGGTGGCTATTTCTTTGGCCCGAAACTCGTGGGCTTCGCGGCGCAGCACCCGGCAACGGGTGGCCTGGGTTAGCGAGTCGGGCACGTGCCAGCTTAGCGAGACGACGCGCTCGCGGCCGGGCCGGTCGGCGGGCGCGGCCGGCGACGGGCCGGCCGGCAGTCCGCGCGCGTGCCCACTCACTTGCAGCGTGAACGAGCAGAAGTCGTGCAGGTAGCCGTCCACGTCGAGCAGGTACGGCTGGCCGGCCCGCAGCTTGGGCAAGGCCACAAACAGGTCGTCCTGAGTGCCGAAGGACGTGCAGGACAGAATGCGGTACGTCGCGGGCTGACACGGCGTACCCGTGAGCACGACGAGCTGCACCCCGCGCACGTCGCGGCAGCGCTGCCCGCCCAGGTTCACGTAGTAGGTGCCGTCGGCCGGGGGCCGAAACTCGAACCACTGGTCGTTGTGGTACTCGATGCACTTGCCCGTCAGGCGCTCATCGACGCAAGCCCGCTGCACGGTGCAGCCCACGGTGCTCGACGTGATGACTTCTTCCGGGGCCAGCAGGCGGCGGTTTTCGAGGTTGTCGTTCGGTACCTGAGCGGCAACGCGGGCCACCAGCAGCCAAAGCAGACCAACAAAACTCAAAGTGCGGCCTGACAAAAGCATGGAAGCGGAACGCAGAAAAGTTACCGACGCGCCCAGCGCGGCTCAGGACTCGAGCGGCTGGCTCGCTGCCGGGACCGCCGCCTCCCGAAACCGCAGCTCCTCGTACTGCCGCTCGATTTGGGCGTGGAAGCTGGCCGGCAGCGCGGTCCAGTCGTGCAGGTCCACGATGATGGGAATGTTGCTCTCCACCAGGGCGTAGCGCAGGGCGGCCAGGCGCGACGCAGGTAGCGGCTGAAGGCCAGGGCAGCGCAGCACCAGGTCGAGGTCGCTGGCTTCATGGGCCTGCCCGTTCACGCGGCTGCCGTAGGCCCACACGGTTACACCAGCGGGCAGGAAGCGGGCCAGCAGCTCGTCGAGCATCGCGCGGTGCCGGGGTTGAAGCAGCATTTGTTTAATGATTAATGGTCAATGGTTAATGACTGGTCATTAACCATTGACCAGCAATGCCTGATGCACGGCATCGGCATCGGGGATAAAGTCAGGTAGCAGCGCCAGGGTGCGATTGGCGTAGGCGGCTCCGTAGTCGTGGGCGGTTTCGTTGCGAACATCGCGGTAGGCGAGCCAGCGCTCAACTACGGGCAGCGGCAACAAGTCAAACAAAGCCGCCCGTCGGAACACTTCTTTGTAAGGTAGCATATCAGCCTCGCGGTGCGAAGCCAAGTAAGGGCGCAGGCGCTATTTCAACAGCTTGCCCGCTATTTCCACCAGCAACTCAAACTCCTTGACGCAAGCCGAGCGGTACAGCTCCGCGTCTTCGCCGTCCGGCCCCTCTGCCTGGTAGCGCTCCCAGGCCCGCCGAAGCGTCCGCAGGCAAGTGGCGTAATGGGTCAGGTCGAGGAGGGTTTGCACGGCTCAGGCTTTTCTAGCGCGCCATTGCCGTGGGGGGCGGGCCGGTTTTGCCCAGGTCTTTTTCCACGTACTTGCTCGGGCACTTGGTCAGAATCTGGTCGGCCTCGAAGACATCGCCCTTCATGGCCCCGACGATAACGACCTGCTCGGACTTATCCAGGTCCTGGGGCTTGGGATTGCGATAAACCACGCGCTGAGCCACGCGCAACGTGTCCATCATTGTGAAGGCGAAGTAGTTAGGGTTCACTTCTGGGTTGTACTCCTGCCCCATCGGGCGCTTGTCGGCATCGCGCGGCAGCGTGCCCACGACGTGGACTTTGGACGCGTTGCCGCTCGCGGCCAACTGCCGCGCGATGCCGAAAGTAGAATACGTACTCGCGTCGGCCATCGTGGTGATGATGATGCCCACGGCGGCGGCGATGATGACCAAGACGAACAGGTGCGACTTTTTCATATCAGTTAATGTGCGGATGTGATTGATGTGCGAATGTGATGTGGGGTGTGCTAATTGCCTCAACGGAAACTCCGATTACAATTCGCACATCCGCACATTTCCCACATTAGCACATCAATCAATTATTTCTTTCTCCAGGCGACTCACCTTGCGGTCAAGGCGCACCAAGTACAACAGCAGGCCGCTCAAAATGATGACAAGCACGAGCACCACGACGTAGATTTTCCCATCCTGGCGCAGCGCGTCGGCCATTTCGGGCTGGTCGGTGGCAACTTGGGTAGTGGCTTGGTTGGCGGCCGTCGTGGCCTGAGCCAACGCCGAACCGGCCAGCAGCCACAATGGTGTAAGCAGCATCAGCGCCCGGCTAAGCCAGCTGCTTGGCTTGTTTTTCTTGTTTTTCATAAATTTTTTCCCGCACGAAAGTCAGGCGGCAAGCCACCTGCGTTATCCAGACCCCGAGCAGCGTCCAGCCGATGACGGCCGGGTAAAATACGAGGCGCATGTTACTGTCGAGGTCGTAGTTGCTGAAGCCGGGGTTGCCGCCCATGCCAGGGTGCAGCGAAGCCGAGGCCAGTCGCGGGATGATGAATAGCAGCGGAATGGCCGCCGCGAAGGCGAACACGTTATAAATAGCCGAGAGCCGCGCCCGCTGCTGCTCGTCCTGCACCGCGCCGCGCAGCACCAGGTAAGCCCCGTAGATGAGCATCGTGACGGCCGCGCAGTTGAGCTTGACATCGGTCGTCCACCACGTGCCCCAGGTGTAGCGCGCCCACAGCGAGCCGGTGAGCAGGCCCAGCACTCCCAGCAAAGTCCCCGCCTTGACGGTTTCGTAGGCCAGCGTGTCGAGCAGCGGCGAGGGTGCGCGCAAGTACCGGATGGAATTGACTACCGACAGAGCCAGCAGCGTCGTCATGCCGAACCACATCGGGACGTGGAAGTACAGGTTGCGCTCGGTTTCGTTGAGGATGGCCAGGCGCGGTATCGGCCCCAGCAATCCCGCGATAACCGTGTAGCCCAACAGGGCCACGGTGGCCCACTTCCACCAGTCGGCGCGGCGGGTGAGCTGCCGGTTCAGCCACCAGAGCGCGGCCACGTAGGCGAGCGTCGCCACCACGCCGATAATTGCTTTCTTGACGGCAGGGTCCATAAAAACAGAATAACTAGCGGGAGCGCTCAGCTCCGCCACAGGAACGGAAACAACAAATAAGACACCGCGCCCACAATAAAGTTCAGGGCGAGCAGCGTCACGATGCTGCCCTGACTGGCGGCCCAGGGCAGGCCGTCGAGAGCATTTTTGCTAACCTTGACCAGCAGCAAAAGTACGGGCACGAGCACCGGCAGGCCCAGCACGGCCAGCAGCGTGCCGCCCCCACCCGGCCCGGCCCGGCCCGCGATGCCGCCCACCAGCGTGAGCGACGACCCCAGGCTGACGGCCCCCAACGCGATGCTGCCCGCATAAAGCGGCCAGTTCTGCACCGGATTGCCCAGCAGCAAGGTATAAAGCAGCAGCCCTGGCCCAGACAAGGCTAACAGCAGCAGCGAGTTATAGCCGATTTTGGCCAGCACCACGGCCTCAGGCCGCGCCACGGTGTAGTAGTAAAGCCGCAGTCCGGCCGACTCGGTGGCCAGCCCGCGCCCGGCCGCGCCCAGCGCCGCGAAGAGCAAGATTATCCAGAACAGCGCGTTCCAGGCCGGGGCCGGGGGCGCGCCGCCGCGAAAGCTGAAGCTGAGGTAGCTCACGTAAATCGTGCCGCCCACGTAAAGCAGCAAACCGCCCAGCGCGCTCCGCTGCCGCCACTCCAGGCGCAGGTCTTTGCGCAGCAGCAGCCATATTTCGGCGGGGAGGGACATGGGATTAGGGTATGGGGGTAGGAGGGTGAGAGGGCAGGAGGGGCGTTAGGTAAGGAGGTCGGGTCATTGCGAGCGAAGCGAAACAATCATACCTGTTAAGCCACGTCTGACAAGCTGAATAATGAGCCGAACAGGTGCGGTTTCTTCGCTCGCAATGACCCGACCCGCCTTACCCAATCCCCTCCTGCCCTCTCACCCTCCTACCCTCATACCCTAAAAGTCGTGGCCCAGCGTGACGAACGCCTTGGGCGGGGTGGCCTGGTAGTTTTCGCGGGGCCAGGCCAGGTCGAACTTGCCGTAGAAGCCCAGGATGGTGGTGCGCACGCCCACGCCGTAGCCCACCAGGATGGGGTTGGAGAAGTTGGTGACAGTGCCCGAAAAGGGGTTGCCGGTGAATCTAATCGTGTTGTTCGAGTTGTCGGTGCCGAACGGGTTAGGGCCGTCGTAGGCGGTGCCGGCATCGAGGAAACCGATAAATTGCAGGTTGCGCAGGAAGCCCGAGTTGATGGGGCCGTTGCTCAGGTACTGCACGATGGGCAGGCGCAGCTCGGTGTTGAGCAGCACGTAGCGCGCGCCGACGCGCTTGCTCAGGTCGAAGCCGCGCAGGTTGGTCACGAACTGCTGACTGAAGAGGTTGGTCGGGTCGGGGCTGCCGCCGAGCAGGCGCGCGTCGGCGTAGTTCTGCCCTATCCAGTTGTCCATGCCGCCCATGCGGAAGTATTGCGGGGCGGGGCCGTCCTGGCTGCGACCGTAGAACTGGCCGTAGCTCAGACGCGTCGCCCAGACGAGCTGGCGGTGCAGGCGCTGGTAGTGCCGGAAGTCGATGAAGAACTTGCCGAAGCTGTTGGCCTTGTCGCGCACGTCGTTGAGCTGCTGCACGCCCACCTTGAAGCGGGTGCCGACGAGCATGTTTACGCCCGTCACGCGCGAGTTGTCAAATACCAGCTCGGCCCCGTAGCCCACGTAGTTGCGGTTCAGGTCGAGGTTGGTTTGAGTGGCCCGAATCAGCTCGCGCGACACGTTTTCGTAGCGCGGGCCGCCGCGCAGGCTCAGGTTGTGCGTGAGCGGGTAAGTGATGGTGGGCTGCACGGCGTGGCGGCCGTAGCGCAGGGGCGAGTTCGAGTTTTCGCTCTCAAAAAAGTACGCCTGCTTCTGGTAGGCGATGGTCCAGTCGAAGCGCCGCGTCACGTTCGTGTACGACACGTTGATGTCGCTCGTGCGCAGGTCGAGCTGCGCGAAAATGCTGGCCTGAAAGCGGTTGTTCTCGAACGCGTCCGACAAATTGGCCTGCAGCGTGAAGCCAAAGCCGAGCAGCGGGTTGATGGCCACGCCCGTTATCAGGTTGTCGGCCATGAAGCGCGTGTCGTAGCGATACGGCCCGCTCAGGCCCGTGGCGGCGGTCGCGCCGGGGGTGGGCAGGCCGGTGCGGGTGCGCGCGTCGCGGCGCCGTATCACCGGCGTGTCGTCGTCCTCAAACTGGTAGCCGCTCGGGCTACTGGCGGTCGGCGTAGGAGTCGGGGCGGGGCGCTCGGCGGGCGCGGGCGCGCCGGGGGCCGGGACTGGAACCGTGGCTGGAGCCGGCGTGCTCGACGTAGCAGCCGCGCCCGGCGTGGCAGCCGAATCGGGCGTGGCGGTGGCTGGCGTAGTCGGGGCCGAGCTGGTGGGCGCGGCAACGGGCTGGGCGGGCTGGGCGGGCTGAGCCGGTGCGGGCGCGGGTTGCGAGCGGCGCTCCAGAATCTGCTGGCGGGCGGTTTTGCCCAGCTTCAGGTCGGCGGGCAGCGCGAACCGCGGATACAGATAAAGCAGGTCGCGGGCTTGCAGCTGCGGGGCTAGGGCCAACGCCCCGGTCGCCGGGCTGAAGTCGAAATCCTGAATATTAGTGTTGAAGCTGCTCACCGGCTGGTGCTGCCGGCTGCGGAGCGAGTACCGATACAAGGCCCGAATGCCGCTCTCCTCGCCCAAGTATAGAATCTCGTCGTCGGAAATGGCCCGCGGGCGCGTCTCGTTCGAGATGGTGCTCACCAGCGACTCGATGGGTTGGGCGCGCCCGTCGAGGTGGCACAAATACAGGTCGTAGTTATTGACGACCGTGGGGAACGTGGCCCGCCGCGCCCGGCCCGCCGAGTCGAGGTAGCGGTTCGAGCTAAATACGACGGCCTTGCCGCCCGGCAAAAACACCGCCTGCTGGTCGTCGAACAAGTCGTTGGTGAGCTGCTCGGCCCGCCCGCTGCCGGCCCGCAGCAAATAAATGTCGTTCTGCCCGTCGCGCACACCCGTAAAAACCAGCGCTTTGCCATCGGCCGAATAACTCATGTCGAGCACCTGCTCGTAGGGCGCGAACGCCGTGACGGGCTGCCGCAGGCGCAACGCACCGCGCACGGAGCTACCCACCCGCGCCAGCAGTGCGTTGCCCATCGCGTCGAGCAGGCGCAGGCGCATCCGGCCGTGGTGGAACTCGGCCACGCCGAGCTGCTCGTTGCCGCGCCAGGCCAGCACCGGCAAGCGGGTTTCGACCACCTGGTCGGGCGTGTGGTAGCCGCCTTGCAGCAGGGTGCGGCGGTGCGAGCCGTCGCGGTTGGTCACCACGACGCGGTAGCGGCCCTGCTCGTTGGCGGCGTAGGCCAGGCGCTGGCCATCGGGGCTGAGCACGGGCTGCGAATACACTTCCAGCCCGCGCCGGTTGCGGGTGCTGAGGCGGTTGGCCTCGGTGAGCGAGGTCAGCGAGGCGATGGACGAGCCGGTGTTGATGTCGCGGTAATAGCCCACCCAGTTGCGCAGAAACACCTTGAACGGCACGTTGAGCGACGACGAGATGCCGACCTCGACATCGCGCGTGATGCGGGTCAGGTTGAGCACGTTCTGCACCGTGGCGTAGCCGTAGCGCTCGGCGATGTAGTTCCAGAGGCTGTGGCCGGCCAGGCGCGGGTTGCGGGCCAGAAACGGGGCCGTCCGGTTGCCATCCGGGTACTGCCGGGCCATGTCGCGCATGTAGGCATCCATGTCCACGCTCCAGCCCTCGGCCGCGTAAGCCGACGCGCCGCTGATGAACCAGTCGGGCAGTTGCAGCAAGTAGTTGGCTTGCAGCACTTCGCGCAGCGAGCCGCCGTACATCATGTCGTTGAGCAGCACCTGGGTGAGCTGGTAGCTCAGGTCACGCTTGTAGTCGGTCTGCCGGCCCGTGAACGCGATTTCGACCTTGACCTGACGCGCGAGCTGGGCTTCGCCGCCGTTCACGGCGTTGGCCACGGGCAGCCCGATGTTGCTCTGCCGCAGGTCGCCCACCGAGTTGTAGAGCATGAGCGTCGTCTTGCCGTAGGGGAAATACCCCACCAGGGCCGTGATGCGCAGCAATTCCTGCTCGGCATACTCGGCCGCGCGGCGGGCGCCCGGCTCGCCGCCGTCGTAGAAGTAAACGTTGAAGTTCTGGGTCGTGAACTGCTGCCAGTTCAGGCGCTTGTACTGCACCCGCACCCGCCCAAACGGCTCTTGGGCCGACTGCGCGCGGGCCAGCGGCGCGCCCAGCAGGCTCCCCAGCAGCAGCAGCAGCAGTAGCCCCGTTGCCGTCCTGGCTTCGGGGCGGCCAGCGGCGGGCGGGCAGAAAATCGAGCGAAATTTCACGGCGATAGCAGGCAAAGAGAAAGTGAGAAGCCCCGGCGGGCGCGGCGGCAATTACGGTAGCAACCAAAGCGACAGCCCCAGAGTCGATACGTTCTACTTTTGAGCACTCGGTTTTGGGTATTGGGTGTTGGGTGTTGAATAAAAAAACCTGATACCTAATACCCAATACCCAAAACCCAAAACCGAGTGCTCAAAAGTAGAACGTATCGACTCTGGTAACAGCCCCACCAGTTCGCCCCTACAACGCCCTACGTAAGCGCGCTGTTGCCGACGGAGTTCACCGGGGGCGGAAAAAGGCTCAGGTAGCGGGCTAAGGTAGCATCGGGCCAGAGTTCGGCCCCGGTTTCGAGGTGGTCGGCGAGCAGCGCGGCCAGGCGCGGAGCCAGACTGACGCCCTTCGAGCCGAAGCCGCCGAAAAAGCTCAGCCAAGGCAGCGCCGGGTCGGGGTGGCGGCCGAGCAGCGGCCGGCGGTCGCGCACGGCGGGCCGGGTGCCGCGCCGCTCACCGAGCACCTCGAACGGCTGCCCGGTGAGCGCGGCCAGCCGCTCGCGCAACTCGCGGCGGTCGTCGTTGTCGATGGCCAGGTCGGCAGCCACTTGGCCGGCCAAATCCGCTTCGGCGAACGGCGGCCAGCGGTACGTGGCCCCCACCCGAAACTGCCCGGCCGCCGCGCCCGGCACCACGTAGGCCCCGCGATTGAGCACCTGCCCGGCGCTGAGGCCGGGCGCGGCCACGTCGAGCACCGCGCCCCGGTTGGGCGTGAGCGGCAGCCAATCGAAATAAGGCGAAGCCAGCGCCGCCGCGCCCTGGCAGCACACCACGCGCCGCGCCCGGACTGGCTCCGCGCCGGGGCCGGCGGCGCTGGTTTCGGCGGGCGCATAAATAACGCCTCCGTCCTCAGCCACCAGATTTTCCCACTGAAAAACTTCTTCGCGCAGCCAGCCCGCCGCGCGCCCTTGCCGGGCCAGGGCGGCCAGCGTAGCTTCCACCCGCAAGTGGCCTCCCCCGCGCAGCCAGGCCCCGCCGTGCGGCCCGACCACACCCGGCAACGTCAGCGGCCCGGTTTCGATGCGCTCCAGAAACTCGCCCCAGGGGTTTTCGGCGGCGCGGGCCAGCACCTGCTGCTGCTCCTGGGCCGAGCCGAACACTTTCAGAATCAGGCTTTCCTGGAACAAGTCTTCGCCCAGCTCCGCGCTGAGGTTTTTATAGTAGGCTACGGCGTAGGGCAGCGTGTCGGGGGCGCGCCAGGTGAGGGCGAAGCGCTTGCCGGCGACGGGGTTCATCAGCCCGGCCGCCACGCGCGAGGCGGTGTCGGGGCGCGGGTCGTCATAGACGAGCACGCGGCGGCGGCGCGCGCGCAGCGCGCGGGCCAGGATGGCCCCGGCGATGCCGTGGCCGATGAGCAGGTAGTCGTACATGAAATGTGGCGCGAGCTTCAGCTCGCGGTCGGCAAGAAGAGCCGCGACGGGTGAAGTGGCGGGCCAGGTGAAATGTTAAGTGGCAAGCTACTCCGGCTGGCCGACTGCGAGCTGAAGCTCGCACCACATTACTCTTACCTTCGAGCCATGCTTGAAATCGTCTGCTTTACCTTCAACGGCTTCGCCGAAAACACCTACCTGCTCCTCGACGAGGCCACCCGCGCCACGGCCATCGTGGACCCCGGCATGTATTCCCGCGCCGAAGAGCAAACCCTGACCGACTACATCACGAAGGAAAAGCTCGACGTGCGGCTGCTGCTCAACACCCACGCCCACATCGACCACGTGCTCGGCAACGACTTCGTGCTCCGCACTTACCCCGGCATCCCATTTCTGCTGCACCCGCTCGACCTACCCACGCTACGCGCCGTGCCGACTTACGCCGCCAACTACGGCTTCCCGGCCTACGCCCCGGCCGAACCAACCGGCGAGCTGGCCCACGGGCAAGCCATCGAGTTGGGTGAGAGCCGCTTGCGAGTGCGTTTCACGCCCGGCCACGCGCCCGGCCACGTTGTGCTCTACGACGAAGCCGGCGGGCAGCTCGTGGGCGGCGACGTGCTGTTTCGGGGCAGCGTGGGCCGCACCGACCTGCCGGGCGGCGACCATCAGACGCTGATTAAGAGCATCAAGCGCGAGCTGCTGAGCTTACCCGATGCCACGGTGGTGCATCCCGGCCACGGCCCGAGCACGCGCGTGGGCGACGAGCGGCGGACCAACCCGTTTCTGACTTAGCCGGATGAACGCCATTTTCTGGGCGGCGCTGGCCGCGCTGTTGCTGCTGTGCGTGCCGGAAGCCCGCCGCCATCCGCGCCTCATCGCGTTGGCGGCCCTCCTCTACGGGCTGGACGACTTGGCCGTGATGCTGCCCGTCTGGTATCAGATGCAAGTGTCGGGCACGCATGGTAACTGGACCGGCAAGCTGCTGAGCGTGGGACTGAGCCTGCTGCTCATCTACGGTTTTCGGGTGGTAAGTCCTGCCGAGGCGGGACTGACGCGGCCCGCGCCCGGCTCCTTGCGGCAAGTGCTGCCGGTGGTGCTGGCGCTGACAGCTTTGCAGTTCGGAGGCGCGTTCTGGTTTCGGCACACTCACGCCGCCCTACCGCCCGGCTGGGAAGGTCACCTCTACCAATGGACCATGCCGGGCCTGGCTGAGGAGCTGTTCATCAAGGGCTTGTGGCTGGGGCTATTGGCGCGGGTGTTTCCGCGAACGCTGCCGTGGCTGGGCACCCGCACGAGTTGGGGCGGGGTAATCGGGCTTGCGCTGTTCGTACTCGGCCATGTGCTGACCTTTAATATGGGACCGCTGCAATTTCTACCAGGCATCCGCCCCTCGTTGGAAGTGCCGCTGACTGTCGCGTTCTGGGGCGGGCTATTTTTATGGGTGCGTGAGCGCACCGGCTCCACTCTAGCTGCGGTAGTAGCGCATAACCTCATAAACGCGGCATTGTACCTGGGCCTGGCGCTGCCCTGAAGCAGCTTTACTTTGTCGGCATCAAACCGATTTGACTTTTCCCGCCCGGCTTATGTCCTTTCCGAAAAAACTGCTGCTGACCCTGAGTTTACCATTGCTACTAGCGACTTACGCCCGCGCCCAGAACCTGGTCAGCGGCCGGGTGCTCGACCGGCAGACCAACCAGCCGGTGCCCTACGCCAGCGTGGCGCTGCTGGGCACGCCCTTCGGCACGACGAGCAACGCCGAGGGTGAGTTCGCGCTCAACGTGAGCCGCTTGCCGGCCCGGCTCGTGGTGGGCCAGCTCGGCTACGGCCGCGACACGGTGGCCGTGGCGGCGGCCGGCGCGCTGGCCCGCCCGGTGGCGCTGACGGCGGCCCCGGTGCAGCTGCCCGACGGCGAGCAGAGCACGTTCACGGCCGAGCTGATTAAGAAAGCGTACCGCGTGCTGGTGCGCGACCAGGCCCGCAAGCAGTACGGGCAGGCGTTTTACCGGCAGACGAGCCGGCTCGACAACCGGCCCCTCGACGTGAACGAGATGGTGTGGCAGGTGCGCGCCACCAGCGCCGGCCTCGACGGCACGGTCCTGACCCAGGCCCGCTACGCCCGCAAAAAAGACGCGCTGGTGAACTACCGTAATTTTTCGGTGACCACCCGCAACTTCAGCCTGCTCCGGTCTGGCTCCGACACCGTGCGCGCCGGCCAGATTCTCGGTCCCAACCCGGCCGAGTATTACACGCTGAAGCTCAATGGCATCACGCAAAGCGGCGGCCAGAGCCTGGCTCAGATAGCGTTCGAGGGCAAGCCGGCTTATAACGACAAGCACGTGGTCGGGCAGCTTTTCATCGACCTCGACACGTACCAGATATTGCGCTTTCAGGCCACGACGGACGTGCAGTCATCGGCCAATAATCCGCTGTTCAAGCTTCGCAACCCGCGCCTGACGTATGACTACACGTTTCGGGCCGGCCCGGACGGGGCCGTGCCCGACCATCTGCTCACGACCTACTCTGCCATGCTGGGCCGCCTGCTGAAATCGGATGTGCAGTTAGCGGCCAATGGCTTCACGTATTTTTACGACTGGCGGACCACACCGACGACCGGTACGGACTACGCCCAGGCCAACGGCAAAGCATCGGACCTAGCCCTCATCAAGGCCACCACTTACGACCCCGCCTTCTGGCGCGACAACCCGGTGGTGAAGCGCACCCCGCTCGAAGAGGAAATCATCCGCTCGTTCGAGCAGGAAAAAGCATTTGGGACGATGCTCGACAAGTAAGGCGGCTGCCGGGCTGCCGGCCTTTCGCCGGCTGTCCGGTCATCGTTGTTGAGCTTTGGTTGCGAAGCTCGCCGCTCAAAACCGCGCAACGCCTGAACGGACAGCCGGCGAAAAGCCGGCAGCCCGCCCAGTCGCCCGCGCCCGCCCACCCTCCAAATTGTTCCTTAATAATTCCTCATTGATACTTGAAGAAGCATCTGCCCAACGCGCTGACTTGCCTGAACCTGCTGTGCGGGTGCGTGGCGCTGCTCTTTATTTTTCGGGGGTTTCCCGTCATTGGGGCGTGGCTGGTGGGCGTGTCGGCGGTGGCTGATTTTTTCGATGGGCTGCTGGCGCGGGCCTTGCGCGTGTCGTCGCCCATTGGCAAAGACCTCGACTCGCTCGCCGACATGGTGTCGTTCGGAGTCGTGCCGGGGGCTATTTTGTTTCACCTGCTCGAAACGAGCACGAACGCGCTGACGGGCACGGACTCTGGCGGGCTGCTTTCGACCGGCTCGCTCCCGGCCCTGGTCAACTCGATTCTGGGACTGCTGCCGCTGCTGGGCTTCACGGTCAGCATCTTCTCGGCCCTGCGGCTGGCCAAGTTCAACAACGACACCCGGCAGACGACCTCGTTTATCGGGCTGCCCACGCCGGCCTGCACGCTGGTGGTGGCCGCGCTGCCGCTGATGCTGGCCGACGACCGGTTCGGGCTGCGCGGGTTTATCCTGAACCCGTGGCTGCTATTGGGGCTAACGTTTCTGCTTTCCGGGCTACTCGTTGCGGAGTTGCCGCTGTTTGCGCTCAAGTTCAAGGACTTGCGCTGGGTGGGCAATCGGCGGCGCTTTATCTTCGTAGGGCTGGCGGCGGCGCTCGTGCTGGGGCTGCGCGCGGCGGGCGTGCCGCTGGCCGTGCTGCTGTATGTGGGGCTGTCTGTGCCGGGCCGGGTGCGGGCGCGGTAGCTGTTTCTGGTTTCTGGTTTTCAGGGCGTAGGTTCTCGCAGAGTTCCGCTGAGGTTTACGCAGAGGTTCGCAGAGTGCAAGCGCCGCTACCTTGCTTGGCTCAAGCTTAAAACAAGAAACAAGAAACAAGAAACCTGCTCGTCGCTAACTTTGGCCGGCTCCCGCTTAAGACTCTAAAACCGTATGCGCCCCGTTCGTTGTCTGTTTGTAGTGCTGGCCTGGCTTGGCAGTTCGGCGGCCTGGGCGCAAAAAGGTACGCCGGGTCAGACCGGGGTCGTCAGCCTGCGCTGGGACGCGTCGGCCACGCTGCCGCCGCCCGTGGGCAGCCCGACCGACGCGCCGGGCCGCCGGGTGCCCACTTTCCGGGGCGCGTACCACGGCCCGACCGACGCGGTGGGCACCTACACGCTGCGCCTGCCGGGCACGGCCACGAGCGCCGCCCTGCGCGAGGCCGCCTACGAGCCGCTGCCCGAGGCCGACGCGCGCCTGCTCACGGCCGCCGAAACCGCCCGCCTGCCCGCCACGCCCACCCTGACGCTGCGCACCGGCACCGAGGCCCGCCGCCCGGTGAGCTTCGTGCTGCTGCAGCCCGCCCGCCGCAACCCGCAGACCGGCCAGGCCGAGCGGCTCGTCTCGTTCCGCGTGGCCTACGAAACCGGTGCCGGTGTGGGCGCTGACGCTAACCTCGGCGCTGGTCCGGTTACCACTCCCCAGGCGGCCGCCCGCGCGCACGTGACGAGTTCGGTGCTCAGCGTCGGCGACTGGTTTAAGCTCGGCGTGCCGCGCGGCGGGGTATATAAGCTCGACGGGCCGGCTTTGCAAAAGCTGGGCGTGAACATGAGCGGGCTGGACCCGCGCCGGGTGCAGCTCTATGGCAACGCGGCGGGCCTGCTGCCCCAGGCCAACGCCGCGCCGCGCATCGACGATTTGGCTGAGAACACGCTGCTCTTCGTGGGCAACAACGACGCGGTGCTCGACGCGGGCGAGTATTTTCTGTTTTATGCCCGCGGGCCGCACGTGTGGCGGCCGAGCCAGCCGGGGCGGGCCGCCCGAACCGGCCTGCCCGGCTACGCGGGCCTGCTGGGCGAGGGCGGCCGCTGGAAACACCTCACTAACCACTACTGCGACACGGCCTACTACTTCCTGACCGTGGGCAGCCGCCCCGGCCGGCGCGTACTCACGCCCGCCCCGCCCGCCCCGGCCCCGACCGGCGCGCTCATCACCCGCTTTCTCGACCGCCGCTTTTATGAGCACGACCTGACGAGCCTGCTGCGCTCGGGCCGCCGCTGGGTGGGCGAAAGCTTTAAAATCGGCACCAGTGGGGCGGGCAGCGTGAGCCGCGAGTTCAGCTTCAGCACCGACGGCTACGCCCCGCTGACCGACCTCACGCCCGGCGACACGCTGCGCCTGACGGCCGTCGTGGTGAACACGGCCGCCCAAAGCAGCACGTTCAGCCTGACGCTGAATGGCACGACGCTGGGCGCGCAAACCGTGCAGGCCATTCCGCGCGGCTCGTTCACGACCGTCGCCCAGGACGACTACCGCACCTACACCGTCCTCACGCCGGCCGGGCTGACCGACCCCAAGGTGACGGTCGCCTTCACCTCCTTCGACCCCGTTGGCGTGGGCTACCTCGACTACCTGGAGCTGAGCATCAAGCGCGAGCTGCGGCTGAACGGGGCTTTCTTGGAATTTAACTCCCTGAACTATAACCGGGGGCCGAACACGACGGGCACCTTCGTGGTGGGCGGCCTGGGGACGGGCGCGCAGGTCTGGGACGTGACCAACCCGCGCCGGGCCGTGGCCCAGACGCTCGACGCGGGCGGCCGCTTCGTAGCCTTTACCGATTCGGTGCGCGAGTTCGTGGCGGTGCAGCCGTCGGCTACTTTCGACGTGCCCCGGCTCTGGGGCCGGCTGCCGAACCAGAACCTGCACGCGCTCAACCTCGACGGCAAGCTTGACCTGGTTATCGTGACGTATCCGCCTTACCGGGCGCAGGCCGAGCGTCTGGCCCAGCACCGCCGCGACTACAGCCGGCTCAACGTGGCCGTCGTCACGACCCGGCAGGTGTTCAACGAGTACAGCTCGGGCGGGCAGGACGCGACGGCCATCCGCGACCTGATGAAGCAGGTGTATGACCGCAACCCCGACCCGGTGGCGCGGCGCAATTACCTGCTCTTGTTCGGCGACGCCTCGTTCGACTATAAATCCTCGCCCTACAACGACGCGAGCCAGGAGCCGGCCTGGTGGAAAGCTGAGCGCGCGCCCTTCGCCACGACGGCCAACTTCGATGCCGCCAACCAGAACCTGGTGCCGACCTACCAGTCGCGCGAGTCGTTCATCCCGGTGTCGATATCCTACAGCGGCACCCGGCCCAACCTGGAAGGGGAGAACAGCTATTCTTCCGAAGATTATTACGCCTTGCTCGACGACAGCGAGGGCGAGTGGACGGAATCGACGGGCGGGATTTTTGAGGCAACCGACATTGGGGTGGGCCGCTTGCCGGTGCGCTCGCCGCGCGGCCAGCCCAACGACGACACCCAGGCCCGGCAAATGGTGGACAAGCTGCTCGACTACGACGCGCCGGCCAGCTTCGGCAAGTGGCGCAACCGCATTCAGCTCACGGCCGACGACACGGACGTGGAGAAAGACAATGGCTTCGCGGTGGAATCCGAGCAGTTTTACGCCCCCACCCTCGAAGCCGCCGAGCCGGCCTACAACCTGCGCAAGAACTACCTGGACATGTTCCCGCAAATCAGCACCGCCGCCGGACAGCGCTCGCCGGCGGCGATGGCCGCTATCAGCACGACGCTGGAGCAGGGCGCGCTGCTGACCGGCTACACCGGCCACGGCGGGCCGAGCGGGCTGACCGACGAGCAAATCGTGAACCCGGCCATGCTGCTGGCCCTGCGCAATGAGCACCGGCTCACGTTTTTCGTGACCGGCACCTGCGACCTGAGCCTCTATGACAACCCGGAGTTTACCTCGGCCGGCGAGCAGGTGCTGACCGACAACGCCACGGGCGGGGCCATCGGCCTGTTCACCACCACGCGCGTGGTGCTGGCTACCTTCAATAAAGATATAGTCAATAACTTCTACGCCCAGATTTTGCTGCGCGACGCGGCCGGCCGGCTGCCTTTTTTGGGGCTGGCTTCGGGACAGGCCAAAAACGCCTTGCCGAGCGGCGACCTCAACAACCGCAACTACACCCTGCTGGCCGACCCCACCACCCGCCTGGCCTACCCCAGCCAGCGCGTGGTGCTCGACTCGATTAACGGCCGCTACCTGGGCGGCAACGCCAGCACGAGCCGCGACACGCTGCAAGCGCTGGGCGCGGCCCGCCTCAGCGGCCACGTCGAAGCGCGCGGGGTGCTGAGCACGGGCTTCAACGGCACGGCCGATATTACCTTGTTCGACAAGCCGGTGAGCGTGATGACGCTCGGCGATGCCGGCTCGACGCCGGTGCCGGTGCGCACCCAGGAAAACGTGATTTACGGCGGGCAGGCCACCGTGCGCGGCGGGCGGTTTTCGGTCCGCTTCGTCGTGCCCAAAGACATCGCCTACAACGTGGGCCTGGGCAAAGTCAGCCTCTACGCCCAGGACCCGGCAGGGCGCACCGACGCGCAAGGCTACCAGCTAGCGCTGGTGGGGGCGGCTTCGCGCAAAGCCGTGGCCGATACCCGTCCGCCGCGGGTACGGCTGTTTTTAAGCACCAACACCCAGCCCGCCGACACGTCGTTCGTTTCGGGCGGGCCGACGGGGCTGAGTCCGCTGCTCATCGCCCGCCTGCGCGACGAGTCGGGCATCAACACGTCGAGCGCCGGCATCGGCCACGACCTGACGGCGACGCTCGACCGCGACCCGCGCCAGCTCGTCGTGGTGAACGATGCCTACGTGGCCGACGTGGACAACTTCCGGGCCGGCACCCTGCGCTTTCAGTTCAGTAACCTCGCCCCCGGCCCCCACGTCATCACGCTCAAAGCCTGGGACACGCATAATAACTCGACCGAGGCCAGCGTTGAGTTCGTCGCCGCCCAAAGCGAGCAGCTCGCCCTCAAGCACGTGCTCAACTACCCCAACCCGTTCAGCAACCGCACCACGTTTCACTTCGACCAGACCGCCGCCGGGCGCGACCTCGACGTGCTCGTGCAGGTCTTCACCGTGTCGGGCAAGCTCGTCAAGACGCTGCGGGCCAGCTTCCCCGCCAGCCCGGCCCACGTGCCGGCCTCACCCCAGGACCCGGCCCTGACCTGGGACGGACGCGACGATTTCAACGACCAGCTCGCCCGCGGCGTGTACGTGTACCGGGTCAGCGTGCGCAGCGGCGAGCAGGTGGCAAGCCAGTATGAGAAGCTCGTTTTGTTGAATTGAATCTTTAACGAGTGTAAATTATCAGGTGTGAATTACGCTGGATTCGACCAGCGCCCCAATCCGGCCCGGCTGGCACTTCGTTACTTGCAACGTCCACCCCGGAAAGCGGCTCTGGACTGGTAGCTTCTCCTTTTCTTCCCTGAGTTCTTCCCCGAGTGGGCCGGATAAATCAGCTCAGGCTTTGCCAGACCGCGAGCACTTGATTTTCAAGCGCTCAGCACCCCTAGCCACTCAGCCCCCACCCCCCGTACCCAGTACCTACTTATGAAGTCCCTGTTTACGCTGGCCGCCGCGCCGGCTCTGTTGCTGCTGGCAGCGCCCACTGCCCGGGCGCAACGGCCCAATGCCGACTACCACGCCATCACGACGGCCGTGCCGGTGCTCACGCTCAGCCCCGACGCGCGCGGCGCGTCGCTCGGCGACGCGGGCGTGGCGACCTCGCCCGACGCGAACTCGGCCTACTACAACCCCGGCAAGCTGGGCTTTGCCACGTACAAGTACGGGATTTCGTCCTCGTATTCGCCCTGGCTGCGCACGATTACCGACGACATGAGCCTGGGCAACCTCGGCGGCTACACCAAGCTCAGCGACCGCGCCACGCTGGGCGCCTCGCTGCTGTATTTCGACCTGGGCCAGATTGATTACCGCGACATCAACAACCGGCAGAACGGCACCTTCAACCCCAAGGAATACGCCCTGTCCTTGTCCTACGGCCAGAAGCTGAGCGACCACTTCGGCGTGGGCATCAGCGGGCGCTACGTGAAGTCGAACCTGGTGGGCGCTTCGGGCGGCAACGACGCGGCGACGGGCAACGCCTTCGCCGCCTACCTGGGCGTGTACTACACCACCGACGCGACCATCGGCACGGGCATCTACAACCTGGCCTTCGGGGCGGCCGTCACCAACCTGGGCAACAAGCTCACCTACCGCGACCGGACCAACGCGAGCTTCCTGCCCACGCAGCTGCGCCTGGGCACGGCCCTGACCCGCGAGCTGGACGAGTTCAACAAAATCACGCTCGCCTTCGACATTACCAAACTGCTCGTGCCCTCGCCTTACTACGAAACGCCCAACCCGGCCGACCTCACGCAGAACGCCCGCGAGGACCAGACCAATCGGGAGCGGCAGCAGCAAGGCCCCGTGACGGCCATCTTCAGCTCGTTCACCGATGCGCCGGGAGGCTTCAAGGGGGAATTGCAGGAAATCAACCTTTCAGGGGGCTTCGAGTACTATTACGACAACAAAATCGCGGCCCGCGTGGGCTATTTCTACGAAAACCCGCGCACCGGCAACCGTCAATATGTGAGCTTCGGCCTCGGGGCGCGCTTCTCCGTGTTTGGCGTGGACGGCACCTACCTCGTGCCCAACTCGCAAGCCAACCCGCTGGCCCAAACCATCCGCATTTCGCTGCACCTCAACCTGCAAAAACTCGCCGACGCGTTCGATGAGCGAGGCGCGGGCGGCACGCAGGGCACCCAGAACTGAGTTAAGAGTTAAGGGTTAAGAGTTGGGGGGTGCCGTGCCGAATAGGCAGGGCGCTCCCCAACTTTTTGCTGCCTGGCCGAGTCTGCCACCTGGCCAATCAGCCCGACCTTTGGCTTCACCAACCTAAGATACTCCCCTTCACAGTCCCGCACACGAATCAAAAGTTGCAGGATATCTTTCTGTTTAGCAACAAAATAAACTCTTAACTATTAACTCTTAACTCAAACGTGCTCAATCGCTTAGGACCACCTCCTTCCCATCCGCTTACCTCACTCGTGCTGCCCGTGCCCACGATGCGCGTGCTGCCCAACGGCGCGCGCCTGCACCTGCTGGCCGGGGCCGCCCAGCCCGTGCTGCGCCTGCAAGTGGTGCTGCCCGCCGGCAAGGCCCACGAGCCGACCCCCGGCCTGGCCCAGCTCGCCGCCCGGCTGCTGACCGAAGGCACCGCCACGCGCTCGGCCCGGCAGGTGGCCGACGAGGTGGCCTTCTACGGGGCCTCGCTCGATGCCGAAGCCGGCCCCGACCGCGCCACGCTCACCCTGTATTGCCTCAGCCGCCACCTGCCCTCGCTGCTGCCGCTGCTGGCTGAGGTATTAGTCGCGCCCGCTTTTGGAGCAGAAGAATTAGCCCAAACCAAAACCCGCATTGGCCAGAACATGCGCGTCGAGCGGCAGAAAACGAGCTTCCTGGCCGGCGAAGAGTTTAACAAGCAACTCTTCGGAAGCGAGTCTGCTTATGGGCGGGCTTTCGACGAAGCCTCGTTCGGCCAGCTCAGCGCCGACGCGCTGCGCGCGTTTCACGCGGCGGCCTACGCGCCGGCCGGGGCCGACATCCTGCTCAGCGGCGACATATCCGCCGCCGCCGACCTCGTGGCTGACGTGCTCGGCCGCTGGGCCGGGCCAGAACCCGGAACCTTAGCGGCAGCCGCACCCGCGACGGCCGCAGTCGGGACCACGCCCACTGGCTTCGTGCCGGTAACGGTGCCGGGCAGCTTGCAGGCCTCGATTCGGATGGGGCGGCCCTGGCCCGCGCTCACCGGCCCCGACACGCCCGAGCTGCTGCTGCTGGTGAAGGTGCTCGGCGGCTACTTCGGCTCGCGGCTCATGCGCAACATCCGCGAGGATAAGGGCTTTACCTACGGCATTCACGCCAGCGTGGTGCCGCGCGAAGGCGCGACGAGCCTCGTCATCGGCACCGACATCAAGGGCGACAGCGTGGCGGCGACCCGCCACGAGATAGCGCTGGAGATGCGCCGTCTGCAAGACGAGCCGCTGGCCGACGACGAGCTGGAAACCGTGCGCAACTACACCCTGGGCAAGCTGCTGGGCGAAACCGCCACCGTCTTCGAGCAGGCTGATAAGTACCGCACGGCGCTGCTGCTGGGCCTGCCCGCCGACTATTACCCCGAGCTGGTGCGCCGCACCCAGGCCACCACCGCCGCCGACTTGCAGCGCCTGGCTCAGCAGTACCTCAGCCCCGACGATATGCTGACCGTGGTGGCGGGCAGCGGTGAAGTGGTGAACTCGTGAGGTGGTGATTTTTCTCGTTTGTGCCGGTTTTTTACTTGCTTAAAACAAGCGAGGAAACTCACCACCTCACGAGTTCACCACCTCACCACCTACCGCGTAGGAATCCGCAGCTGCACCCCCAGCGACGGAATAATCGTCACGCCGCTGAGCGCGGTCGTGCTGCCGTCGAGCAAGGTATAATCGCCGAAGTTCTGATAATAAAGCGCCAGCGCGGGCACGAGATAGGCGTATTTATAGCCGATTTTGAGGTTGGCGAACAGCCCGAACGAGGAGAAATTCCGGCTTTGGCTGGGCAGCGCGGGCAGCAGCGCCGTGCCGGCCCGGTTGTAGAGCGCGCTCGGCACGAAGCGGTAGCTCACCCACGAATGGGCATAGACGGCCCCGTAGCTGATGGCCCCGATGCTTTCCTCCGGCCCCAGCGACTGGCTGAAGGTGAGCGGAATGAGCACGTCCTGCCGCGAAGCCGTCAAACCCAACAGATTGTTCAGGTCGTTGAGGAAGGGCAAACTCGGCAGGGCAGCTCGCTGCACGGCGTATTGCAGGCCCATGCTGGCGTAGGTGGTGCCGCCGGCCGCGCCCCGGCCGGGGTTTTCGACCGAGCCAATCGGCCCCATAAACTGGTATTGCGCGTCGAAAACGTGCGAGCCGAACGCGTATTTGTAGCCCACGTCCAGGCGCGGAGCCGCGCCGTAGCGCAGGCTCAGGTCGGCGGTGGGCTGCACCGGGTCGAGCAGATAGGCGAGGGCGGCGGCCTGCACGTTACTCACCGCACCCGAGTAGCGCACCGAGTCGCCGCGCCCGGCCCGGTTGCCGAAGCTGCTGGCCGCGTCGCGCACCGCCGCGCCGGCCTTGCTGAGCGGAGCCGTGCCGATGTTGAACCCTTGATTATACGCCACCCGAAACTCACCTTGCGGCGTAACCTTG
>Ga0123338_10000570_pt1 | contig 37571 bp, 34 predicted proteins | sample grotaG_FD_89793 | JGI IMG/M metagenome (GOLD analysis project Ga0123338, IMG submission 89793) | Glacier valley bacterial and archeal communities from Borup Fiord, Nunavut, Canada, to study Microbial Dark Matter (Phase II) -... | ecosystem: Environmental > Aquatic > Freshwater > Ice > Glacier ...
CTCTCCCACCCGGTGTGCTAATACTATTGAGGGGAAGCGAACTGCTTCTTCGCCAGCTCGATTCCGAAAAATCCAGAGGTTCAAACTATGAATATTCGTCCGTTGTATGACCGCGTGGTCGTCAAGCGTGTCGAGGAAAAAGAGGCCATGCAAGGTGGTCTGTACATTCCCGATTCCGCGAAAGAGAAGCCCCAGGAAGGTGAAATTGCCGCAATTGGGCATGGCAAGCGCCTGGAAGATGGCAAAGTGGTTCCGCTTGAAGTAAAAGTGGGCGACCGGATCCTCTTTGGCAAGTACTCAGGAAGCGACATCAAGATTGATGGCGTTGAATACATGATCATGCGTGAGGATGAAATTTTAGGCATCCTCGACAAAAAGTAAGGCCGAGTCCCAGGAGACTACAGAAAAATCATGGCAAAGCAAATTGTTTATGCGGATAACAGCCGGCAGGCGATCCTGCGTGGCGTGAATCAGTTGGCAGACGCGGTGAAGGTTACCCTCGGGCCCAAGGGACGCAATGTTGTCCTTGAGAAAAAGTTTGGCGGCCCCACCATCACGAAAGACGGTGTGACTGTTGCGAAAGAAATTGAGCTGAAAGATCCGCTGGAAAATATGGGCGCGCAGATGGTGCGCGAGGTGGCTTCGAAGACATCTGATGTTGCCGGCGACGGCACCACCACCGCAACAATTCTGGCCCAGGCAATTTTCCGTGAAGGCGTGAAGGCTGTCACCAGCGGTGCGAACCCCATGCAGATGAAGCGCGGGATCGACAAAGCCGTTGAGATCGCAGTAGCCGCGGTGCAAGCAATGTCGAAGCCGGTTTCGGGCGACATGATTGCGCAGGTGGGTACCATTTCCGCTAACAGCGATCACACCATCGGCGGCATCATTGCCGAGGCGATGAACAAAGTAGGCAAAGATGGCGTGATCACGGTTGAAGAATCGAAGACCATGGTGACCGAGCTTACTACCGTGGAAGGCATGCAGTTCGATCGCGGCTATCTCTCACCTTATTTCGTGAGCGATCCAGAGCGCATGGAAGTGGTTCTGGAAGATCCGTACATTCTGATTCACGAAAAGAAGATCAGCAACATGAAAGATCTTCTTCCCTTGCTGGAACAGATTGCACGCGCCGGCAAGCCGCTCCTGATCATTGCGGAAGAAGTGGAAGGCGAGGCGCTGGCCACTCTGGTTGTAAACAAGCTTCGTGGCACCCTGAACGCTTGCGCCGTTAAGGCTCCTGGCTTCGGCGACCGCCGCAAGGCAATGCTGGAAGACATCGGTATCCTGACCGCCGGTAAGGCGATCTTCGAAGAAACCGGTATCAAGCTCGAAGGCGTGAAGCTGGAAGACCTTGGCCGTGCGAAGCGCGTCACTGTCGACAAAGACAATACCACTATCGTAGACGGCGCAGGTCAGTCGAAAACGATCGAAGGCCGCATCAAGCAGTTGCGCGCTCAGATTGAAGACACCACGTCCGATTACGATCGTGAAAAGCTGCAAGAGCGCTTGGCGAAGCTTGCCGGCGGTGTTGCGGTAATCAAGGTTGGCGCGGCGACGGAAACCGAAATGAAGGAAAAGAAGGCCCGTGTCGAAGACGCGCTTCATGCAACACGCGCGGCTGTCGAAGAAGGTATTGTTCCCGGCGGTGGCGTTGCGCTGCTCCGTGCGTCCAATGCGCTCAAGGGCCAGAAGATGGAAGGCGATGAGCAGTTCGGTTTGGACATTGGCCGCCGCGCATGCGAAGAGCCGCTCCGCCAGATCGTCCTGAATTCCGGCCACGAAGGCGCGATTGTCGTCGAGAAAGTGCGCTCGAGCGATAACAACAACTTCGGCTACAACGCATCCACGGATCAGTATGAAGATCTGGTGGCGGCCGGCGTAATCGATCCCACCAAAGTAACCCGCACCGCTCTGCAGAATGCCGCTTCCATCGCCAGCCTCATGCTGACCACCGAAGCGATGATCTGCGAAATTCCGGAGAAGAAGTCTGCTTCGGGTGGCGGTTCTGGCGGCCACGGTCCCGAAGGCATGGACTACTAAACTAAGTCCAACCGTTTGTTTGAGAGAAGCCGCGGTCTCGCAAGAGACCGCGGCTTTTTTCTTATGGCGAATTAGAATAAAGACTAACTGTGCATCCCGAAAAATCACTCTTGCGCAAAACCGGGGAAGCGATCAAGCGTTTCGACATGATCCGGGAGGGTGATCGAATCGCTGTAGGTGTTTCGGGGGGCAAAGACTCTCTGGCCCTGATAGAGGCACTGCGGCTTTTGCAACGGCGTTCACCGGTGAAGTTTTCACTCTGTGCGTTCACCATTGAGCAGGGAAAGTTTGTGCGTCCTGTCCAGCCGGTGGGAGAACTGATCCGGCAGCGTGGTATCGAGTGGGTCCACTATACTGATCAGGCATCGCTCAATTTGATCGATGACAAGCCCGAACATGGTTGCGACCTATGTAGCCGGTACCGCCGGCGGGCCGTGTATGAGGTGGCGCGAAACCTGGGTGCCAATGTGATTGCGCTGGGGCATACCGCTGATGATGCGTGTGAATCTTTACTTCGCAACGCGATGTATAACGGCCGACTGAGTTCTCTGCCTGCCGTTGTCAATTCGCGGGAGGGCACCGCACGCATTATCCGGCCCCTGATCTACGTCTCCGAAGAGATTACCAGTGCCTTCGCGGCGCAACTCGGGATTCCTATTGTGCCGTGCGTCTGCTCTTTCAAGACCAATACGGTTCGGGGCCACATACGGGATGCGATGGCGGAACCAGGGGTAAAGCAGAGTTTGCTTTCTGCGATCGGCAATATTGATGTGGCGAGGCTGCTGGATCCGCGCTTCCTCCAGTCGGACATGGAGACAGAAGCTGAAGAAGACCCGTTTCCGATCCTGGCCTAAAAGGTATACCGAAGAGCCAGTTGGATAATTCGAGACGCTGCGTCGTTCCGCGAGGCTCCGACGAAGTTGAAAGGGTTGTAAGTGCTGCTGATGCGGCCGAAGCTCGCGCTTGCGGTGCTGGTGGTCGGAAACGAAAAGTGCGGCGAGTTGGTGGCTCCGTAAACTTCAGCGCGGAACGTCACACGGTGCCCTTCGTAGGGCACGAACGCTTTATACAGGCCGAAATCTAAATTCGCCAACCCCTGGCCGAAGAAGGTGTTCCGGCCAATTGAATCTTTGTCGCTGCCGCCCGGATCGAACGGCCTTTGCGTGCTGGGGGTCTTGAAAGTAGGAAAAAACGCGGTGAAAGGAAGCTGTTGTTGCGATGTATTTGGGTTGTCGATCGAACGTCCGTATACGCTGGAATCGAGCAGTATTGGCCGGTCATTAGCGATCCCGTCGGCGTTGTAATCGTAACCGGCGGAAACGGTGAATGGATTGCCGCTCGCAAGCGTGAAGTTCGATGTGACAGTCCACGCGCCCAACACTCGGCCGGCAAACCCTTTCGCATTCGTCAGGAAGGGAAGCAGATAACTTAGGTTGCCGTTCAGCCGGTGCCGTTGGTCAAAATCGCTCAGGCCGCGCACGCTTTTAGCGGAGCCGGATTCGGTCAGCGCGCTTCCCGCGGTCACGTCGGAGCCGGTGTCGATGCTCTTGCTGAAAGAATAGCTCGCCTGCCACAGCAAGCCTTTGGAGAACCGCTTCTTAATCTCAACGCGCAGCGCGTTGTAATAGCTCCAGGATTGGTTGCCAATTACATAGATACTCGTATAGTTCACGTTGGGCCGCCGCTGATTCGTGCGGGGCTGCGCAAGCGATATGTAGCCGGGCAATGGATTGGTATTGCCAAGGTCGGGATCGATCTTGTTGTACAGGATGCCATCTTGCGGGGATAGGAAAGGAAACTTGGCCCGATTGGTGATCTGATTCTGAAGAAGGCCAATGCCGCGCGTGCGGGTGAAACCAACGCTTACCGCGGTGTCGTTTGAGATTTGCCGATCGATGGTGAAGTGCATCTGCTGTGTCTCCGGGGGTTTAAGGCCCGGATCGATGCGGCTCCCGCTGATGCGGCCCGGGTTGAACAAGCCAGGAACGAAGACATAACCGGTACTGGGGTCTGCCGTGTTGAACGAAGCTTCGTAAGTGCGGTCCGCGCCGTAAGGCGGTAACGACCGCAAGTTTGTGCTGCCTTGCGAGAACACAGATTGGAAGATGCGATTGTGGAAAAGTCCGAAGCCGCCCCGGACCGCCCAACGGGGAGTGGGTGAGTAAGCGAACCCGAACCGCGGCTCATAACCTCTGTAAAAATCGTCAAACGTGTATTTTATTTTTCCGTCTCGTTCTGAAGGCCGCCGCACAATTTCGTAGCGGAAGCCCAGATTGAAGGTTAGTTTAGAAGTTACTCGCCAGTCGTCCATTATGTATTGATTGAATTCGCCGAGCCGGTTGAACGTGGTGAAATTTCCATAGCCCTTTTCAAAGCTCGTCACATAACCGCGCAGAAAGTTTTCATACCCTTCATAACGGCTGGTCTGCCCTAAGACGCCTGTGCTGCCGAACGTATAGAAACCCCGAGAGAAGTTGTCCGCCAGATCGTCCAGATGCTGCCGGCGAATATCGAAGCCGGAACGAAACGTATGCTTCCCACTGACGTGAGAGAGGTTGCCCACGTATTGGTAATCGGTTTGATACCGATGGATCGGAAACGCGCCGGCGCTTCCCAGTGTTGTCGTGGTGTACGGAGATGGATTTGAAATGCGAACGATTGGAGTAGTGTCGCCCGCCTCAATATCCACCATGGTGGTGCGCAGCCCCAAGCCAAATCGAAACTCAGCTACGGTGGTGGGCGTGAACAGATGAGTAGCCGTAAAGCCGACATTCTGTTGCTTGTTGTTCTGAAGGGCGTTTTCACCAATGATCAAATCGTGCGGAGCGCGTTTTTGCCGGCTGTATTGGTATCGTGCCGTGAAGTTGTCGCGAGTGGACGCGATCCAATCTGCGCGCCCGCTGTAATCGGAATCCGGATAGCTGGCTGGCTCAGTCTGGGTATAGCAGTGGTCGCAGGCCGCCAGATTGTTCGGGGAACCCTGCGGGAAACGGTCCATAATGCCCTGTAAGAACTGGAGATCTTGCTGAAGATTGGGATGATCGGCGGGATTCAGGCACAAGCGGCAGGTGCCCACCTGGAGGCGCTCTGCCGGTTGAAAGATAAAACGCGTAAAGGTGTTGTACTGCTGCAGCTTGGTTTGCTCAAAACTGTGAAATAGAAACAGCTTATTCTTCAGGACAGGCCCGCCGACAGTGTAGCCGTATTGATTTCTGCGATACGGCGGCCTTCGGGCGACGGGGGTTCCATCGGGCTTGGTCCCGAACGAATTATTGAAAAACGAGTTCGCGTTGAGCTTGTCATTCTGGAGAAACTCGTAGGCATCGCCGTGAAGCTTGTTAGTGCCGGATTTGGTTTGAACCAGCACGACCGCACCCCCAGCTCGCCCGAATTCCGCGGAGTATGAATTTGTCAGCACCTGAAATTCTTTGATGGAGCTTATATTTACGTTCTGGCGGCTGGTGCCTTCTGAGGAATCGTCATTATTGACTCCGTCAATCTGAAAAGCCACGGACCGGCTTCCCGCGCCGTTGAAAGAGACGTAACTTCCTGAGGAGAGCGTTGGATTATTGACTCCGCTATAACCGCCGGTGGATTGGAAACCGGGAATTTGTTCTACCAGTGACAACATATTGCGTGACGAGAGCGGGCGGTCTTCAATCGCTTTGGCATCAATGGTCGACTTTAGATCACCGCGTGAGGTGTCGATGTCCGGGCTGTCAGCAAGGATTGTGACCGATGAGCCGACGGCGGCGGGTTTGAGTGAGAAGCTGACCTCCCGCGAAGAGCTTAATTCCACCTGAGCTTGCCGCTGGACGGTGCCGAAACCCCCAGCGTCGGCTGTTACCGTATACTCGCCCACAGGAAGGAACGTAAGCTGGAAATAGCCCTCTCCGTTGGTCTTGGTAGAACGTGCCAATCCGGTTTCCGTGTTGACCGCTGTAATAGCCACAAGCGAAATCACTGCCCCACTTGGGTCTGTAATGCGGCCTTCCAAAGTACCTGTAACAGTCTGGGCCAAGACTGGAACGGCGAGCAGAATCGCGAGCAGAGGCAGTTTCATGGTTTCATGAGTTTATCTTGATCCTTGACGTTGGCTGCGGTATCAATAAATTTCCAGGGGCAGTTGGACTGGACAACAATCCGGCCAGCCGGGCGGACGTTCTGGCCGATCTGGACCGGTTCCCGTACCCCTTTGAGACACATAGTTTCGACGGGCTCCGTGCCATTCACGTCATTGAACACGTCTCCGATGTAATCAAGACGATGGAAGAGTTTCACCGTCTGGTACGGCCGGGCGGGCGCGTTCATATCGAAACGCCTCACTACACCGACTACAGCTCGTTCTGCGATCCCACCCACAAGCATCATCTGAATAGTTTCAGCTTCCGCTATTTTGGCGCGAACCATGGTGGGTTCGGGTACTACACAAAGGCACGGTTCCGTGAGATTTCCGTTTACGTCAGGCTACTAGCGTTCTGGCGATGGTTAGGTTTCGAGTTTCTTGTCAACACGTTCCCGCGTTTCCGCAAGTTTTGGGAGCACTATCTCTGTTTTGTAGTGAGGGGCAAGTCTATGGAGTTCGATTTTGAACCTGTTCCAGATTCTGGACGGCATTCGTGACCGCATGCACCGAAAGCATTGGGCACCGGAGCGGGCGCTAGGGGCACGGGGGGAAGATCTCGCCATGCGATTTTTACAGAAGAACCGATACACAATCGTCGCTCGCAATTACCGGCCCCGCAACGGCAAAGGGGAAATAGATTTAGTTGGCTGGGACGGAGACGCCCTCGCATTCATTGAGGTGAAGACGCGCAGCTGCCAGGAAACCGGGTCGCCGGAACGCGCAGTTAATCCCGAAAAGCAGCTCCAGGTCCTGCGAGCGGCGCAAGCATACGCGCGCAGGGCTAAGGTGAACTGGGACGTGGTGCGATTCGATGTCGTGACAGTAATTGCGTCATCGGGGATGCCGAAGATTGAGTTATATCGCGATGCCTTCAGCGCTACTGCTGCGGGGGCATCGCGTAATAGCCCTTACGGGCATGGACCTTCAGGTTCTTATCCGCGAGCTTGAGTTCCGTGGTGTGGTAGCTTCCGTCTTTGCGGTCGCTCACAGGAGTCCAGCCGATTGCGTACTGGCTGCGCATTTCCTGCTGAAGCTGAGTGAAAGCATCGCTCAATGTATGGCCGCGGTCCACACGGAAAACGCGGCCGCCAGATTCCTCTGACATCCGCTTAAGATAACCTTCACCACCACCGCCGAAGCTCAACCCGCCGCGGCTATAAAAATAAGGGTCCACGTAGTAGATGCTGTAAATTACGGCATCCGCCTTTTGGGCCTGCTCGATGGCTTGCTTGATGGAATAGCTGCTGCCCTGATCTTCTCCATCGGTAATCAGCACGATCACCTTGCGGCCGACTTCCCTGGCCAGCCTGTCATTTGCGGCCAGGTATACGGCGTCGTACATCACAGTGCCTCTGGGCTTGTTCGCAGTGGGAACAGGGCCGCCCCCGAAACCGCTTGTGCCTGCATTCAGGCGAAGGCGGTCAAGACCCTCTTGAAGCAGCTTCGGTGAACCGGTAATATCCTGCAATAACTCCGAATCTGCTCCAAAGCTGATTAAGAAGGCGACATCTTTCTTCTTCAGTACCTGTTGAAAAAAAGCTGTTGCGGCCCGTCTTTCTATGTCGATCAGGTTTACCTGGCTGCCGCTGACATCCACCAGCAGTCCGATTGTCAGAGGTAGATCCGTCTCGCGTGTGAAGTACTTAATCTGCTGTTGCTTGCCATCTTCAAACAGTTGAAAATCGTCTTTGGAAAGGTTGGAAATGAGTGCGCCCTTTTTGTCTCGAACGGCACAAAACATGTTAACGATATTGACATCGACTTTGATGGGCTGATCCGAAATATCCTGCCCAACCAGCGCAACGGCAGCCGAAACGGCGCCGGCGGCAAACAAAAATCGATTCATAATAACCTAGTGAGACGCGCGGCTTTCGTGCCGTGTTTCATTGTACGCATGAAGCATATCGTCAAGCATCTTTCGAAGGACCCGGTGATGGCCAGGATCATCAAGCGCGTCGGCCCATTCGCCATGCAATACCGGGATCCGACGTTTGAAGCGCTGGTCCGGTCCATCGTTTCGCAACAGCTCTCGACCACCGTCGCCCGGGTGATTTTCGGTCGTCTTGCGGCCGCGATGCGAGGTCGCGAGATGACTCCGGAAAACATATTGAGGCTACGCGTCACCACCATGCGGAAGTTGGGTCTTTCCGGCCAAAAAACGGAGTACATACGGTCTCTGGCCCGCCATGCGCAGGACGGCTTGCTGCCTTTTGAGAGTTTGGTGGATCTGGATGATGAGGCCGTAATTGAACTCCTGGTCCAGGTGAAAGGCGTTGGCGTTTGGACGGCACACATGTTCCTGATGTTCGGCTTGCGGCGCCCGAATGTTCTTGCCGTAGGAGATTTGGGGGTTCGGCAAGCGATTCAGCGGGCTTACGGGTTGGCTGAAATGCCGAATGCGGCCGAAGTGGAACGCATTGCTAAGGGTTGGCGGCCCCACTGTAGCGCGGCGTGCTGGTATTTGTGGCGGAGCCTGGAGAACGGCGGCGAAATCTAGTAGCTTTTGACGCTCCTGCGCTAGAATAAAAGCTTGTCGGCGGCGTAGCTCAGGTGGTTAGAGCGACGGTCTCATAATCCGTAGGTCCGCAGTTCGAGTCTGCGCGCCGCCACCATCATTTTTTCAGTTCCGATTCAAGAGCTTCCAGCTCCCGACCGGCTTCCGACCATTTCCCTTGTCCTTGCAGTTCGCGATACCTCTGCAAGTGCCTTCGCAAACTATCGAGCGCACCGGAACCGGCGGCTGAGGGCGTGTTAGATAGGGCAGAGACATCTTTGGTGGTGGGACTTAAAGGTGCATCCAACAGAGCACCGGCTGAGCCCGCACCCAATTGCGCAATGGCCTGTTCGTATGTATCGGTGTAGATCAATCGGTTGCCGATGCCCAGCACCACTTTTTTTAATTGCGGCATGCGCGCTTCCGTCGCTTGAAGATAGATAGGCTCCACGTAGAGGAAAGTATTGTCTACGGGAAGCACCAACATTTGGCCCCGTAATACGGTGGAGCCTTGCTGGTTCCAGAGTGTCAAGTCTTTCGAGATGTTCTGGTCCTGATTGATACTTGCCGCTATTTGCATCGGGCCGGGCGTCAGCTGTTGCTTTGAAAGTTCCAGAAGCGCCAATTCACCCAGATGTTCACCGTCGCAGCGCGCGGCCAGCACGCCGATCAGGTTCTGTTTCGTGCGAGGCGTGAAGCTGGTCATCAGCAGGAACTCAGGCTTTTCTTCGCCCGGTAGTGTTGCGACCAGATAAGTCGGCGTTACCGGTTGCGCCTGTCCATTCTGGCCAGCGACGTATTGAGCCAAATCCCAAAGATCTTCCTTGTTATAGAAAGCCTGAGGATTCGTCATGTGATAAGTGCGATAAATTTCCGCTTGCACGTTGAACAGAATTTCCGGATATCGTGCGTGGGCCTGCAGACCCTTCGGCATTTCCGAGCGCGGATGAAAGAGCTGTGGAAACAAGTTCTGGTAGGCGCGTATGATGGGATCGGAAGGGTCGAAGACATAGAGTTTGGTGTCTCCGTCGTATGCGTCCACGGTGGCTTTTACGGAATTGCGTATGTAGTTGAAACTGCCGAAGCGCTCAATGTTGAGCGTGCGTGAATAAGGATGCGCGTTCGAGGTAGTGTAGCCATCGAGCATCCAGACCATTCGGCCTTCGGGCGTGATTACCAGGTATGGGTCGCCATCCCAGTTCAGGAAGCCAGCGAGTTCTTGCAGACGGTCCACCACTTTGCGGCGGATCATCATCCGGCTTTCGGGCGTCAGGTATTGCGTCAACAGGATATTGGCATCGCCCTCGTGCACAGCCGCGGCCAGGCGCATCGGAAAGGAGGAAATAGGAAAACCGCCTTTACCGTTGTACCGGGATTTCACGTTGTCATTGCCTGACGGATAGTTAAACTCTTCCTGGGCGGTGCGGACGAATACCGGCTCGTGCATGACCTCGCCGTAATAGATTTCGGGGTGTTCAATTTTGAGTGATGAGGTGTGTATTTCCGGCGGCATGTTCTCCACCAAATACACAGGACGGCCTTCCGGTGTAATCTTACTTACTTCCGCCAAAGCAACACCGTAACCGTGCGTATAAATGAAGTGTGGGTTGATCCAACTGGCGCGCGATTCAGGCAATTGGCGGATATCCAGCTCGCGCGCCGCTAACAATACCTGGCGGTACTGGCCATCGATTGTGTAACGGTCGAGATCGGGATCGTTGAAAACGTAGTATGTACGTAGAGCCTGTTGTTGCGCCACCGTGTCATGAAACGGATGCCAGTCCCACAAGCGGACGTTATCGAGTAGGGGCTTGTGGACAACGATGTCGATTGAGGTGGTTGGCTTGGTCTTAAATTCCATCTCTTTGACACGCTGCTCCAAGCCGTAGGCGGAGCGCGTGGCGTGAATGTGCGTTTCGATGTAGGACCGCTCGAGTGAAATTTCGTTCGGCTTCGCATAGAGACTGGAAACCAATTTAGGGACGATAAATTCAATCGGAACAGCCAGAATCATAATACCGGCGAGGATCCACCGGCCGGAAGCAACAAGAGCCGCCGCAGCTAGAGAAGCTCCTACCAGCAGCCATTGGAGCGGGAGCGCGATGTTGGCATCCACATAATCGATGCCGGTCATGAAACCGTGTTCATTGTGGACCATCTCATAGCGGCCCAGAAAGAATTTCACCGCGAAGGCGAGCAACAATACAGCCAGAGCCCCGCGCAGGAAACGCGATTCCAAACCGCCGGAGAGGCGGAGAACGCTCAGATCGATGCGTTCCATATTGCGCAATTCCGGCACACGAAAGCGGAGTTGCCATGCGCGAGCGGCAAGCCAGTAAACCAAAATGGCCGCAATCATAAGAGCGAGCAGGAACCGGCGCAGCTCTTCGTAGAAAGGCAAATCGAAAAGGTAGAAGGAGAGCGATTTGCCGAAAACCGCATCGTGAAAGGACCCTGGGATTTCAGCGAGCGACCTGCTTCCCGCGAAACGAACTACCGTCCAGGAATCGAGCGTGGCAGAGGCGATCAGAAATGCGACAAAGATCAGAAACGCGGTTGTGAGCCACGCGTAAATCCGATGGTCTCGCAATCGGGTTTCTGCGAAATGCAAGGCCAAACGGTGCGCGAGAAGCAGCACGGCGGAAGAGCAGAGGGTGGCGAGCGCAATGGGAGCGACGCCGTATAAATACACATTGAACCAGGTCTCCAGTTGGCCCAATTCGTTCCACCACTGATACTCAATGACGAATGAGGCGAGCCATCTGCCGATGAGCAACAGAAGGAAAGCGCTAATTAGGAATTTGAGGAGCTTGGGCGGCGATTTAGCGCGGCCCCGTTCGATACGCGGTTGACTACGCGGCGGAAACACTATTAAAGTCTATCAGGCAGCCCAAACTACACGGCCTGAAACGATTGTTGCCTTGGGGCCGCCTCGAAAAAGTTTTTGATTGAATGGCGAGTTTCGGCTCTTCGATTGAGATTGATTCACATCGTAAATCCAGCTTCGTTCAGGATCGAAGATAGTTACATCGGCTGGAGATCCGTTCGTTAATGTGCCGCACGACAGGCCCAGGACGCGCGCCGGCCCAGTCGTGAATAATTCCACCAAGCGCATCAGCGAAATTTTACCGGTGTGGACCAGGGCTTCGAGCGATAGACCGATCGCTGTTTCCAGGCCGGTGATGCCGAAAGGGCAGCGCTCAAATTCCTGCATTTTGTCATTACCCGCGTGGGGGGCGTGGTCTGTGGCGATCGCATCGATTGCACCGGATACCACGCCCTCAATGACTGCATCTACGTCCGCTTCGCAGCGCAAGGGCGGCTTCATTTTGTAATTACTGTCGTAATCGTGAAGTTCCTTATCGTGTAAGACAAAGTGATGCGGCGTTGTCTCGGCAGTCACACGGAGTCCCCGCGATTTTGCGAAGGCTACCATCGCAACGGCGTGCCGGGTGGAGATGTGAGCCACATGATAACGCGCGCCAGTGGTTTCGGCCAGGATAATGTCCCGTGCCACCATCACGTCTTCGGAACTGGATGGAATACCGCGCAGCCCCAAGCGCGTGGACATCATGCCTTCATGCATGTCGCCGCCCGCGCTTAGGTTTAGATCTTCGCAGTGATCGATTACGGGAAGGTCAAGTGCGCGGGCAAACTCCATGGCGCGGCGCATCACGCGCGAATTCATCACCGGACGGCCGTCGTCAGAAATTGCGACGATCCCGGCCTTCTTCATAGAACCGATCGCCGCGAGTTCTTCTCCCGCGGAGCCTTTAGTAATGGCACCGATGGGAAGCACATTCACAATGGCGCTCTGCTTAGCGCGGGAGACGATATAGCTGGTTACTGTGGCGCTATCGTTCACTGGGCTGGTATTGGGCATGCAGCAGATGGTGGTGAAACCGCCAGCCGCCGCGGCGCGCGCACCGCTATCAATGGTTTCGGCGTGCTCCATGCCGGGCTCGCGCAAGTGCACATGCATGTCTATAAAACCGGGCGCGACAATCAGCCCGCGCGCATCAAATTCCGGGGTTCCGTCCGGCGCGGACTCCGCAAAGATGCCGTCCAGAATCGAAATGTCACGAACGCCGTCGAAACCTGTCGCGGGGTCCAGTACTCGGCCATTTCGAATCACCAGGGAATTCATGCCAGCACCCGTTCGAGCACTGCCATACGCACCGCAATACCGTTTTCTACCTGATTCAAGATCACCGACCTTTGCGAATCCGCTACTTCACTGGACAACTCGCGGCCCCTGTTAATAGGGCCCGGGTGCATCACCATTGCGTGAGGTTTGGCCAGTGCCAGGTGTTCCAGGCGCAACCCGAAGAACTGAAAGTATTCGCCCGCCGACATGGGCACTTCGTGCTGCCGTTCCAGTTGAACGCGCAACATCATAATGACATCGGCATCCTCAATGGCTTCGCGAATGCTGTTGGTAAGCGTCACACCCGATGCCAGTTGGCCCAGTTCGCGCGGTAGAAGCGATGCGGGGCCACAGAGAACCGTTTGCGCGCCAAATTTAGAAAGCAGGTGTACGTTGGAGCGGGCGACACGGCTGTGCGCGATGTCTCCGATAATGGCTACGCGCAAACCCTCCAGAGAGGGGCGTTGATCCAGAATCGTTCGCGCATCCAACAGAGCCTGCGTAGGATGCTCATGCGTTCCATCGCCAGCGTTGATGATCGGAATCGGCAAGTGCCTTGCCAGAAAATGCGGCGCTCCCGACGCAGCGTGACGCATCACAATTGCTTGCGGCCGCATGGCTCCAAGCGTATTCAGCGTGTCTACCAGGGATTCCCCTTTGCTCACGCTGGAACCCGACGCTGTAATGGAAAGTGCTTCCGCGCCCAAGCGCTTGGCCGCAATCTCAAAGCTGGTGCGGGTACGGGTGGATGCTTCGAAAAAGAGGTTCACGACCATCATTCCGCGCAAGGTATCGAAGCGCTGGAAAGACTGCCCGGCAAGCGGTTGGAAGTGCTTGGAGCGTTCCAGGATCGCTTCGATCTCGGAGCGCTCCAAGTGTTCGATTCCGAGCAGATTCAAACTTTCTCCACGAGCAGGACCTTTTCCATGCCATCGATTTCCTGAAACTTCACTTCGATGATTTCGCTCCCGGACGTCTGTACGGTTCGACCGATATATTGCGCTTCGATCGGTAATTCCCGGTGTCCGCGATCGATCAGAACCAGTAGCTGAACGCGCGAAGGACGTCCGTGATCGAATAAGGCATCAAGGGCGCCCCGAATGGTGCGCCCGGTATACAGAACATCGTCTATCAGAATGATTTCTTTGCCCTGAACCGAAAACGGTATCTCCGTGGCGCCCACAATGGGCTTTACGCCGACTGTAGTCAGATCGTCACGGTACAGGTTGATATCGAGAACCCCTACGGGCACCTCTCTATTTTCCAAAGATGAGATCTTCTGAGCCAAACGCTGCGCCAAGGGCACACCGCGGCGGCGAATTCCAATGAATGCCAGATCATCCAGACTTCTGCTTCGTTCTAATACTTCGTGCGCCAAGCGTACCAGCGTCCGATCGATTTCGGATGCGCTCATCAATTGGCCTTTCTCGCGGGTTAACGCCATTCGGAATAGTTTAGCGTGACCAGGGTCAGAACTTGCGCATGCGGCTGCGAATGCGCCGAGCCAGTTTCTCGATTTCCTCTGTTTTGCGGATGCTGCTCAGCGAAAGCACGTGGCTGGTATCGCGTTCCATCTCTGCGGCTAAAGATTGTGAAAGCTCTGTAATCTGCCTAAGATCATCGAGCGATTTGGCGTGGTCCGCTTTCAGAATTTCGTCCATCTGCAGCTTGCCGTTGGGCAGTTTGCCTTTCTGGGCATCACCTTCTGGACCTCCGTGGGTATTCATTGGATCCAGAACCTGGGGATATGCTCCACAGCAACATGCAAAGAAGGTTATGCAGAGGGCGAGGCGCATAAAACGCTGTTGCTATCATACTGGACTGTGCGGATTCAACTATGCAGGAAGTGAATGTCGGGATCGTCGGCCTGGGCAATGTGGGCTCAGGCACAGTTTCCATACTGACGGAGAATGCTGAACAGATTGCCCTGAAGCTTGGTTTCAAACTGAAGATCGCGGTGGTGTGCAGCCGGGGCGTGAACAGAGTGCAGCTTCCTGAGGGCATTCGAACCACCACGGAATGGCGTGAAGTGGTCGCGGACCCTACTGTGCATGTGGTGGCGGAGTTGGTGGGTGGCACAGGCGTTGCCCGCGAAATTATCGATGCTTCGATAGCCGCCGGCAAATCCGTGGTGACGGCGAACAAAGAATTGATGGCGCTGAGCGGTTCCGAAATCTGGGACCGCGCGATTCAAGCTCGAATCAATTTGGCGATGGAGGCAAGTGTCGCGGGAGGGATTCCCATCCACGCTGTACTGCGTGAAGGGATTTCAGGCGATCGCGTTATTGCGCTGGCCGGCATCCTGAATGGCACCAGTAATTTTATTCTGACGGAGATGGAAAAGCGCGGCGATTCCCTGGAAACCGTGCTGGCCGAAGCACAGCGGCTGGGCTTTGCCGAAGCGGACCCAAGCGCCGACATTGATGGATACGACGCCCGTTCCAAACTCGCCATTTTGGCGGCGCTCGCATTCGGTGAACGCATCACGCCCACTGACATTTACGTGGAGGGCATTCGCCGTGTGACTCCGCTCGATTTTCAGTATGCGCACCAACTGGGTCATACCATCCGATTGATTTGTTCGGCGCATCAGGGACCGGAAGGGGTAATTCTTTCGGTGCGTCCCGCGTTGATTCCGCAATCTACGATTCTGGCCGGGGTACAGGGAGCCTACAACGCGGTTTGGGTGAAGGGTCTGTATGGGGAAGATACGTTTTACTATGGCCGGGGCGCGGGGCCGAAGCCTACCGGCGTGGCTGTTGTGAGCGATCTGATGCGGGTGGCTCGCGAGATTCGGTCCGGCAGTCCTGAGCGAGTGTCGCCTTTCGCGCATGAGCGGCTGGGGGAGTATAAGCCGGTGAGTGTTACTTTGCAAAGACGGCCATACTATTTGCGTTTCCGCGTGGAGGACCGTCCTGGGATTATTGCGGAACTCGCAGGAATTCTTGCCGCGAAGCATGTCGGGCTGGAAGCGGTATTGCAGCAGCCTTGCGACACCAAGCGCGATCTTCCATTTGTGATCACGACCGAGGTGACGACAGAGCAGGCCATGCGTGAAGCCGTGGGGCAGATGAACCGCCTTGATTTCCTGCGCGAGCCTACCGTGGTGCTACCGATGGAGCCCTCTCTGTAGGGCTTGGTCGGCGGCCCGAACGCCCCAGTACTGCGCTTCTTCGAAAATTGAAAAGCCGCTGAGATCTGAATTGGCGAAATAAAGGCCCGGCAAGGTTGGCGGCGGTGGCGTGGAAAGAAAGCCGGGAATGGGCCTGGCCATTGCGTGCCCGAAACGCATGATATCGATTCGCGAGACACAGGCGCGGATATCGGGATGGGCACGAGCAAGGTCGTTCAAAATTGCATCGCGCCACCAGCCCCAATCGCGCGCCAGCAGCGCCTTCCGATTTTCCGCGGGTGACCCATGCGTCAGTGCCCAGTAGAACGTCCAAACTGAGTTCTCCTGCCTGGTGCGGAGTGATTGATGGGTTGCATCGACGTATCCAAGCATCGGTGAGCCGTAAATCACGTTATCCCAGGCGGGTTCAGCACCATCTCCAGCCTGGGGCATTCGATCAAGGGTGAGATTTGCTGTTAGCCATGGTGAATAGGTGCGGGCAGCGAAGGCGGGAAAGTTGTCTACAATGTGGGATGCCAAAAAGGTTGGAGCGGCAAATATTACTGCATCGGCCTGGTACTCCGCAGCTGGAGTGATGACCTTCCATCCGGCTCCATTACGCGCGATCCGATTCACCATGGTGTCGGTTTGAACCTTCGATCCAACCTGCTCCATCAGCCGCTTCACTAACCACCCGTTTCCTTCAGGCCACGTGAGAGGGCCCTTCTCATCAGGGTCGCGCGAGGCGAAGTAATGAATTCCGGCCCACGCGGAAGTATCGCGCGCGGAAGAGCCGTAATCGTCGCGGCAGGAGTAATCGACAAACCAGTTCACATATTGCGAGGTGAAACCTTCCCGCCGCATCCAAGCGTCCATCGTGAGGCTGTCGAGGGGTGAGTTGGCGGGAGCGCCCGCACGGCTGGGGATTGTGAATTCATCCGTTGCGCGAAACTCGCGCATGCGGTCGCCAAAGCGTTTCATCTGCGCGTTATCGAATTGTGGCTCGATCTCTTCCTGCCAGCGGCCCTGAATGAAAAGACGCTCCTGCGGTGCGAAGCAGAGATGCCGCTCGGCCCAAACGCCGTTCTGGAGCAGACCCACGTCCTCAAACAACTCGCGCACCAAGATGGCATTCACATTGGGGACTGGCACGTAGTGCGCGCCCCATGGATAGGCGGAAATTGCATTGGCTCCAGAGCGGGAATTCCCTCCTGCCGCAGGCTCCATCTCCAGAATCACGAAATCGTGAAAACCTCTTTTGTGAAGGCGCCATGCAGCGCACAGGCCGGCGATTCCGGCTCCTACGATCACCAGAGGAGTCTTGATCTGCCGAACCGGGGCGGGGAAGCGAACGCCGTCACGAAGTTGATGGCCGCGCTGAAAGCTATCGTTCACAAAACCGCCGGTGACCACGCGATCCGTTTTGGGAGCGAGACCGACTAATGCTGCGCTCAAAAACGCTCGCCGCTTCATAGGCCTGCAGCCCGAACTGCCTCTATAAACCGAGCGCTTCCAAAGCGGTATTGCGGGTCATTGTAGCGGAGGGCTTTTGCATGGCGCGGTCCGTTGAACCGCAGGGCTGTTCCGTTGCGGCGCGTTTGTTCCGGAAGCATGGCTCCAGCGCGTTCGAAGTAGACGATGTGCGCTGCGCCCGCGCTTTCGAACTCCTGGCGAACGAATCGGTTCCAGCTTGCAGCAAGTATGCCGCTAAGATTCGGATCGAGCGGACGAGCGGGCCATTCGCGCTGAACGTTGCGGTAACCACTGAGCGCAATCACAGAAGCATCCAGAATCCAGACTCCCTTGTCGCACAAAAATCGAAGATTTTCAGCGCGGGAGCCATCGATTCGCCCGAAGGCCGGCCATAACAAATCCCGCCACCACGGGGTGTAGTAACCAGCATCATAAATGAAGCCCGGGCCTTCCCGCCGGCGCACATGTGATTCACCAATGATGAGAAGTTTGACCTGTTTCGGGCGGAAGCACTGGCGAAGATGGTTCACGCGCTCCACGTCGCAGAGCGGTTCTAGGAATTCGGACCCTGTGATTGATTCCACCGCGCGGTAGGCCTGTTTAATGCGCGATGTCACTCCACTCCCGTTCGTAATACCGCACCAGAACCTGATCATTCAACCGGTTTACCTCCGCTTCCACAGGCTGCATGTCTTCAGGAAAATCGAACATGTTCTTCATCGCCGCTATTGAAAGGAAGCGCAAACCGGCGGGCAGGGCAGTTGGCGGTTGCCAGACGCCGGTCGAGGCCAGTACGAAGCCCCATTCGCCGAAGCTGGGCACGTAGAGATGGTAAGGCGCAGTGGTCAAGCCGGCCTTGCGCAGCGTTGCGGCAATGCACCAGAAACTCTGGCGCGCAAACAAGGGCGACGTGCTCTGCACTACGATGCGCCCATTCGCGCTTAAGTGCTTGGCAAGCAGGCGGTAGAACGCAGTAGTGTAAAGCTTGCCGAGTGAGAAATTCGTGGGGTCTGGAAAATCGACGACGACGAAATCGAAAAAATCCTGGTTCGCATCCAGCCACACGAAAGCATCGGCATTGATCACGCGAACACGGCTATTACGCAGCGAGCCGCCATTCAATTTCGTCAAGAGCGGATTCGTGGAGAAAAGCCTGGTCATCTCCGGGTCAAGATCCACCAACGTGACTTTGGAAACGGAAGGATACTTCAGGATCTCCCGCAGAGCCAGACCATCACCACCGCCAAGCACCAGAACGTGACGCGCGCCTGGAACTGAAGCAAGCCCGGGGTGAACTAGTGCTTCGTGATAGCGGTACTCATCGCGAGAACTAAACTGCAGGTGAGAGCTGAGGAAAAGGCGTAGGTCGTCTTTCCAGCGCGTGAGCACGATGCGCTGGTAGCGGGTATCCTTCGAGAAGATAACCTGATCCGCGTATAGATTTGTATCCGCGGCGGAGGTAATCCACTCTGAGGCGAACATGCCGCCCGCAAGGGCCAGCAGCACGGCGACGGAGGTGGCCCGGAGCAGGACAGGCCTGACCAACTGAACACGAAAAAGCCATGTGGACCAGAGCGCTACAACGGCGTTCACCACTCCGAAAAGAAGTGCCGAACGAACCATTCCCAGGTGCGGCACAAGCAAAAGCGGGAAGGCGAGGGACGCAACAAGCGCTCCCAGATAATCGAACGTGAGCACATGCGCGACCAGTTCGCGGAACTGGAGCCGGTCTTGCAGGATGCGCATCAGGAGAGGTATTTCCAAACCCACCAGCGCACCTACTGCAATTACAACCAGATACAGCACAAGCCGAAAGCTAGTGGTTTCCGCGAATGCGAGGAAGAGCAGGGAAGAGGAGAAGCCGCCAACCAGCCCCACCATCAGTTCAATGGAAATGAAGCGGTCAACCAGAGCACGGTTCAGGTATCGGGATAGGAAACTACCGATCCCCATTGCAAATAAATATGTGCCGATTACTGTTGAAAATTGAAAAACGCTGTCGCCCAGAAGGTAGCTGGCGAGCGTGCTTGCCACAAGTTCGTAAATTAGACCGCATGCGGCGATCAGAAGTACAGAGAGAAACAGAAGCAGATGCAATGGCGTTTAGTGGACGGCGGCAGCGATGATGATGCACATGCCAATGGACATGGCACCCAGAAGAATCGCCACCGCGACATTCTTTTCTTTTACAACTTCGGTCCACAGATGAAAGGGAGTCAATTTATCGATGACGGCGAACGCAATTACGAATATCATGATGCCCAGCGCCGAGTAAACCACCGCATTCAACAACGCGCCCGCGTGAAAATCTTCCATTTACTTGCCTCCTGTATATCGTGAATAACCGCCATATGTCGAGCGGTAAGCCCCTGGATTGTCCCGGATGGACCGGGGTGTTTCGCGCGCCTGGTTCAGGGCGCTAAAGGTTAAGCCCCGCCATTGGCCCCAACTCATAGCAGCGAGCAGCGTCGCGCCGTAAAGCAGATAAAGTGGACTCCGCATTAGCGGGAACTCCCCTGCCAGCGGGCCCGCTCCACGCTGGAGCGCTGCCAAGTGTGGAAGATAGGCGGCAAGATGATCAACACGGCGGCAATCCAAAAAAACCAAAATGAGCCCGCGTTGCGGCGAAGCGTAACATCGAATTGTGCGCCAGGCGGCTCCGTCTCCATGCGCAGCGCGTAGGAGCCAGGTTTGACGGATGCAACCACCGCCCGATCGTCACGCCCAATGCTACGCGCAAAAGAGCGGGCTTGGCCAGAAGCTTGGTCGACCAGTGAATAGTGCAGGTAAAAAGATTCCGTCCCGCGGTTCCGCGTCTCAATCTGCAAATTCGATTCGTGACCGCCCACGTTGAATGCCGGAGTCATTTGAGCAGCGCTGGCCAGGGATACGTTTTGGCGGAACACTTCCTGCCCGCCGGCACCTTGAAAAAACAAAGCCAATACAAAGGCGGCGAGTACCAGTTTCCAGGCTGTTCCCCATAATCCGATACGGCCTGCGTAAGGCGAGGGCTGGTTCGCGAATGTCCCCTGAGCGGCTGGGGCAGCGCCGGGCAAGCCAAAGGCCTGCCAGATTTCCTGGCCGGAGGTGTAGCGGCCCATGGACCAGACTGTCTCTTCGGGCGTGGATTCGCTGGATAGCATTTGTGGCGGAGCAACGTAATCCGCAACGCTAACGCTATCGCCTACATGCACAATCCAGGGGAACTCGCCAATAACGTATGTAGTCTGCGCGACGCCGCGCGTATAGAGCTGAAAATTGGTTCCCTTGACACTGACGCGCGTTTCCGAGTGAGCTTCTGGAATGAAGTGAGCCACCGTCACGAAATTCCAATGGCCATTGTATTCGGTCAGATAGCGGTAGCCCTCGTACGGGTTGTAGAGAAGATATTCCTGCCAGGAATCCGGGCCATCGTCGGGATCGTTCTCTGTTCTGACCTGAAACCCAATGATCTCGAACTTGGTGCCATCAAACTTTCCACGGCTGCCGAGCGGGATGAGCGGTTCGATCCGCTGGGCCGATTGCGCCTGCTGCAAGACCGTCACGTTCGGGTCTTTCGCGTCAAGCATCGAATGGCAGCTTGGGCACACAACGCAGAGGGCCTGCCCGAAGGTCCGCATCTCAACGGCGGCCCCGCAGTTGGGGCAATTGAGTCCGGCAAGCTTAGGTACAGTCACTGCCAGCCCTCGAATTCACGAAGGTTTTTCAACTGAAGTGCAGCCGCTTCCACGGCGGCACCCATGTAAATTACGGGAGGCTGCTGGCTGTAATCGATAGTGGCGAACCGCTCATCGGAAGTCCGTAGATCGGCAAAGAGAGCATCCGACTTGTCCCAATACTCGAACGGCAGCTCGCCTTCGACACCCTTGTAATGCGCGCGCGTAACCACGGTCACCTCGTATCGCACATTGTCCCAACCGAAGCTGGCGCCCCGTTCGACAGTGCCAGCCGGCAAAGCATCCCCGCTCGGCCTTGCAAACGATATGGCGTACTCCAGTTGAGCATCGCTAAGCCAGCCACTCACTCCATCGCTGAAAATGATATGCCATTCATTCCAGCCGCCGTTTTCGTATTCGTAAATGATTCGTCCCACAACGGTGAATGTCTTGCCAGCATAGGTCCCTTCAGCCGCAATCTGGATTGGTGATGCATCGGCCGGCAAGTCTCCCACTTTGCCAACGCGCTCCAGGTTCACGTCGCGCCTGACCAGGATCGATTTGCAAAACGGACAAGTAGTCTGCACTGCACCCGACCAGCGCAGTTGGACCGGCGCTCCGCAATTGGGACAATTCGCGCCAACCATCTAATACGGCCGCTCCAGGCGCCGCACGGTTACTTCTGTCGCGCCGAATGCCTGTCTCAGGTAAGCCTCAAAATCCCAATCGGGCCGCTGCCGGCAGCAGAATACGTTTAAGCACAGTGCACCGTATTCAGGGAATGTGTGACAAGCCAGATGAGATTCTTCAAGCAAGGCGAGCCCCGTGATTCCGCCTGTTCCGGCGAACTGGTGCCAGGTTGGCTCACCGACCGGATGTAGTTTCAGTCCGGCGATCAAGGCCAAAAAAAGAGACTGCAGCGTACTTTCGCTCTGCAAGCTGGCGATTGCACAACCACGAGCTTCCACCAGCCATTCGCAACCGGAGCGGTCGTTAAGACTGAGAGCCACCGCACTCCGGGCAGAACTTGGCCGACCTCGGCATCGGCTTGCCGCACACAATGCAAAACTTGGTTTCCGCAGATGCCTGGGGCGATGGCGTTGTTGATGGAGGTGGTGTTGCAGGCTGCGGCACGGCGGCTTGTGCAGGCGGTTCAGGTGGACGCATGCCTGCCGCCATGGTCTGACCGAAAACCAGGCCGGCTCCGATGCCAACTCCCGCGCCTGCCAGGCCGCCTTCATTTGCGGCAGCCGTGGGAATGGATTGCGCGACTTGGAATTGCGTGTACCGGTTCATGTCGCCCAGCATGGCCATGCTGATCTTCTGATCGAGCACTTTCTGAAGCTCGTCCGGCAGCGAGAGATTCTCTACAACGAAGGTATCTAGCGTCAGGCCCAGATCGGTAAATACCGGCTTCAGGAAATCGCCTATCTTATTCCCGAGCTCAATTTGGTTCGCAGCCATATCGAGAAAAGGTACTTGGCTTGCGGCAAAAGAATCGGACATACGGCCGACGATGGTGTTGCGCAGTTGACCGTCCAGATCGGCGGTGTGGTACACATCGCGCGTGCCGCTGACCTTCGAATAGAACGTCTTCGCGTCGCTCAGGTGATATGAAAAGATGCCGAAGGACCGCAGGCGTATTGCGCCGAACTCTTTGTCGCGAATGGTGATGGGCTGCGGGGTGCCCCAACGTTGATTGGTTTGCAGGCGGGTGGAAAAGAAGTAAACGTCGCTTTTGAAGGGCGATTGAAAACCGGTAGCCCAGTTCTGCAGATAAGTGAGGATCGGCAGCGTATGGGTATTCAGTACATAAAGACCGGGTCCAAACACGTCCGCCACTTTGCCCTCATTCACAAACACGGCAATCTGCGAATCGCGAACCGTAAGCTTACCGCCATTCTGGATTTCGCGATCCTGCATGGGATAGCGGTACGCCAGCAGCCCGTCTTCAGGCTCAGTAAAATCAATGACATCGATCAGTTGCTTTGAAAGAAATGTGCGCAGGCTCATATCGGATTCAAGCTCTCCACAAAAGGATAACGCCGATTGGACGCCAAAGGTTCAATCGGGTTAATATGAAAACGGTTTGCGGGAGTAACTCAATGGTAGAGTCACAGCCTTCCAAGCTGTTGGTTGCGAGTTCGATTCTCGTCTCCCGCTCCATACCTTAGCGGCGCTAACGACGCGCACACCGGCAAAACCGGTCAGGAACGAGGCCGTACGGGCTCGAGCCCAACATTGGGGAGCAGACCCATGCTTTTGGCTTTAGCGGGCCTGGACAAGCTCGTCGAGCTTGATTTCCACCGGGTTCCGAGAACTTCCTGGCACTGCGACGGTGAGTGTGGCGTCGATGTTCTTACAGACGGTCTCTGTACATGCCTGTCCGCGAATGCGTAGCTTTGCAAAACGGACTGCTGAAGCCAAGCCGGCCGGGCGGATCTTCGCGGCGAAGATGCCCTGGCGATCGTAACCAAAGCTGAACATTCTCAGACTAGGTCGGGAGAAATCCTTCGGAGGCGTTTCCTGCCAGGGGCTCTCTACCTGAACCCCAGTCACTTCGATCTCTGTCGAGCGATCCATGCTCAAAGCCGGCTTGCCCGCCAACTTATCGTTCACCCGCTGGACGTTGTCTAGCGCGAAGGTGTGCCAGCCCTGCGCGACGTCCGCACGCACCACCAGGTAGGGGCCGTCGACGCGTGCTGTGTAGGAGATCACCAGCGCGTCTTCGTGCCGTACCTCTGCCGGCTGCGACCAGTTCGAGGTGGATGCTGCCATTATTAATGACGCAAACAGAAACAGGACCGTGTTTTTCATTTTCGGAAGCTCAACACGTGCGTCTTGATCGGCATTGTAATTCGTTTTCCATCGCGGATCACCTCCAGGTCAGCCGATTCGCTCGCCTTGGTATGCAGCTTCAAATAGAGTTCCGCAGTGTTGGCGAACTCGTCGCGCTCTACGCCGTTTACAGCGACAATCACGTCGCCCAGGCGAAGGTCATGCGTCTTGCGGATCTTCGCCAGCTCGGCAATGTATTTCACCTGGCTGGCAAAGCCGTCGGGTTTCAGGCCAAGCTTTTGCTTCTCGCCCATGGTCAAGGGGCGGTCCTCGAAATCAAGCCGTGGGTCGACGCTCGATTGCCGGAAGCGCAGGTCCGTCCACCACCACCGCGGTGGCAGGTTGACCGTCAGGTTGACGGGCTGGCCACTACGATCAACCGTAACGTTGAGGCTCTTAGCTTGGCGGTCCACCTTGTCGTATCGATACTGCACGTCGCCGAAGGTCCAGACAGGCACGCCATTCCAAGCCGATATGCGATCCCCCGCCTTCATACCGGCAGTCGCGGCGGCGCCTGCAGCTTCCTTCACCACCAGCCCCTTCGGCACATCAAGCGAGATCCCGATCGTCTTGATGTCGGGTGAGCGATAGAGGTTGGTCAACTTGTCCAGAACGCCGTCGCGCTCACGCTGGATGTTCTGAAAATCGCCGATCAGATGGCACTCCACGCATTGCCGCGTCGCGAAGGTGCGTTCCACCAACAACGGCATTTCGCGTGGGAACAGGGGCTTCGGGCGCTCCTGCTTGGGCAGGCGCCCCTGCATATATTCCCGATGGAGGACCAGCCCCTGATCGAGGGCGACGCGCAGACTGTCAAGCGAGTTGTAAGTGTCGGGCGACTGCGATTCGCGCCCGCCGTAGCGCATGTATATTTGCTCGTCCGCATTCAACACGAAGAAGTAAATGGCGTTGTTCCAATCGCGGTCGAACAGGCCAGCGTCCACGTCATCCATGCGGACCACGCGGACACATACGTACTCACTCAACACCTTGCCCAACGGAGAATCTTTCGGCGACAGCACAACCTGTGCGTCGAATACCCGGCCCTCCATTCAAGCTTCGCAGCGGAACTCGAGAAAAATCGGCTTGTTCACCGCCTTTGCGACGGTAAGAGCTTGATGATAATCGCTCAGCCAATCGATGGACTCCTGAGCGAACACGACAGGCACGAACAACGCAGCGAGAGCGATAAGACGAATCATGATAGGTCTAAAATACCATCTCGACTCCGTCGCTTATTTCATTGAAGGGCTGTCTTCCGCTTGCAGATCGCCTAACGCATATTGAATTCCAGCACGGAGATGTTCCAGCATGGGCGTCATCGCATAGACCCGGTCGCTGTGGCCATGCCCTTCGTAAAACACGCGTCCGCGCCCCTCCCGGCGAATATAGCTCAAAGCATAGTCCGCATCCGCCCGTGGAGACGATTCCTTGGCTTTATCGGTGGTAGTCATCTTGTCGTAATCGATGCTCGTCAACACGTGCACGTTTTTTCGCGTGAAAGATTCCTGCTCAAATGTGTATGTCTCATCGTGGATTTCAAACTCCTTGCCGCCGAACATGGCCGTCAATGGGCTGTTCGGATCATCGATCTTGACAGAAATCAGCTGCGGATCGGGCCAATGGAATTTGAAATAGCCGCCAATCAGAGTGTTGAATTCCGGCCACTGCAATACTGGTTTCGATTCGGGGCTTGGACGGCGCGTCTCCGCCGGTGGCAGCAAAGGATTGAAGTGCGAGAGAAATTCGGCGCGGCTAACTTTCCCTGCATGACTGGTGTCGAGCTTTTGAAACCAGTCTTCTGCAACGGTGCTCCATTCCTGCCGGCTCACGGCATCGTCCTGGTTCTTATCCGCCGCCTTGATCAGCTGGCCTGCAAAAGTCAAGGCACCGAAATTAGGGCCGGTCGTGACGCTTTTTGCAGCCGCTTGGTTCGCTATACAGTCGGTGTGATAAGAGTCCGTCGCCGCATGGATTCCGGCGATACCCTTCCCATTTCTGACAAAATCCAGAAATGCCGAGCGTCTCGCTGCCGTGACAGATTGGTCTGGATCGTCAAGAAAGCAGGCCGTTGTGCTGTCCAGGAAGATCGCATCATATTGCTTAAGGTTATTCGTGTTGATATCGGCTGCGTTGTAGCTGACGGTGGTTGCCCATAAGCCGCCCCGGTCTCCTAGAGCTTCCACCGCCTTTGCAGCAAGCGGGATGGAGGCATGCACGAATCCTCCAGCCCCCGTATGCGCCATCACCAGTACCTTGCGCGGGCGCGTTGGCTTCGTACCCGGTGTGTTGGGCAGTGCTGACATCATGGCGTCCACAGCCGCCTGCGGTACCGCAATCGGCGCCGAATTCCCGGCAGGGTTGAAGGTGCTGGCTTGCCCAGGTTTAGCGGCAGGCGGTGCGGGTAGTAACTTGTTTACTCCGGCTACAACTTGGTCCCGCGTCAAACTCCCGTCGTTGGCTCCTCCCCAAGCGGTGAACAGTGAATTGAAACCCGCAGTCATCTCGCTCCGCGTCAGCGTCCCATCGCCGTCCACATCCAGGGCAGTAAATAATGCTTGGGCATTTCGTCCACCGCCGGGCCCTTGTCCCCATAGGCTCGCAAGGGCCGTCGCGATCAGCACCGCCCACAGGGCCCAGGTACCTGTCTTCTTCATCAATCCGATTCGTTTCATGAAGCTGTTACCCTCGCAAGTTCTTATTGAATACTTCCAAAGTGCGCTGCCATGCCAACTTGGCGGCCGCTTCGTCGTACCGCGGGGTAGTGTCATTGTGGAAGCCGTGTTGCGCACCCTCATAGATGTAGCCGCTGTACTTGACACTGTTCGCTTTCAGCGCGGCCTCGTATGCTGGCCACCCACCCACCAGACGCGTGTCCATCGAGCCGTGATGCACCAGAACCACCGCTTTGATTTTCGCCACATCCTCAGGCGGTGGCGACGCACCGTAGAAAGCGACCGCGGCACCCAGGTCCGCGCCCATCCGTACCGCCAGCGTATTCGCCACGCCTCCGCCAAAGCAGAAACCCACCGCGCCGATCTTGCCGTTGCAATCCGGCCGTCCCTTCAACCATCGCGCCGCCGCTTCGAAATCCTGCATCATTTTCTGTTTATCTACCTTCTGAAACGCTTTCCCGCCCGCTTCATCATCACCGGGATATCCGCCCACGCTCGTCAACCCGTCGGGCGCGAACGCGATGAAGTTTTCCGTGCCAAGGCGTCGCGCGACATCCTCGATATATGGGTTCAATCCGCGGTTTTCGTGAACGACAAGAACGCCCGGCAGCTTGCCACTTGCTTTGGCGGGAGTCACCAAATATCCGCGGATACTGCCGGTACCCTCCGGCGAAGAAACTTTCACATACTCGGTCTTGAGCCGGTTATCATTCTTTGGAATCTGTTCCGCCCAGGCATAGTTTGCGCGCAAGCTCTCCCAAATCGCAATCGCGGTAACGGTGCCTGTCGCGAACTTCCTGGCTCCCTCCAGGAAAGCGCGCCGGTCCAGTTCACCGTGCACGTAAAGGTCGAAGAGGTCCAGCAGCTCCTGCGGGTAGTCACTTGCTTTCTTACGTTCCATAAAGATGCTCCGTTTATCAGGAATGGCCGGCTAAACCGGTCTTTAGATGATATCCCTGCAAGACAAAGTGGTTGGCTTGTAATCAGTACCGCTCGAAGAAGTTTACCAAACCTTAACTCGGGTGCAGTAACAACCAGGTGGTTACCATCGTTCTTCTCATTGAGTGAAGAATTCATAACTCAAGGAGAAATTACATGACGAACAGATCGAACCTCTTTTCCGGTACTTGCTTGGTGGTGGCCCTGTGCATCAGTTCCGCATCTGCCCAGATGCACGGAAGCCTGGGTGTGACACTTCCGCAGAGTTTCACCGTGAGCGGCTTGAAACTCCCGGCAGGCGAATATAGCATTCATGAACTCAGCGGTTCGGGCGTCAACAAGGTTTTACTTTTTCGGTCCGCGGCCGGCGTTAGCACCAACGTACTTGCCGAATCCATCACAAGAACCCAGCAGACCACGGCTACGGTAAGCTCGGTTACACTGCACCAGGTCGGGAGTCAATTGCAGTTGGAACAAGTTTGGCTTGCCGGAAGTGACGTTGGATATCAAATTATTTCGTTAGATAAGTAAACCCGTTCGTCTTGGGTCGGAGTTGTCCTTTGTTTTTAACTGGGCTAAGCTGTTGTTTAACAAGTTCAATTTCGTCTTCCGCTCCAGTCCCAGCGTGCCGGCGTAGCTCAGTTGGTAGAGCGCCCGATTTGTAATCGGATGGTCGTCAGTTCAATTCTGATCGCCGGCTCCATCTTCCAGATTTCGGCAATTCGCGTGTTTATCGTGAGCGCAAGGAGTGTCACACTATGCAACACCTCTTTCTTTGGCTTTTAGATGTCCCGGGCGGTTTGTTCCTGATCTGGTTCCTATTCAGCCACATGCACTAACCGGAAACCGAATCGTTGAAGCGCGTTCTGATTGTCTCTCCGCACCGAGATGATGCGGCATTCTCCTGCGCTATTGCAATCAGTCAATTGACCCGGCACTGGTCCGTCACCGTCGCTAATTGTTTTACGGTAAGCAGGTACGCCCCCTTGGCCGATGTTCCGTCCGCTGCTGTTACTGAACTACGGCACCAGGAAGACGTCACTTTCTCAACCTTGGCCAATGTGTCGCTCAGCGATTTGCACTTGCTGGATGCTCCCGAACGTCTCTCGATTGGTGTATCCGAAATATCTACCCTCCGGCCTTTGGATGAAAGGGATCGTGAGCCTCTCGTTAAAATTCGGCAGCATGTGCTTGAATTCGCCGCAGACATTGTATTTGCTCCGCTCGGTCTCGGAAATCACATCGATCACAGGATTGCGCAGAGCGCGACAGTAGCCGCTAAAACGGGGAGGTTGGCATTTTATGAAGACTTGCCCTATGCCGCTCGCCTCCCGTATTCTGCCCCGCGTGAGCGCGCCGCACTTCTGGGTCTGAATTTGGTTCCACACGTGATCCGGTCCACAGAGGGAAACACCTGGAAAGCACGATGCGTCAACTGTTACCCTTCACAGGTGGGAAGTGAAACCGTGGCGGAAATCTCACAGTTCAGCAAACGTTATGGGAATGGCGAATGCCTTTGGGCGGCTCCTGAAGTCGCGGCTTGGCTGAGCGCCTCTGTTGCATGAGTTCGCTACTCGCAGCGCTCCAGGGAATCGACCTCGATTCCGGTGTTGGCACCTTCCCGAAAAATCAGACTGAAGCGGTAAAGGCGGCTCTGCTGTATCGGGCTGGCAAGTGGGAGCAGGCTCACAAAATTGCGCAAGGGATCCCTAGCAGCGAAGGAAGTTTTTGGCACGCGATTCTTCATCGGACAGAAGGCGATTGGGAAAACGCGGCATACTGGTTTCGGCAGGTCGGTGACCACCCAATATACCCGCTGATTTATGCGGACGCGGTCCCGATTCTTGCGGTCCACACGCATTCAGATTGGGACGCGGGCAATCAGTGGGACCCGTTCGAGTTTGTGCGATGGTGCAAGGCAGCCTCGCTGCTGCCCGGCTCCGCGGAAGAGAATATCGTGAACCAGATTCAAGTTTCTGAGTGGCGGCATTTATTTAGTTGGTGTGCCCGTTGAGGGTTTCCCCAACACTGGCCTTGGACGGTTATTGCGTCTTGCCTCATTTTTTGGACCCCGAAAGAGTGGAACAGCTTATCGCTGAGGTGGAAAGGCTGTATGCCGCCGAGGGTGACCGCGCAGGATCGGAATTTCGCCAGGAACCGAACTGTCGGCGTTTGGCCAATTTGGTAGACAAAGGGCCACTCTTTCGCCAGTTGATTGCCGAGCCCGCGGTGTTGGATCTGGTCGCCAAGGTTCTGGGGCCCCATTTCAAACTCAGCAGCTTGAACGCGAGGTCGGCCGACCCCCATTCCGACAGTGCGCAACCGCTGCACGCCGATATGGGTGCCATTCCCGATGACGCCGGGTTCTGGGTCTGCAATACGGTCTGGATGCTGGACGATTTCACGGAAACTAACGGTGCTTTGCGCGTTGTCCCGGGGACTCACCGGGCCGGCAAATTGCCCGTGAGCGACAAAGGTTCTCATCCTGAAGACGTTCTTGTGACGGGCAAAGCGGGTTCCGTCGTTGTAATGAATGCTCATCTATGGCACGGGGGTTCCGCGAACCGTACGTCCTCTCCGCGCCGCGCGATACACGGTTTTTACTGCCGCGCGAATAAGCCCCAACAGCAGTATCAGAAAGGTCTGCTCGGGCCCGAAACACTGGCCAGTTTGTCGCCGGAGGAGCGAATAATTCTTGCAATTGACGACCCGGCGAATGACAGGATGAGCTCTGACCCAAATATCACGAAGAGCGGATTTCTACCCGCCCGATAAAGCGCGTTGTTGGCTGAATTCCTGGCAGGTAACCGCGAGCCTGTGCTACTCTACTTCCGTGGGTTCGGGAGCAATTGGACCGAACACGCTCAAGCGATTGTTCGCTTCAGTTTTGATCGCCTGGACAGGTGGGTGAGTGGTTAATACCAGCAGACTGTAAATCTGCCGTCCTATGGGCTACGAAGGTTCGAATCCTTCCCTGTCCACCATAGACTGGGTTGTTCAAAATTGTTTTTCGCACGCAGGCCGTTGTAGCTCAGATGGTAGAGCGCGTCCTTGGTAAGGACGAGGTCACCGGTTCAATCCCGGTCAACGGCTCCATTCTTCCTTCAAGCGTCGCCCAGGCGGTAGTTCAGCGGGGCCGTCTCAGAACAGGTCCTTTCTTCCCGTACACAGCACGGTCCCATTCCTTCGGAGCCAGCAAGTTTCCTTTCACGCGCCATTGAAGCGGAGCACGGCTTCCAGTCAGGGTGACACCTAAGTCCTGTTTTTGAACAGACCACTGCCCGGCTTTCTTCTCAGCAGCATCGCGGAACTCAGCGGTCCCGTCCTGCTGAAGCGTGAGCGTAAGCTTTCTTGCATCCGAACCTTTGACCGGGATCGATCCCTCATACACACCAGCCACCTGTGCCGGATGTGGATTCTCAGCCTGAGCAACAAATGTGCAGCAAATAGCTACGAAGAGCATTATTCTCATTCGCTTCACATTCTAACGTTTTCAACTCGGCGATACTGAAATTAGCCCGTTCGAATGGCCTCTAGAACCAAAGTCAGCCGCGCGACGGCCTTAACGGTCGCTTCGGTGATCCCGAAGTTTCCGATTTGGGGATATCTGATCAGCTTCGCGGTGGCGCTTTACGCCCTTTTCGAGGTGTATGGCCCCGCTTTGCGCGGCCCCTTCGTTTTCGACGACATTTACCTGCCTTACAGCAACTCTCACGCAGCTTCCATCCCTTTGAAAACGTGGCTTGGGGGGAGGCCCATTTTGGGTCTCTCATTCTGGACCGATTTCCACTTGTGGGGCTCAAACACCCTGCCGTATCACGTCACGAATTTGCTGTTACATTTTTTTGCCGCCATCATTTTGTTTTTCATCTTCAAAAAGCTGCTGGCGATAGCGGCAACCCCTGAACCAACCCTCACCATCCTATCCGCGTTCGGTGGTGCTCTCTTTCTTTTTCACCCTATCCAGACCGAAGTGGCGGCATATGTCGCCAGCCGTTCTGAAGCGCTGAGTGTATTGTTCTTTCTTGCCGCCTTCTGCGTTTTTCTGTACCGCCGTACCGCCGCCATCAACTGGCAGGATACTGCGTTGGTGCTGCTTCTGTTTCTGCTTGCAATCGGATCGAAAGAACACACCGTCACCCTGCCGGCGCTTCTGCTTCTGACCGATTACTTCTGGAACCCAGGGTTCAGCTTTTCTGGCATACGCGCAAACGCCCGCCTTTACGTGCCAATCGCATGTTTTGGGCTCGCGGGTGCCGCGATGGTGTTCCGGTATATCGCCTCTGACCCTATGATCGGGTTCCATATTGAGGGATTGGGCCCAGGCACTTATTTCCTTACGGAGTGCCGTGCCGTTTTCAAGTACATTCAGTTATTCTTTGTACCGGTTTCTCAGAATATCGATTACGATTTTCCGTTGTCGCATAATCTTGCGGAACATGGAGCGCTCATCGCTCTCGCTGGTCTGCTCCTTCTGGCCATCGCCGCATTTCTATTCCGTAAGCTGTACCCCTTTGCCGCGTATGGCTTTCTCGCTTTCCTGCTGCTCCTCAGCCCCACTTCTTCATTCGTGCCGATCAACGACGTTCTGGTGGAACGGCGCCTCTATCTTCCGCTGTTTGCGCTGATTCTGGTCCTATTCGAGCCTTTGCGCCGCCTCAGAATCCGTTCTGCTTACCTGGCCGGAGGCCTTGCGATCGTATGTTGTGCATCCGCTTACGCCACGTGGGAACGCGCACACGTTTGGAGCAGCGTGACGGAGCTGTTTGCCGATGCCGCTGCAAAATCTCCAGGAAAAGCGCGAGTGCATATTGGATATGCGAACGCGCTGTACCATCAGGGCCGCTGCCGTGAAGCCATCACTGAATATGGCGCGGCGACGCCCCTCAAGACCGCCGATTACATCTTGTACTTCAATCTGGCGGCGGCATACGATTGCGTCAATGCTTCTGACGACGCCGTCAATATGCTGAACCGGTCTATCGCGATAAAGCCACAAGCAAACGCGTACGCGCTGCTTGGCAAAATCCAAAGTAAGCAGGGTAAGTTCGATCCGAGTCTGGATTCGTTCAATTCCGCTATCAGCCTGAACTATCATTTCGCGGCAACCTACCTTTACCGCGCGGCCGTCTATGTGGCGATGGGTAGGCCTCAGTTGGCGTATGAAGACTATGCCGAATGCCTTCGTCTCGATCCGGGAAATCAGGCGGCGCAACAGGGAATGGCCCTGCTCACCCAGCGGCGGTAGCCGGCGTAATTTGATAAAATCTCGGCAGCCGTTCAGAAGGAGCAATCATGATCCGCCTTGATGCCGATAAACCTGCCGAGTTTTGCGACGGTCTGAGGCGGCGCGATTTCCTGCACGCCGGGGCTCTTACCGGTTTAGGATTCGGTCTCACTGATTTGTTTGGATTGCGCGCGCTCGGCGCGGCACCCGCGGAGAAAAAAGAAACCAACTGCATCTTTCTTTTTCTAGTAGGAGGGCCCTCGCAGCTCGACACGTGGGACATGAAGCCCAACGCTCCTATTGAGATTCGCGGTCCTTACAACCCCATAAAAACCAATGTTCCGGGTATAGAGATCTCGGAAAACTTCCCTCGCATGGCCAGGCACGCGGACAAGTACACGCTCATTCGCGGAATGAACCACACGGCTGCGGCGGTCCACGACACCGGCCATCAAATGATGCAGACCGGCCGGCTGTTTACTGGTGGTGTGGAGTTTCCCCACGTGGGCTGTGTCCTCTCAAAATTGAAAGGTCCGAACGGAGACGTCCCTGCGCATGTTCTGATGCCGCACCCGATCGGCAACACCGGGGGCAACATGCCCCATGGTCAAAATGCGGGATTTCTGGGAAAAACTTTCGATCCCTTCGTGCTAAATGCCGACCCGTCAGATCCTAACTTCCGGGTTCCGGACATGCTACCGCCGGATTACCTGACGGCTCTTCGTGTGGATCGCCGGAAGAACTGGCGTGAGATGGTGGACCGCACGGTAAGTAAATTTGAAACATCACAGGATGCGCGCCTCCTCGATTCCACTTTTCATCAGGCTTATACGCTGATGTCGTCCCAAAAGGCCCGCGACGCGTTCGATCTTTCGAAAGAGCCCCAGAAAGTCAGGGAAAAGTACGGCTTGAACCGATTTGGGCAGAGTTGCCTTCTGTCCCGCCGCATGATTGAAGCGGGAGTTCGTTTCGTAACTGTCAATATGTTCGAAACGGTGTTCGATGAGATTACCTGGGATATTCACGGCTCGAAACCATTTAGCCCGATCAGTTGCTATCGCGATCTGGTGGGCCCCATGTACGATATGGCCTACAGCGCCCTCCTCGAAGACCTTTCCGACCGCGGTTTGCTGTCCAGCACGCTAGTCGTCTCGACCGGTGAGTTTGGCCGGACGCCCAAGGTAAACCCGGCTGGTGGCCGCGATCACTGGCCCCAATGCTGGACCATGATGATGGCCGGCGGCGGCGTGAAAGGTGGAGAGGTTCACGGCTCCTCTGACGAAATCGGAGGTGCCCCGCGCGACAAACCCAGTAACCCCGCGCAGGTGGCGGCAACAATTTACCAGGCACTCGGAATCCCGCTCGAACTCGAACTGCCCGGATCGCAGGGTAGGCCTATTCCTCTGGTGGAACGCGGTACGGAGCCGTTGAAAATCTTCTCGTAGCTTGAGACCATGCTGAAACTTTCTTGGGCCGTCATCATTGCGCTACCTCTATTCGCGGCAGATTCACTGCGGATACTCCCCCATGCCGTCACGCTTCTGGGTCCCGAAGCGCGGCACCAATTGCTGGCGGAAGCGTCAGTCTCCGGTCACGAAGAAGATTGGACCAGGCAAGCAAAATGGTCCTCGTCGAACCCGGGAATCGCCTCCGTAGATCAAACTGGACAGGTCCAGCCGATTGCCGACGGCAATGTGCTGATAACGGCGGAATCTGCTGGATATAAGGCCTCGGCGGAGATCGCAGTAAAGAGTACTCAAGTACCGTTCACGTGGAACTTTCGCAATCACGTGATTCCTGTGCTCACCAAAGCAGGCTGCAACCAAGGCGCGTGCCATGGTGCGCTTGCGGGAAAGAACGGCTTCAAGCTCACCCTACGCGGCTACGATCCAGAGGTGGATTACGACACCTTGACCCGCCAATCCTCTGGCCGCCGCGTTTCGCTTCCGCAGCCCGCACACTCCCTCATGCTCTTGAAGCCCACCATGGCTGTGCCTCACGGCGGTGGCAAGAGGTTCGATACGAACTCTCTGGAATATCGTGTGATCGCGGAGTGGATCGCCGCCGGGGCGCTGCCGCCCGCCGAATCCGATCCAACCGTAACCGGCCTTGAAGTCTATCCTGCAGCGGCCACACTGAAACCTTCGGCGGAACAGCAGCTTGTGGTGCGAGCGCGCTATTCAACGGGCGAATTGAAGGACGTCACCAGGTGGGTGAAGTTTTCCTCCAGCGATGAAGGCGTAGCGTCTGTGGATGATCTTGGCCACGTGAAGATGAACGGCTCTGGTGAGGCCGCAATCACTCTTTATTACTCCAGCCGCGTTCTTTATTCGCGCCTCAGTGTCCCCAATCAGATTCCTGTTGATCCGTCTGTTTACTCGAATGCCCGCCGCAACAATTACGTCGATGATTTAGTACTGGCCAAACTGAAAAAACTGGGGCTCGCCCCTTCGGCACCGGCGACGGATTCCGTATTTCTGCGTCGGGTTTACCTGGATTCAATGGGCGTTCTGCCCACGGCTGAACAGGTGGAAAATTTCCTGGGCTCTAAAGATCCAGAGAAAAGAGCCAAACTCGTCGATTCGCTGTTTACCCGCGACGAGTTTGTCGATTATTGGGCGTACAAGTACTCCGATTTGCTTCTTGTTTCGAGTAAGAAGCTGAGGGCCAACGCGATGTGGGCCTTCTACAACTGGATTCGCGACAGTGTTAAAGAGAACAAACCGTGGGACCAGTTTACTCGTGAGATATTCACCGGGACGGGAGACACGTTACACAACGGCGCACTCAATTACTTCGTGCTCCATAAAGACCCGATCGATTTGACCGAGAACGTGACACTCGCCTTTATGGGCCAACGCCTGACCTGCGCCCGCTGCCATAACCATCCCCTTGAAAAGTGGACGCAGAAACAGTATTACCAAATGGCGAATATATTCTCCCGCGTGGGACTGAAGAATGGCTCGGAGCCGGGCGACACGGTCGTGTTTGCCAAAGCATCGGGCGACATCAATCATCCGCGTTTGCTGAAACCGCTTGCGCCCACGCCGCTCGATGGCACGTCCATGCCGCTTGATTCCACTGAAGACCGGCGTCTTCCTTTTGCCGCATGGCTCACCAGTCCGAAGAACGATATGTTCGCCCGCGCAATCGTCAATCGCATCTGGGGTAATTTTTTCGGACGCGGCATTGTGGACGCGGTGGATGACCTGCGCGCGACCAATCCGGCGACGAATGAAGAATTGCTGGCGGCACTCACGAAAGATTTCGTTGCGCACAAGTTCGACACTCAATATCTGATGCGGGTGATCATGAACTCCGCCACGTATCAGCTTTCGTCCGAAGCCAACGCGACCAATCAGAATGACAATCGCTATTTTTCGAAATACATTGTGAAGCGCCTGCCGGCGGAGGTCCTGCTTGACGCCATGTCGCAGGTGACGGGTGTTCCCACGGCCTTCGTTAACTACCCCAAAGGCTTCCGCGCGATGCAGTTGCCCGATGTCCAGGTGAAGTCTGATTTTCTGTCTGCATTCGGCCGGCCCCCCCGGGTGCTTTGCGATGCGGCGGAGCGATCGGTTGAGCCCAGCATTGCTCAGGCCTTGCACGTCATCAATGGCGACACATTGAACAAGAAGCTGAGCGCTCCTGACGGATTTGCCGCGCTTTCGCTGAAGCTTGGCCTATCGAATGCACGCCTCATTGAAACGCTGTTCCTGTCCGCCTATAGCCGCTACCCCAGCGAGCAGGAGAAGACCGCTATCCTGAATGCCTTGAATAGCGCCGTCGTCTCTCCCACCAGCGCGATACGCCAGAAGCAGATTGAGGACATGATGTGGGCCTTGCTGACCAGCAAAGAATTTATGTTCAATTACTAGCTGTCCTTCTCTTTGCAGGTCCCTTGCTGGCGGAGGTGACGCTCACCATAGCTCAAACTCCTTCCAATACCTTCGATCCGAAAATCGCCTTGGGTGCTGGAATCGACGGACATGAAGAGGGTGACATTGCAGGCAAGCTCTCCCCTGCGAATATTGCCCGGATGCATAGCGCTGGTTTGAAGCCGCTCATCTACCGGCTTCGAACCGAGCTTGCCGGAGAGGCATGGCATTGGAACAGCCAGGGCACCTGGAGCGATCCTGCGCACAACCAAGGGTACTGGACAGGCACCGCGCGGCCCTCTGCGGAGCCCATCAACGTAAGCTACGGGTTCCGGTTGCCTCGGCGCGGTAACAGCATCGATCAGGCGAATAACGACGGTTATTCGCGGATTGACGACGGCGACCCCGCCACTTTCTGGAAAAGCAACCCGTACCTGGGCGATCGGCCTCAATGGATTGCCGTCGATCTTGGGCGCAAGGAACGTATCAACACGGTCCGGATTTTATGGGGTGAACCGCACGCGACCAAGTTCCATCTGGAGTATTCTCCCGAACGCTTCATCGACCTTACAGCGGATGCCGGCTGGCTGCTTCTCCCGCAAGGTGAAACACAAGAGGTTCACTGGCTCCGTGTGGTGCTGGAGAAAGGGTCGGGCGCTGTGTCGGCAGACTGGCGGGATGGTACCGGTTTCGCTGTCCGCGAGTTGTCAGCCGGATACACAGATGCAGCGGGACACTTTACAGACGCGCTGAAGCATGGCCGGTCCCGCGCACGGCAAACCACAGTTTGGGTCTCCTCCACCGACCCCTGGCACCGCGCTCTGGACCGCGACTCAAGCGTTGAGCAGCCCGGTATCGATCTAACCTTCGAAAGTGGTCTGGCGAACGGACTTCCGGTAGTCTTGGCGGCACCCGTTCTCTACGACACACCGGAAAATTCAGCCGCACTAATGGCTTACGTTC
>Ga0123338_10000571_pt1 | contig 37550 bp, 36 predicted proteins | sample grotaG_FD_89793 | JGI IMG/M metagenome (GOLD analysis project Ga0123338, IMG submission 89793) | Glacier valley bacterial and archeal communities from Borup Fiord, Nunavut, Canada, to study Microbial Dark Matter (Phase II) -... | ecosystem: Environmental > Aquatic > Freshwater > Ice > Glacier ...
AAGCGGCTCTTTGGGTAAGCAGCGCCCGCGGCGGGTTGATAGGGGGTCTTCTGAATGGATTGGAGGAGCGAGGCGGCTTCGAAAGTTTCACGGCCCGCGCCGTTCAAAATCTGGTCGGTGGAGCCTTGGTAGAGAGACTCGAAGGCCTTTGCGGCGGCGGCATCTTTCACTTGGAAGTTGGCGATGCTTTCCATGGCGATGGCGGGCACGGGTCCTCGCATGGTACGCGGGAGCGTGGCGCCCATGGAAAGAGCGCGCATAGGCGAGACCTTGCCGGCTTCAAGTGGAACAGAGCGGTTCAGCCAGCCACTGGCAGTGGCTTTGAGGCCGGGGGTGCCGGACTCCATATAATCCTGCGCATCGAAATGGGAGCGCGTGGGGTCGGGGGAACCGGCGGCATGGACGATGGCGAGATGGCCTTGATCGAAGAGCGGCTTGAAGGGCGCGAGGGCGGGATGTAGGCCGAAGTGGCCGTCCAGATCGATGGCAGCATTGTCGCCGGCGCCGGGCCGGGCGATAGCGATGGTGGGGCGCATATCGTAGTAGGCCTGCTCGGAGTGGGGAACCACAATGTTCAGGCCATCGGCGGCGCCACGCTGGAAGATGGCGACCAGGACTTTCTTGCGGCGGCCGGGCGCGTCCTGCGCATAGAGCGCGCGTTCGAGCCATACCGGCGCGGTGCCGATACCAACCATCGCGAGGGCCGCGTTACGAAGAAAAATTCTACGGGATGAAGGCATATGAGTTCTACTAGTGCTTCTGAAAATTCGGTCCGCCCAGGATCTGGGCCACGTCAGCTTTTGCTTCCACTTTAGTGCCGGGAACTTTGTTGTTGGTGAGCGCGACGGCAAAGTTCATTCTGGCCAGCAGCGAGGCGCTGTTCAGCCAATCCGACCCCGTGTTGCTGTAGCCGGTGGGTTCTACTTTCCGGTAGAGCGGCTCACCAAGAGTGTTGAGTTGTTGAATGAGACTGAAGCCGTAATCGATGTCCGCGCCGGTGAGGCGAAGCGCGCTGGCCATCATTTCAAAGGGGCTCTTGACCTTGGTCTGAAAGCTGGCGGGGGCGAAGAATTCGGGCGAATCGAACATGGTCTTCATGGTGGCGCGCAAGTCGCCTTCCGTGCTGGTGAAGGTGGCGGCCATGCGGTCCACCAGGGATTGCGGTGGATTGTCGGAAACGAAGCGAATGGCCAGGTTCTTAGAAACGAACCGCGCTGTGGCGGGATGGTGGACCAGAATATCGAGAACCTGGAGCCCGTCGTTCATACCGCCGTTCGCGGGAATCTTCACGCCGAGAACGGTTTTCTCGCCCTGATCGTGGACGCGTTCGTTGAATTGGAAGACGCCGCCCTGGCGAAGCTCTTTGATAGTCCAGCCGGTGAAGCAGCGGGCCACTTCGGTGACGTCCTGCTGGGTGTAGCCGCCATCGACTCCGAGTGTGTGAAGCTCCATCAGCTCGCGACCGTAGTTTTCATTCAAGCCGCGCATGGGCTTCTTACCGTTCGCTTTGCGGTCGAGGCCCGGCGCGACGGACTGCGCATTGTCCAGGTAAAAGAGCATGGCGGGACTCTGCGCCGTGGCGAGAAGCAGATCTTTGAAGTTGCCGAGGACATGGGGGCGGATGACGTCACGCTCATAGGTGGTGACCATGTAGCGGTCGGCACCCTTGTCGAGCAAGACGTTGAAGTGGTTGTACCAGAAATCGGTCAGCACTTCTTCGAGTTGGCGGTTGGAATAGACGGCGCGGAAGAGCTTGCCTTCGGCGAGATCGGAGTTGACCACCTGCTGGGGCCCGCCCTGCAGAAGCTGAATGCGGCGGCGGAGTTGGGGCGAGGCGACCGTATAAAGCGCTTGGCGCTTGCCTTTGGGCATGGCTTCGAGCAAATCAAATTGCTGGTTGGCGGAAAGCGATTCGAAGAGCGCGACCTTTTCCTGCGGTGTCCCCTGCTGGAGCGTCTGGCGCTGGGTGGGCGAGAGTGAGCGGGCGGCGGCTTGGAGATCTGCGGGCGCAGGGTCATCGGTCATTTTCTCGGCGTCTTCGGGCTTGCCTTGCGCGAGCTTGGCCTTGTACCGATCAATGAAGCGCTGGACGACGCGGAGAGTTTCGGGGTCGGTGGGGTAGGGCAGGTTGCCTTTGGCCATGGCGCGAATTTGTTGCGCGGGCGGGTATTTCACCACCATTTCGGACGGCAGCATCCGAAGTGTTTCAAGAGGCGCCAACTTGGCTTCGAGGGCAAGATTTTCGGGGATCGATTCGGGGTGAAGCTGCTGCTGGATATAGGCTTTGGGGCCGATTTGTCGGATGCGCTCCAGATCGCCGGGGCGGGGGCCGAACGTCAGGCGATTCAGGACTTGTTCCAGCTTTTGGTCTTCCGTGATTTGTGGAATGGGCGCGACGGGGGCAGGTTTAGCAGGCTTGCGGGCGGTGACGGGCGCCGCCAGTGCCGCGCAGAGCAAAAAGACTATTGCGGAATGAAGAGTGCGATTCATATTTGCGGTTCCTGGTAGTGCAAACGCTACTGGGAACCCACTAGTTGCGTTGGCCGACATTAACGGGCCGTTCATGCAGGTGTCGCGGACTAGTGGGTTATGTCCAATCGGCCGCCACCGGAAGGGGGTTGGATTTCTTCTACCGCTATCGTAATCTGCTGAGATGATCGAGGTAAGGCGCTTGGACGCCGCGGAATGCGAGGAGCGTGTGCCGGAACTTGCCGCTGTTCTGGTGGATTGTGTGGAAGGCAACGCTTCGGTCAGCTTCATGGCTCCGTTTACGCAGGCCGAGGGGGAAGAATTTTTTCGCACCGTCAGCCAGGGAGTGAGTGCCGGGGAGCGCGTTCTGCTGGCCGCGTTTTTGGACGGCGAACTGGTGGGCACTGTCCAATTGGTGGTGGCGACTCCGCCGAACCAGACGCATCGTGCGGATGTGTCGAAGCTTCTGGTCCACCGGCGAGCGCGCAGCCGGGGAATCGCGGCGCTGTTGATGAATGCGGTGGAAGACGCCGCGAAGGCGGAAGGAAGGATACTGCTGGTGCTGGATACCGCGGTGGGTGGAAGTGGGGACAGGCTCTATAACCGACTGGGGTGGACGCGGGTGGGCGAAATTCCCCGGTATGCCCTGTTTCCGGATCAGACCTGGTGCGGCACGGCGATATTCTGGAAGTCGGTGGCCTGAGCGATACCGTTTTCAGCGATGAATTCCTTGCGGGTGCGGCGCGGAAACAAGGCTGCGGCACCGGATAACCAGGCTTGGAATTCCAACGCGGAGAGTTGGGAGCCGTCCACTACGCGCGGCAGCAATAACGGATCCTGAGAAGGCGACGCGAGCCCAGGGCGGCACGTTACGCCGGACAGGATGCGAAGTTCACGCAGCCACGGAAGATGCTGCGGCCAATGGACTCCCGATGGGTAGCAGAAATGCGCGGGTTCGCGGCTGGTCAAACGCTCAATGGACGCGGCGTTCTGCGACAGTTCGCGAACGAAGGAATCTCTTTCCGTGGGCGACCGGTGGCGATGGGTGTGCATCTCGACCTGAATACCGGCATCGGCCACGCTTCTTACTTCAGCCCGATTGAGCAGGTGCAGGATGCGCTTGTGACGGATCTCTTCGTAGTCTACTCCGGCATAGTTTGCCAGTTGAGCGGCAAGCGAATCGCGCTCCTCGGCGGAAAGGGTGGCTTGATCCGCAAAGCGATGCAGGTGACTTACCAGCGCGGCGCGGCTTGCGGGAGTTCGCAGGTCCAGTTGAGCGGGAAGACGTTTGTCTTGCCATGCCTTGTACTCACCGCCGCGAGCGCGCCACCCAACATAGCCGCAGATTAGCGGAAACACCGGCATTTCGCGATCCGCATAGTAGGTGGTGAGATACAGCGTGGCCGGAAACGCAAACTGTTGCAGCACGGGAAGCGCCCGTGCATAAAAATCATGGAAGCCATCGTCAAAGGTGAGAGCGACGCTCCGCTCCGGCAGCGTGCCATCGTACATGCGCCGGATGGCTTCATCGAGGGGCAGGACGTTGCAGCCATCGGACTTCATGCGCTGAAACCTTGTAGCCAATTGCTCTGCCGACATGTACAACTGCGGATTCCAATTGTGCTCGTCGGAAAGCGAAATACCGTGGTAGGCAAGAATCAGGAGCCGGTCACTGCGCCATGAACTGCGATAAGCGGCCTGAAACAGGTCCAGCTTCTCGGCAAGCGATAAGGCGCGTTCTTTCCAGGTATTCAACGACACATCAATCCGGGTCGGGGCGGGCCCACCGTGCTAATTATGACTCAAACGTTGCCCCGCTGTTGCCCAAAGCGGTCTGTAACAGGCTTATTGTTGCGCATTTCGCCCGGGCAGATAGAGTCCGTGCAGGAGAAACTTTGCCTGATCCAGTTGTCGGGTGGGCATCGGTTGATTAGTGGCTGCTGGTGAGAACCTGCGACGTTGCCGGCGACGGGTCTGCCAGGTCTTTCGGCTCACGCCGATATTTGATGGAAGAAGCCCAGCGCTTGGCGGGTAACTCTAGGATTCGATACATGGCGAAGGCGCAGACCAGCGAAACGGACATGGCTGCGAATGGCAGGACATAATCGAAACGTTCCGGCACAAAGTGCTGGCCGATATGGACCACGCGGCGGCCCACCATGTCATGCAGAAGATAAAGCGAGTAGCTGATGTCGCCAACGAAAAGCAGGATGACAGGCATGCGGTTGACCCAAACCACGCACGCCCATGTGAGGAGCGTTACGGCAACCACCTGCCACCACAGGCTGATGGAGGTGAGCACGGCGCACACCGACACAAGCGCGAACATTTCATTTCTGGAGGCAATGCCCAACCTGTAAAGCGCGGCGACAATGCCGACAATAAAAACCGGGGCAAGCTCTAAGAGAGACTGGTGCGGACGCCAGATCAGACAGACAGAGGCAAACGCGAGACATGCGGTAATTCGTATTGCCGGCTTGCGTGACACGAAAAGCGGGAACAGCAGACTGAGTGAAATGTAATATTGAAACTCCACGGCCAGCGACCAATACACGCCGCTGATCCACTTATAGTTCGGGAAGTAAGGGATCAGGTAGCCGAGATGCAAACCAAATTGGGTCCAGGTAACTTGTGGCTCGCCACCCCGGTACATAGAGGAGAATTGGGAAGCCCACCAGATGAGTAAAGAAATGCCGATGGACGCCAGATAGGGCGGCTCCACGCGGATCATTCGCTTCGCCATGAATCGCCAAAAGTTTTTGAGCGTATAACCGCCGTGAAACATGGTGAAGGGAACGATAAATCCGCTGATGACGAAAAACATGTACACGCCAAGATAGCCGTGCCGGCCGCTAGCGCCAAGCGCAGTATAGGTGTATTCAGGCAAGCCGTACGTGCTGTGGCAATACATGACGGCCAGGGCCGCGATGGCACGCAGACCTTGAATGCCTGGGAGTTTTGTCTTCTCGGGCGCGAACATGTAATTGAACGAATATAACAAACCGCAAGATGCGGAAAAGCCTTTTGATCTGCATACAGCGGCAATTTTAAGGGGTACGGCGTAAAGTACATAGTGAGATGCCGACCGTAGTGATAGTGGGGCGACCCAATGTGGGGAAATCGACGTTGTTCAACCGGATCACCGGAGAGCGTCGATCGATAGTCGGCGATGAGCCGGGGATTACGCGGGACCGGATACACGGCCAGGCGCAGTTCGATGGCAAGCCATTCGAGGTGATCGACACGGGTGGGATTGTGGTGCGGGATGAAGAGTATATCCCCTCGCAGATTCTGAAGCAGGCCGAGTTTGCATTGGAAGGCGCGGACCAGATCATCTTTCTGGTGGATGGGCGTTCCGAGATTACCGGGAGCGATAGGGATTTGGCGCAGATGCTGCGCAAATTAGGGCGGCCCGTCACGCTGGCCGTGAACAAGGCCGATACGGGCAAGAAGCAGGATTTGGCTCACGATTTCTATACGCTGGGAATTGCGGACGTCTACCCGGTTTCGGCGGAGCACAATATCGGCGTAGAAGACCTGTTGGGCCATGTGACGGCGTCGTTTCCAGAGCTGGAAACCGAGCCGGAGAAGGGCGTGATCAAGGTGGCGATTATTGGACGCCCGAACGTGGGGAAATCGACGCTGCTGAACGCATTGACGGCGAAGGAACGCTCGATTGTTTCACCGGTGGCGGGCACCACGCGCGACGCGGTGGATGAACGAGTGACGCACAACGGCCAGGAGTATCTATTCGTGGATACGGCTGGAATACGGCGCAAGGGCAAGACTCACGAAATGGCGGAAAAGCTGAGCGTGATTATGGCGCGCCGCAGCATCCGCATGGCCCACGTGGTGCTGCTGGTGATGGACGCGGAAGCGGGCGTGGTGGGAAGCGATGCAACTATTGGCGGCTATGGCGATGAAGGCGGGCGCGCCATGGTGCTTTGCGTGAACAAGTGGGACCTGATTGGCGAGGGGCACAAGCGCGAGTTTGAGCGCAACCTTCGCGACTCTTTGAAGTTCCTGGAGTATGCACCGGTGGAGTTTCTGTCCGCTAAAGAGAATCAGGGCGTCAACGGGCTTTTCAAAGTGATCAAGCGGGTTTACGATTCGGCCAGCAAGCGCGTGACAACGGGTGAGCTGAACCGGTTTGTGGAAAGCCTGCACTTTGAAGAGCGCAAGGTGCTGTATGTGACACAGGCGTCTATTCGTCCGCCGCACTTCATTTTCTTTACCGATGGGCAAGGGCCGCTGCATTTCTCGCATGAACGCTATTTGATCAACCAGTTGCGGAAGCGCTTCGGCTTCGACGGTACGCCGGTGCTGCTGACGGTGAGAGGGCGCGCCCCGAAGCGGGAGCGGCCCCGCGGGGTGCCGGCGCAGAAGAAGGGGGCGGCGAAGGGCGCGACCCCGGCTGGCCGGGGCGCAAGGCGGGGGCCGAAGGATGGCGCGGCCGGATAGGATTCGGCATGTCGGCAACGGAACTGCTCGGGCGGCCATCTAAAGGGTATATGCGAACTTTAGTTGGATTGCTAATGGCAGCGTCGGCGTGGGCGCAAGTGGCTTCCGTGGTGGTGACGGCGGAAGGCCATCACAGGAAGGATGCACCGGAAATTCTTAAGGACGACGTCGCTGTGCACCTGGGGAAAGACCAGGTTGGGGTTGCGGAGTGGCTGCCGGAGCGGGGCGCACTACAGCTTCTTTTAATGATCGATGACGGATCGGATACCGAGTTGGGGCTCCAGTTGGAAGACTTGCGAAAGTTCATGAGGGCGCAACCGGCGAGCACCGAAATTGGCGTGGATTATATGCGGAATGGCACGACGATTCCTGTCCACGCGCTGACGAGCGACCATGACGCGGCCGCCAAGAGTTTGCGGCTGCCCATTGGGACGGCGGGCGGCGCGGCTAGTCCCTACGTGGCGCTGAGCGAAAGGATCAAGAAGTGGGCGCCATTCGCGGGGCGGCGTGAAGTCCTGATGATTTCAAGCGGCATCGATGCGCTCTATTACGGAGGGGATTTGCAGAACCCGTATCTGATGCGAGCCATACGGGACGCGCAGAAGGCAGGCATTCTGGTGCATTCGATTTATTATGGGAGCGCGGGACACTCCGGGCATTCGTATTATCAGATGAACTTCGGACAAAGCTATCTATCGCGGCTGGGCGATGAAACTGGCGGTGAGGCTTACTGGCAGGGCTTCCAGAACCCTGTGGCGTTCGCGCCGTATCTGGACGATTTAACAAAGCGACTACAAAATCAATACCGCCTCACGCTTTCGGGCGCGAATGACAGCAAGGGCGAGTTGCAAGAGCTACGTGTTCGAACGGAGAAGGCTGGTGCGGAATTGAGCGCTGCTTCCCGTGTTTGGGTGGGTAGCGGGAACTAGAGTTTCACCTGTTTGAAGCCGCCGCGCGTGCGTTCATAGAGCCAGATCGCACCGAAGACAACAAGTAGAATGGCCGGCAGAATGGCCACGTAGCGGAAGCTGGTCTGCGCGGCGATCCCCAGAATGTCGTTCAGCTTATCGGGCGGCAGGGCGTTGAAGGCGGCGTCGCCACCGGCGAGGTCTACCTTGGTGTTATCGAAAATCCTGCCCATCTGTGGCAGTACGAAATAGATGGAGAGGGTTCCCGCCGTGCCCATCAGGCCCATGAGAAGGGCTCCGCCTCGAGGAAACCGTTCGGAGGCGGCGGCCAGCATGGTGGGCCACAAGTAGCAGACTCCCGTGCCCCAAACGGTGGCAGCGAGCAGGCCGGTGATGGGCGAGTTGGCAACACTGAGCAGCAACAAGCCCAGGCTTCCCAGCAGACAGGACACCCAGAGCAGCCCGACAGGCGAAAGTTTGTGGGCGGCGGCGCCGGCGAAGTGACGCATGACGAACATGAGGCCGCTCACATAAACCAGCAAAACAATGCCGGGCATGTGAACCGTACGAGAGAGAGCCAAATCGACCCATTTACCGGGCGCGAGCTCAGTGGCGGCGGTCAGAAACATGGCCAGGAACCAGACAATGAACATGGGGCGCCCCAGTTCGGCGAACATCTGGCCGGTGGTGATGCCGGAAGCTTTGCGTTCAGTGGGCGGGAACTTGGTGCCCAGGCAGAGAAACAGAAACACAAGCGCGGGAACCAGGATCACCGCCAGACGCCCCTGCCAGCCAACGTTGAATTCACCAAGCGCGAGCGAAGAAAGGCCGCCCAGGATCAGACCGCCCGGCCACCAGGCGTGCAGCGCATTCAGACGCTTGGTCTTCTCATCGGGATAGAGCGTGACGGTGAGCGGGTTGATGACGGTTTCCACCAAGCCCCAGCCGATGCCGGTCAAGACCATACATCCGTAAAGAAGCCAATAGATATTCGGCCCCTGGACCAGGCTTCCCGCGAAAATCTTGGCGGTGGTGCCGGCCAGAAAGCAGAGGCTCGAAAGCGCAAGCAGGCGGCCCATGCCGAGGTAATCCAGCAAGGGGCTGCCAATGGCAATGGTGAAGGCGAACCCGAGAAATTCCACACCCAGGATGGAGCCGATCATTTGGGCGGATTTCAGGCGATCGATGGGATCGAAGAACGTTCGCTGAAGGTCGCCTGCGACGGCGGTTTGGATGGCGGAACTCATGCCGGCCGTGACAAGGGCGATGACACTGAGAATGAAGATGCGCTGCTTGTTGTATGCAGCGTGCTGGTCGATTGGAGCGTTACCTCGGTTGTATTGGGCGGCGGACGGGGTAGCCATTGCGAGAGAGCTCCTGGTTTACGGCAAGAGTACGGCAAGCGTAAAGTGAAGCTCAGTATACTACGCGTGGAATGCCCGGCTTTGAGTGCTTTGCCGGGACCGCGACGACACCGAATCGAGCAGGTCGCGGATATCCCGATCAAGAACGGGGGAGAAATCGCGGTAGCAGCGGCGAACTGAGAAGAATGAGCTTGGAGTGCGCGGGCACACCACTGAATCGGCTTCGGATTTCAGTTCCGCGCAGACTTCGGGAGAAGCCACGGGGACAGCGGCCACAATACACGCGGGCGACAACTGGCGCAGCGCCCGAATGGCATTTCTCATGGTGGCGCCGGTGGTGAGCCCATCATCAATGACGATGACGGAACGACCGGCGATGGACGCCGCCGGCCGGGAGCGGCGATACTCTTTGGCGCGTCGTTCCAATTCGGCGTGTTCGGCAACTAAGGCCGCGTTGAGCAGGTGCTGGTCGGAATGGGAGTAGGGCGCTTCCCCATCGAGAATGTGGATGCCACCGCTAGCCACCAGCCCCAGTTGGACTTCCGGCTGGCTGGGCAGACAGAACTTTCTAACCAGAAAAATGTCGAGAGGCAACAAGAGTTCTTTGGCGACCTGACAGGCGACCGGGACGCCACCTCGCGGAAGAGCAAGCAGGAGAGGGCTCGGAAAAGAACCATGCTCCTTGATGGCTTGCGCCAGAAGAGAGCCCGCCTCAGCCCGATCGGCAAAGGGGGAAAGTGAATAAATGTTAACGGAAGAATGAGGAGTGTAGGAAAAATTTGTAGTGTTCACGTCGATTTCAATCCAACTCGATCTTATGACTCTCTCATTGTAATAAAAATTTGTGATCAGGCATATCGGTGAATACCTCTAGTTGTGAAAAATATTCCGTCGTCTGCAAAAAAAACTTTTGACGCCTCGATCAATGGTCGTAGTACTAAATCAATCGGGCGGGCAAGGGCACGCTAAAGAAAACGGGCGAACGGACGATAAATCAGTTACACGGCAAAAGCGGCTGTTACGATGCAAACCCTGTCCTGGCAAACACGAATCTACATCGGCGCGATGGAAGCCGCGGCGTTAGGCCTCGCGATCATGTCGCTTGCCAGCTGGAATTCCGGTCAGAACTTCCGCTTTTTCATGTACTTGATCATGACCTTGGGGGCCGCGAACCTGAAAGTGAAGCTACCGGGAATTACCGGCGCTATCTCCATGACGTTCGTGTTTGTCCTGATCAGCGTTACAGATTTGAGCTTGCCGCAGGTTCTGGTAATCGGAATGGCCGGAACTGGGGGGACGCTATTCTTCCGCACCAAATCTCGAAATTTGGCGAAATTGGGCTCCAATCTGGCGACAAGCGTGGTGACATCAGGCGCGTGCTTCGCCACGTTCCATAGTTCGTGGCTGAGAAGGCAGGATGAGAGCCTTCCGATGCTCCTGCTATTTGCGTCGGCGGTTCACTTTCTGATGAATACCGGGTCCATCGCTATTGTGATTGCTTTGACGGAGCGCAAATCGGCGTGGCGGGTATGGAAGGAAAGTTTCCTTTGGACTGCCTCTCACAATATGGTGGGAGCTGGAATCGCAACCATTTTCCACGCGGAGGAACGTTATCTAGGGTGGCAGGCGACGCTGCTGACCATTCCGTTGGTGTATCTGGTGTATCGTTCATACTCCCTGCATCTTGAGCGTCTGGAAGGAGCTCGTAAACATGCACAGGAGATGGGCGATTTGCATTGGCGCACCATTGAGGCGCTGGCGCTGGCGATTGATGCGAAAGATGAGACCACGCACAACCATCTTTTGCGGGTGAAGGTGTATGCCACTGAAATCGCGAAAGAGCTAGGGCTGGATGAGTTGCAAATGCAGGCGATACAGGCGGCAGCGCTGTTGCACGATATTGGAAAGCTGGCCGTGCCGGAACACATCATTTCCAAGCCCGGCAAGTTGACTCACGAAGAGTTCGACCAGATGAAGATACATCCCGTTGTGGGCGCGGAAATTCTCGAGCGTGTGCGGTTCCCCTATCCGGTGGCGCCCATTGTGCATGCCCATCACGAGAAGTGGAACGGAAAGGGATATCCGGATGGGCTGAAAGGTGAAGAGATCCCGATCGGCGCGCGCATCCTTTCGGCGGTGGATTGTCTGGATGCATTAGCGAGCGACCGGCAATACCGAAAAGCCCTGCCGCTCCATGAAGCCATGGCGATTGTGGAAAAGGAAAGCGGTCTGAGTTATGACCCGAAGATCGTGGCGATTCTGAAACGCCGCTATGTGGAGTTGGAGCACATAGCGACCTCGATTCCGGTGGTAGATGAACCGAAGCTCTCACGAAGCGTGCGCGTGGATGCGGGGGATGGTCCGGCGACCGGATATGCGGACCTTTGTGTGGTGAGCCCGAACGCGATGCAGATCGATTTTCTGGAAGCGATGACGGCGACCAAGCGGGAGTTTTATTCTCTGATGCGCATTGTGGAGGAATTGGGCACTTACCTGACCATGGACGAGGCTTTGATTCTGATGATGAACCGCTTGAAGCGCATGATTCCCCACAGTTCGTCCGCGGTTTTCGTGCGCAGGGGCGAACGGCTGCTTCCGGTACACAGCTCAGCGGAAGCGGAGTGTTGGGTGCCGCAAGAAGTGCTAACTGTAGGTGAGGGGCTTACTGGTTGGTGCGCGGAAACGCATCAACCGATTGTGAATGGCAACCCTTCCGTGGAAGCAGGCTATTACTGTCTGGGGCGGCCGCTTCTTTCAGCGCTGGCCGTGCCGCTTGAAGTGGAGGGCAATGTGGTGGCGTCGCTCACCCTGTATAGTGTGCACGCGAACGCTTTCACGCAGGACCATCTGCGCGTGCTGTTGCAGGTTGGCTCAAAAGCGGCCGCGTCGATTGCGAGTTCGCTGGAGCGGGATAGACTTACCACCGTTTCGACGGAGCGCACGGCGGCTTAATTGGGAACTTAGCCACTCACGCTTTAGCCACTCACGCTTTAGCCACTCATAGACGAGAGGAAGTCGGCATTGGCCTTGGTCTTGCCGAGCTTATCGAGCAGCAGTTCCATGGTCTCGACGGGGCTGAGCGGATTGAGCACTTTACGGAGTATCCACACGCGATTGAGTTCTTCGCGCGGCATGAGGAGTTCTTCCTTGCGGGTGCCGCTCTTGTTGATGTCGATCGCCGGGAACACGCGCTTGTCGACCAGTTTGCGCTCCAAGTGAATTTCCATGTTGCCGGTGCCTTTGAACTCTTCGAAGATGACATCGTCCATGCGGCTGCCGGTATCGATGAGGGCAGTGGCGATGATGGTGAGGGAACCGCCTTCTTCAATATTTCGGGCCGCGCCGAAGAAACGCTTGGGGCGTTGGAGGGCGTTTGAATCGACGCCGCCGGAGAGCACTTTTCCGGAAGGCGGCACGATGGTATTGTAGGCGCGCGCCAGACGCGTGATGGAATCGAGGAGAATCACAACATCTTTCTTGTGCTCGATGAGCCGCTTCGCTTTTTCGATCACCATTTCGGCAACCTGAACGTGGCGCGTGGCGGGCTCGTCAAATGTGGAAGCGATGACTTCGCCGCGCACGGAGCGCTGCATGTCGGTGACTTCTTCGGGGCGCTCATCGATCAGGAGGACGATCAGCGACACTTCCGGATGATTGGTGGTAACGGAATTGGCGATGTTCTGGAGGAGCATCGTCTTACCGGTGCGCGGCGGAGCAACGATGAGGCCGCGCTGGCCTTTGCCGATGGGGGTGAGCAGATCCATCACGCGACCGGAAAAGTTGTCGCGCGTAGTCTCCAGTTTCAGTCGCTCATTGGGATAAAGAGGCGTTAGATTGTCGAAGAAGATCTTGTTGCGTGCTTCCTCGGGCGGTTCAAAATTGATGGCGTCGACTTTGATGAGAGCAAAGTAACGCTCACCTTCCTTGGGAGGACGAATCTGGCCGGAGACGGTATCGCCGGTACGGAGGTCGAAGCGGCGGATCTGGGAGGGCGAGACGTAGACATCGTCAGGACCGGGAAGGTAATTGTATTCGGGAGCGCGAAGAAATCCGAAGCCGTCAGGCAGGCATTCCAAAACGCCTTCCGAGAAAATCAGGCCGCTTTTTTCCGCTTGGGTCTGCAGAATTTTGAAAATCAACTCCTGTTTTCGCAAGCCGGCGGCCCCGGCGACCTGGAGGTCTTTCGCCACTTGGCCCAGCTTCTGGATATTCATATCCTTCAGCTCGACAAGATCGAGGGTGGGAGAGCCATTTTTCGCCTGGGCGGTTTTGCGCCGCTGAACATGGCTGGGGCTTGCGCCTCCAGTGGGAGCGGCGACGGGGAGAACGCCTCCCTGATCCGCGCCGGTCAAAGCAGCCGTTTCTGCTTCCGCGGAATGAATATTTCCGGCTTGCTCGGACGGTTTCTCCTGGGGAGCGGAATCGAGCTTATCGCCATGCACCTTGTCGGAAGTGGCGGCGCGCTCGGCATGGGGAATCCGATTCAGCGAGCCTGAATTGGTCCGGTCCGGTGTGGTGATTTTTTCTTGCGGGGGGGGTGCTACTTGAGTTGTCGTGTTTTCGTTATCGCTTGCCAAATTTCCCTCACTCCACGGCCGGTGATGGCCGAGAACGGCAACGGGTCCGGCACGATCTGGGAGACCGCGGCGAGACTGCGCTGTTGATCCGCTTGGTTTAATTTATCCATTTTGGTCACAATGACCAGGTACTGCCGGTTCTGCGATTCCAACCATTCTTTGAGCCCCAAATCTTTCTCCATCCAAGCTCTGCGAGCGTCGAGGATGAGGAAAGAGAGAAGCAGCGAAGGACGATTTTCAAGATATTGATCGATTAATTCCTTCCATTGATTCTGGAAGCCTTTCGGGACCCGGGCATAACCATATCCCGGTAGATCGACAAAATAAGTACGGTGTTCGATTCGGTAAAAGTTAATGGTTTGAGTACGACCGGGAGTGCTGCTGGTGAAAGCCAACTTCCTTTGGCCGATAAGAGCATTGATCAGACTGGATTTGCCAACGTTACTGCGGCCCAGAAATGCGATTTCCGGGAGGTGGTCTGCTGGAAACTGCTCCGGGTGGTTTGCGCTAACAACAAACTCTGCTTCCAAAATTCTACACCAATCCGCACAACACGGGGGCCGGCACCAGCCTGGCACCCCGCGCCGCAGAAAAGCGGGACAGGATCAATGCGCCCGTTCTTCGGCTTTGGTGAGGAAATCCATAGCCGTAGGAGCAGGCAGCGGAAGCGAAATCGGTTCGCGTTCCAGAGCGATGCGGAGAACATCGTCCATGGAATCCACGAAGTGGAGTTTCATCACATTCCGAAGGGTCTCAGGGATATCCGGAAGATCTTTCTCATTGTCTTTCGGCATGATGGCTTCGTTGATTCCGTGACGGTGCGCAGCCAACAGCTTCTCTTTCAGGCCGCCAATGGGCAGCACTTTGCCGCGCAGTGTAATTTCGCCGGTCATAGCAATATCGCCGCGCACGGGAATGTTAGTGAGCGCGCTACAGATGGTGGTGGCCATGGTGATGCCGGCTGACGGGCCGTCCTTCGGGATCGCGCCCTCCGGGATGTGGAGGTGAATATCCAGGTTGCGATAGAAATCACGCGGCAGACCAAGTTGGTGCGCGCGGGAGCGTACGTAGCTCATCGCCGCCTGGGCGGATTCCTGCATCACATCGCCCAGTTTGCCAGTGATGGTGAGTTTGCCTTTTCCATCCATCAACGTGGCTTCAATGGTAAGAATCTGGCCGCCGACTTCAGTCCAGGCAAGTCCGGTTGCGGCGCCGACTTCGTTCTTCTTGCTGGCTTGGAGGTCGCGATACTTAAGCGGACCAAGGAGTTCAATCAGCTTATCGGTGGTGATGACGGTGGGAGTGGAAGATTTCGACTTCGACCCTTCCGCATCCACGATTTTGCGGGCGATTTTTCGACACACGTTACCGACCTCGCGTTCGAGGTTGCGGACACCGGCTTCGCGAGTATAGTACTGGACCAGGCCGTTGATGCCATCGTCCGTGAACTCGATCTCTTTCGGCGTGAGACCGGTTTGCTCCATCTGCTTGCGAACCAGGAAGCGCTTGGCGATTTCCTTCTTTTCCAGTTCCGTGTAGCCGGAAAGCCGGATCACTTCCATGCGGTCTTGCAGGGCGGCGGGAATGGTATGGAGCACGTTCGCAGTAGCGATGAAAAAGCACTGGCTGAGATCGTATTCGACATCAAGGTAATGATCGACGAACATGAAATTCTGTTCGGGATCGAGGACTTCGAGTAGCGCGGAAGATGGGTCACCCCGAAAATCCATTGCCATTTTGTCGATTTCGTCGAGCATGAAGACCGGGTTCTTGGTGCCGGCTTTCTTCATCATCTGAATGACCTGACCCGGAAGGGCACCGATATAGGTTCTACGATGGCCGCGAACTTCAGCTTCGTCGCGGACGCCGCCGAGCGACATGCGCACGAACTTTCGGCCGGTGGCTTTCGCAACCGACATGCCGAGCGAGGTCTTGCCCACGCCGGGGGGCCCAACGAAGCAAAGGATAGAGCCCTTGGGATTTTTGACCAGACGGCGGACCGCCAGAAATTCAAGGATGCGGTCTTTGATTTTTTCGAGGCCGTAGTGATCCGCTTCGAGCACCTGTTCGGCGAATTTCAGGTCGCGAATTTCCTTGGAGCGCTTTTTCCACGGCACCGCCAGGAGCCAATCGAGATAGTTGCGAGAAACAGTGGATTCCGCCGACATGGGCGGCATATTTTCCAGGCGCTTGAGTTCGGCGGTGGCTTTTTCAGCGGCGTCTTTCGTCATGCCGGCGGTTTCGATGCGCTTCTTGAGCTCATCGATTTCGCTCTTTTCGCCCCGGCCAAGCTCCTTCTGAATGGCCTTGATCTTTTCGTTCAGGTAATACTCTTTTTGCGCCTTTTCCATTTGGCGCTTGACGCGGCCCTGGACGGTACGATCGACGTTGAGCTTTTCAATCTCGATGTCCAGCATTTCGGCGACGCGCGTGAGGCGTTCTATTGGATCGAAGACTTCGAGCAAATCCTGCTTCTCTTCGATAGTGAGTTGGAGATTCGCGCCGACGGTATCGGAAAGCTTACCCGGATCGTCCACGCGGATGGCCGAGATCATCTGTTCATAGTTCAGGTTCTGGCTAAGCTTGACGTACTGTTCGAAGAGCGTGGTAACACGGCCAACCAGAGCTTCCAGTTGGGCGCCAGCTTCGATTTTATAGCTGACGGTGCGGACGACGGCGCGGAAGAACCCGTCCTCATCCGAGACGGAAACCACTTTGGCGCGCTCAACACCTTCCACCAGGACCTTGATATTGCCGTCCGGCAATTTTAGACTTTGAACAATATTTACGACGGTACCGACGTTGAAGATTTCGTTGGGCGAAGGTTCGTCAATCGAGGCGTCATGCTGGGTGGCGAGGAAGATTTGCTTGTTGCCCGACATGGCTTCTTCAAGGGCGCGCACGCTGGACTCCCGGCCCACGACGAACGGCGTCATCATGTAGGGAAAAATGACGACGTCCCGAATGGGCATCATCGGCAAGCGCTTGGTGTCGGATTTTTCTTTGGAGGTAAGCATCGGTTTTTCAGGGAAATTCGGAAGGCGGGACGGGCTCAAAAAACTTGTCGGGCGGGAAGGGGCCCGGCCTACCCGGCCTTTTCAAGCAGAGTAAGGCTGATCTTCTGTGAGGTTACCATTTCACGGGTCACGGTGAAATCGCGCACTTTTTTATAAGAGGGGATATAGTACATCAGGTCCAGCATCAGCTCTTCGAGAATCATGCGGAGTCCGCGGGCACCCACTTTGCGCTCCATAGCCAAGGTCGCAATAGCGTCAAGGGCGTCATCGGCGAATTTCAGGCGGACATTCTCAAATTCGAAGAGCTTCTGGTACTGCTTGATGATGGCGTTCTTGGGCTTGGTCAGAATCTGGATCAGCGCCTGCTTATCCAAATCTTCCAGCGTAGCAATGACCGGGATGCGACCGATAAATTCCGGAATGAAGCCAAATTTCATCAAATCGGCCGGTTGGAGTTGCTGGAGAAGATCGTTTTCGCGCTGGGCATTGATGCCAATGGTACCGGGCCGGTGGCCCGACGAAGCAACGGGTTCTTCCAAAAAGCCGATCGATTTCCGACCCACGCGCCGCGAAATTATCTTATCGAGCCCGACGAAAGCTCCTCCGCAAATAAACAGGATATTCGAGGTATCGATCGGGGTGAATTCCTGATGCGGGTGCTTGCGACCGCCCTGCGGGGGCACGTTGGCGATGGTGCCTTCCAAAATTTTCAGGAGCGCCTGCTGCACTCCTTCACCCGAAACATCGCGTGTGATGGAAGGATTTTCATCTTTTCTGCAGATCTTATCGATTTCATCAATATAAATAATGCCCTGTTGCGCCTTTTGCACATCGCCATCGGCAGCCTGCAAAAGCTTCAGGATGATGTTTTCGACATCTTCGCCAACATAGCCCGCCTCCGTGAGTGTGGTGGCGTCGACAATGGCAAATGGAACATCAAGAATACGGGCCAGCGTCTGAGCCATCAGCGTCTTTCCGGTGCCGGTAGGCCCGATCAGCATGATGTTCGATTTCGAAAGCTCGACATCGCTGTTGCGCATCTTGTTCATGTGGATGCGCTTGCAATGGTTGTAAACGGCAACCGCGAGTTTCTTCTTGGTGGCGTCCTGACCGATGACGTATTGATCCAAAAACTCTTTTACTTCAAGCGGCTTCGGTAATTTCTGGGGGCCGGAAGCGGGCTGGTCCGGCTTGTCGTCTTCCAGAATGGAATTACAAACGCCGATGCACTCATCGCAAATATAGGCGCGTGGATAATCGCTCGGGGAAGAGATCAGCTTGCCAACGACATCCTGACTCTTATGACAAAAAGAACAACGGAGTGTATCGTCCGATCCGGCGCGCTTCATGCAATTCTCCTTTTATGCAGCTTTCGCGAATCAAGCCACACCCTGGCGGGACTCACCTGGAACTTCGTAAAAGATTGAAGTTGAGAGATCACGGCTAACCTTGGAACAACTAATTCTATTATGGCGCGAAGCGGAAATGTAATCAACGACGCAATGCGGCTTTTAACCGGCAGCAGTCTTTTCAGCGTTATCAAATAAAAACTGCAAAGTCTTACTGGTTTGAATATGCGACGCAATACGACCCAGCGTCCCGTTCTTTTCAAGTTTTGGGCGAAGTGAAAGAACAGGTTCACGTTCCTGACGCGCCAGCCGCTCCACTTCGCGATCCACCTCTTCTTTGGTGGCAAAAATAGATTCGCGCTGTGAAACCGCATCCAGCAGAAGCGAAGCCTTCACCCCACGGGTGGCACGATCCCGCTGAGACTCCTTGATCTTTTCCCAATCCAGTTTCAGCGATTCGGGATCGACACCCTGGCTGGCGAGCGCACGCAAACTCTGTTCCAGCCGCTCACGAATTTGATGCTCTACAAAGACGCCAGGTACCGGGAATTCGTGCGTGTCCACCAGGGTATCCACCAGTTTATTCTTCGCCGCTTCCTGCGCTTCGGTTTCGCGATGAGAGAAGATGCTCTTGCGAACCGCCTCCCGCAGCTCCTCCACATTGCGATAGTCACCTAGATCCTGGGCAAATTCGTCATTCAGCTCCGGCAACTCTTTCCGGCGGACGCCTTTCACGATGCAGTGGAAACGCACTGTCTTGCCCGCCAGCTTGTCCTGTCCATAATCTTCCGGATAGGTCACGTCGAAATCTTTCTCGTCGACAGGCGACATGCCGCGCAGATTTTCGGAAAAGCCTTCGAGGGTATCTTTACCGCCGACTTCGATGGTGATTTCATCGGTTTTCACCGGCTGGTCCACGCCTCCGATGCTCTCGAGAGAAATGACGGCGTGGTCACCATCGTTCAGTGGGCGGGGATCTTCATTCACAAACGTACTCTTGCTATCACGAATCTGATCGATGCGTTCGTTAACGTCCTGATCGGAAATAACCGGCTCCGTGTATTCGACTTTCAAGCCGCGATAGGGACTGAGGTCAATCTGGGGCGAGGTTTCGAACTCGGCTTTGAAACGAATCGGCTGGTCTGCATCGAAGTGAACATCGGTAATGCTGGGCCGTGCGATGGGCTGCAGGTTTTCAAGCTTGATCTGCTCATCGAGAAAACGAGGAACCAGGTTTTCGAACACCTGTTGGCGAATGTCCCCTTCAAAGTGTTTGCGGATGAGGGTAGCAGGAGCTTTGCCGGGGCGAAACCCGGGGATGCGGGCGCGCTTCTGAAATGATTCGACCGCTTTGTCGGTCTCTTCCCGGACCGCGTCTACAGGAATGCTGACTTCAAGGGAATGTTTACAGCCGTCTACCAATGTTGCCAATTCGGATTTACCTCAGTGATTCAAAAAACGTTGAAACCTTAGGATAACATTCCGGCAACGGAGCGGCTCCTGACCGCTACAGCGTCCGCAGGTGGAAACCGCCATCTACGTTAATGACCTGGCCGGTGGAGTAATCCAGGTGCCCATCGGCAATGGAACGAACGGCGTGAGCCACGTCGGACCCTTCGCCCATGCGACGCTGGGGCAGAAGTCCGGAAGCGATTCGGTCCTGATACACCTGTTCCACCTTGGCAATCATATCCGTGCGTATGATGCCGGGCCGGATTTCAAAAACCAGAATGCCGTCCTCCGCAAGGCGTGCCGCCCAAAGCGCGACAGACATGCTGAGCCCCGCCTTGGAAATGCAGTATTCGGCCCGATTCACAGAGGCGGTGTACGACGAAATGGAAGTGACAAACACGATGCGTCCAGAGCCTTGCCGGCGCATTTCCCGCGCGGCCAGTTGCGTCAGGAAGTGAGGGCCACGCAGGTTGACGGAAATCAGTTCGTCAAAACTTTCAACCGTGCTGTCCAGAATGTCGGCGCGTTCGCGGGGTGCCATTCCCGCGTTGTTAATTAACAAGTCTATGCGGCCATATTGCTGAAGGGTGAAGTGAAGCAAAGCTTCACGATCCGTGGCGCTTGAGACATCGCAGGCTGTGATAGAGCAGCCGGTTTGTTGCGCCAGAGACTGAACCGCATCCAAACGGCTCCTGTATGTAGCTACCACCAAGTGCGTTTTTGAAAGTTCAGTGGCGATGGCGCGGCCGATACCGCGGCTGGCACCAGTTACGACAGCGACCGGCCTTAAACCGGCGGGCAAAACCGCTTCCCTCTAAGCGCGAACACTGTAGCTCAACGTGAAGACCAAGCGGGTTTCAGACGAAATGCGCACGCGCTGACCCTTTGTCACTTCCTGCGCTCCCGTTCCCACCGCAGCTCCGGAGCCGGCGCCGATTGCCGCGCCTCTTCCGCCACCGGCGATTCCACCGATGATGGCTCCCAAGGCTGTCGTGCCGCCAATGACTTTGGCACTACGTGCTCCGCGCGAGCTGCTTTCTTTAATCACGTCCTGCGTTGAAATCTCGACGGGACGGCCATTCACAGAAACGGAAGTAAGAACCAATTTCAGCACCGTCCTGCCTTGAATCTTGCCGGATTTCTGATCGTCCACCAACCGCGCCACTACATCGGCGCCACGAGAGATCACCGCTTGGCCGTTTACCATGACAGGCTCATCGATGCTGGCACGGAACGTGTCGCCCGTGCGGGATACATCGGAATCCACGGAATCGATCATACGGACGGTAAGTTGCGTTCCGGCGGGAAGCTCGACCCCCGAGTTGGCGGAGAGAGAATCCGCATTATTATTCTGCTGAGTTGGTGGGGGATAATTGGAAGAAGACGATTGTCCACGCGAAGGAGCGGGGGAGTTCGTGGAAGGCGCACCGAACCGAATACTCACCAGGGAATCGATGGAGAATGTCTGGATGCCCCCGTTCACTTCAAGGCGGATTTCGCGCGCGTTGCCGCCAACGTAATTTCCTTCCAGGACATTTCCGTTGCGCAGCGTCAAAGTATCAGCGGGCAAAAGAAGCGCGAACGAAGCCGCGGCTATTAAAATTCGAACGATGGACATAGCGGAATCCCTCAACACGATCATAATCTAAACCTTCAAGACGACAACCATCTATGCGGCGTTTCGCCTTTTGATATTGGTTTTCATGCCGGCCATCAAAGATTTGGCGATTCCCTTCCCTTTTTCAAGCGCCTGGTCATAAGCCATTTTGGCTTCACTTCGCTCCATTCCGGCGCCGGTGCGATGCAGGCGTTCTAAGCCCAGACCCACCACATAGGTTCCGGCAAAGGAAATTGCCGCCTTGGGAATAAGGCCTCCGCCCAGGGGAATTTTTCCGACAAGTTCGCGCGCGATGGCCCGCCATCCAAAGGCACCGGCTGCGATGGAAGCCAGTTCCAGTTTCTGCTCTGCATACCCCACCGGTTTGCCGTTTGCGGCGGCGATTAAAAAGGCCATGCGCACCTGATTGATGGTAAGAAACGCGGTATCGGTAGCAAACTCGCCCACAGCCCATGGCAATTCGAGCAAGTTCGGAACCACGTTGGGCAGAGCGGTCACAAGAGAAAACATGGCGTTCTCACGTGCCGTTCGTTGGATGATGCGCGTGAGCACGCAGGGGCGGAAGACAGGAAACTGCCGGGCCAGGGGAATTTCCAACTCCTGCCTGGCATCGAGGATGGCGTCGATAGTCTGCTGCGGAGCCTTTGCGGAAAGGGCAAACGCACCGTGGGGGCACATCGTCCCTTCCGCGCAAATCACTACGTCATGTAACTCCATTGCCGAATTTGCGCTCACCCGGTGAATATGGCTCACGGAGGCGGTCATGCCGGCGCTGGTTAGAAACTTCTCGATCGATACATATCCCGCCTCCGTCTGTGCCGCGATTCCGATGGATATCGTTCTCTCTGACAAACGCCGTACATCCGTGGGGTTCAGATGCGCCAGCGCCGACTTTATGTCCTTGATGAGATTGAGTGACATGACCTCTCCGGTTCCATCTTATCGTTGTAGCCACTGTAAGTAGCAGTGGCTACGCGGCCAAGCTTGGCTTAAGAGCGCAAAGCCTTCTTTGCATGTGTCCGTTTCAACACTAAGGCGGCAAACAGGATACCCGCGCCCATCAGGAAAGCGGTGCCGGGCTCTGGAGTCGCCAAATCGCCGCCCCGGGTAATAAGAGGCGAGCCGGGCGGAAGAATGGTTAGGAATTCCTGCACCTGGCCGGTTTTCTCTACAGGAGCAACATTGGTCACCACGCGATAGTTACTGTAATCGAGCTTGTTGTAGTTTCGCTGCGCTTGTTCCAGCCACTGGGAGGACGAAGGCTTGGGGGCTTGAGAGGGGTCGAAGATCTGCCAGATGGTGGCATGAATGTCGGCCCATTGGTCGGTTGGTTGCTGGCCGAACTGCGTGTCAAGCCAAGCAATTTCCTTGTAAAGCCGCGCGGATTCTTTCACATCGCCATAGCGGGTCTGGCTAAGGTCGGAACCGGTGGTGATGGTACTTAAATTCGCCATCCACTTTTGACCGAAGTTCACTTCGTTGGCGAAATCGTCGCAATAAAGCGATACATTTTGGCTCTCCAGCTGGCCGTAGTAGGCGCCGATATAATAGCCGAAAGCGTTTTCGCCGTTCACACCGGTAAAGGTTGCTTGTATTGTTGAGGCGAGCGCGGAGGAAACGAGCAAGCATGAAAACAGGGAGAGACAGCAAAGTTTTTTGATCACGCCCACCAATCGGTGGACTGGCTGAAAGACTTTAGGGGGTCACTTTAGATAGAAAGCGTGGAAATACAAAAGGACGAATTGCGGCACTCACAATTCGCCCGATTCACAAGAAATGGTGCCCAAGAGAGGACTCGAACCTCCACGAAGTTGCCCTCACTACGACCTGAACGTAGCGCGTCTGCCAGTTCCGCCACTTGGGCTTACTTGAAGAAGTATACCCGATTACGAAATGCTTACCAAACCTGATTCAGGACTTCGGCCAGACGGTAGCCCGCCTTCGCGATCTGCTCTTCCACCACAGCCGCGGCGCCCTGCTGGTATGGGGCATCCACCTTAAAGTGCTGCGCCAGCGTTGCTTCGGAGTGATCTTTGCATCGGGCATATTCGTCAAACGGTTCGGCCATGACCTTGGGGAGCAGCTTGCCGTAAACGTCCTTTTGAGCGATCTCGTGGGACTCCGCCGCCCACTTGTCGAACGCAATTCCATGTTTGGTCCAGTGGTTCAGCTTGGACGAGAATTGCTGGTCCAGCTTCGCCGCGATTTCGGCGATCGAGCTACCAGCCGGAAACAGATCGCGGTTGAAAATCATGCCATCCCAAACGCTGTGAAGGTTTGTGATTTTCGGATCCGAGAAGAACTGGATCGCCGTACAATTGCCACCCTGGTCATTATTGGCGGTGGTGTGCAGCGGCTGATGAAGGTCGCCCACCAGATGGATCAAATAACGCAACGCCTTGGCGCGTTCGGTGTCGCTCTCCTTATCGTTATGAAGAATGTTCAGGTTGTAGCGAAGAGCGCTGAGGATACAGCCGGTTCTCTCTTTTCCATTATCCAAAGGCCCCACGGGTTTGCACCATTGCTCCATGTCGGCATGCTTCCAACCTAAGGGGATATCCATATAGTGCCAGGTACCGGTGAGTTCGGACTTCTTCACGTCATCGGCCCAGGTGGAAGCGTCGGCAAGCAGATCGGAGGAAGTGCAAAAACGGCGAAGTTCCGGGTCAACCGGTTGCGATTGCAACAAGGCGGTGACTCCGGCTAGAGCAGCGGGCGTCAGGTGACTGTTCGCGATCAAAGCAATAGTCTGATGCCCTTCGCACCACCAGGCAGACGCCGGCGAGGCACAGAGCAGCAGGAAAAATGTGAACCGCATTCTCAGTTGCCGGCCTTTTCGCCCGTGGGCGTGGCGTCGCCCGGCGTCGACCCCATAGCCCATTTGATTGCTTCCAGCCACATGCCCTGAATGTCCTTGCGATCCAGCACCGCGTTCTCATGACCCAGCGAATTATAGAAGACGCGACCCTTGCCATATGTCTTCGCCCAAGCCACCGCGAAATCTTTGTCGGTTCGCTTGATGCGCTTATCGGTCATATCCACCGAAGTGGTATCGAGGCTCATCAGCACGCGCACGTCTTTTCGCGAATAGTTGCGGAACTGATAGATTTCGTCGTTCAGCGAGATGCTGTCGGGAAAGTTTTTTGTGGCGGGGAAGGCGTGGTCTTCAATGCGAATTTTCACTTCTTTATGCCAGGGATGATTGTCGAAATAGCCGCCGATCATTTCTCCATATTCCGGCCAGTTATAGAACGTATCGGTGGCGCTATGCATGCCCAGGAAACCTTTGCCATCCTCTTTGATGAAGGAAAGCAGAGCGCTCTTTTGTTCGTCGTCCAGCGGCAATTCACCGGTTGTGTAAAAAACAACAGCGTCGAAGTAATCCAGATTTTTGGCGTTTCTGGGCAGCTTCTTCTTGGTAATCAACTCGGTATCGGTTCGCAGGTAGGCGTCGAACAAACCCGATTCGTAGCCGATCTTTTCAAACATGGCCATCGCGTGTGAGACGGAATCGTGCTCGAAGCCCTTCACCTCTCCGATGACCAATAATTTTTTGCGCTTGGGCGGTTGGGCGGAAAGCCCGGAAGCCAAGAACAGAACAAGCGATGCAATGCCGAGAATGCGGTTGAGTTTCACAGTATGGATCTTAGACCAGATTATTTCACCCGGCACGGCGCATGAGCAAGCTTGGCGCTAATTCGGCGCTTAATTCTTCAGGCGGCGCAGTGTATAGGTGTCGGGACGGAGGCTGCCTTGTTCCAGACGCTTCAAATCGTCATTCACGTGGATCATCTTGCCGTTGATGTGATTGGAACGGTCGGACGCAAGGAAAAGAATTGCGGCGATTTGACGTTCCGCCGAGACACCGCCGCTCAGGCGAATCTGCTGCGCGTCTTGCCGCTCCTGCTCGCCAGCAAGGCTGCCGGCGTGCAGAATCTCATCGGTCATGCTGGTGTAAGATCCGCCGGGGGCGAAACAATTGATTTGGATATTTGCTCCATCCACCTCGCCGGCGATCGATTCCACCAAACGCACCACGGCGGCTTTGGACGCGGCATAGGGAGCGAAGTTGGGGCGGGCCGTAGCCGCGCCGCCTCCCGTGATCACCACAATTTTTCCCGACCGTCGCTCAATCATGTCCGGCAAAACAGCACGAATGGAATTCATCACACCCAGGATGTTGGCTTCCAGTGTCTCTCTCCATTGAGCGGGATCGCTGAGCGCGAAGGGCCCGATAGGACCTTGCACAGCCGCGGCCGCGATCAGGATGGAGACTGGGCCCGACATGCCGACCATGCAATCAACGGCTTGGGAGACTTGCGAAAAATCGCGGACGTCGGCGTGGAGGGCGATGGCGCGGCCGCCTGTATGCTCAATTTCAAGCTGAGCCGCATTTAACTCAGCCTGCGATCTTGCTACGAGCCCCACACAGGCCCCGGCGCCGGCGAACCCCAGAGCGAACCGTTTTCCAATTCCACGCCCCGCCCCTGTAATCAGAACGTTCTTTTCGGCAAAGGGGCGCAAGGAACCAGTATCTACCTCACCGCGCCCGATCTCGCACATCGAAATCGAAAGCGGCGGTCTCTGGAGCGCCGGCGCGTTGAATCTGGATGAACATACGGTAGCGGCCGCCCTTGGGGAAACCGAACGGGAAGGCCAGTTGCGCCGGGATGGAGCTGCCGCCCATGTGGTGCATCGCGGCATGGCCGGACCCATGGGGCGAGACCCTCTTCGATTCCTTCGATTCCGATGTCAGGTCCAGCGCCGCCATCGGCACGGTGCCGGAAGGATGCACGTGCGCAAAGACGGAGGCACCGGCAAGAAGGAATTCGGCGTGGCCCGCCATACCCATATAAGGTTCCAGATCTGTTACCGGGCGGCCGGAACGATCCTGTACTTCGAATGCCAGATGCTGCATTTGCTTCGCGAACAACGGACCTGTCGCATTTAGGCGAACCATACGATAGCCGTTGCGAAGCGGCGAGGTGGCGCGTTGCGGCGCGAAGGCGGAGAGTGGCGGCGAGACACCTTCCGCATCATCGCCAGAGAGGGGCTTGCCGGCAAGATCTGCAGGTAGATCCAGATCGGCTACAGGAGTTTCCGGGAAGCCGCTCAAGTGAACCACATCGGCGAACAGCTTGTAGCTGCCAGCTGGCAGGGAAGGCGGCGCCTGCACAAATTCGCCGTTGCCCACCAGGTCTGGATGCAGGTGCCACATGCGGTCCATTTGGGGCATGCGGACGATGAAGAGGTGCATCAGATGGCCGTGGTCGGGAAGAAAATCATTCAGCTTGATGCGCGAAGACCAACCGGAGTCTATGAGGCGCAGGTGCAGCAATCCGCCATCGAGTTCCGCATGCATGGCGGGCGGGCGATAAATATGGGAGCGATAGCCGTTTGCTTCCACGCCCCACCACCAGTTGCCGAGAGCAAGCACGGCCACGATGCCGATGGCGGTGCCCACCATCACCAAGCGTGAATGGCGGCGTTGCGCAAGCCCTGGTGCCTCACCTTCCGGCAGGGTGGATTCGCGAACTGCGGCACCGGCGATACTCACCGCGCCGGCAACAATCAACAGCATCAGCAACGCCAGCACCCAACCTAAGCCGGCATTCATCTGTTTCACTTCGCGAGCCACTGAAGGAACGGGCACGGAGATGGCACCCTTCCCTTGAGCACCCTCCACCTGAATACGCACTTGGTAAGAACCGAAAGCCATCAGCCAGACTGCGCTGTTGTAGACAAGCGGGTCGACAGCGGAACGCTTGGCTACGTCGGGCGTGGGCGGGTATTTGGAACCGATGCCGACCAGCGGAAATGGAACAACCTGTACTGAAGTTATGCCTTCCGATGGCGTGCGAATCTCCACCTCGGCAATTCCGGGAACCACGTCGGGTGGCCGTATGGCAATGCTGACGGGGTAAGGTCCCGCTTTCCCTTCGAAAAAAATATCCGGGCTTCCGACGTGTGCCTGAAGACTTGCCGCAAGCAGCAGAAAAGCCGCGCCCATGCACCTCACCGACGCACTTGCCGGAGCCACAGACCAAGCGAGAGACCGATGCGGGACGTGAGAATTGCGGCCGCGACAGCCATTCCCATTTCCGTCCAAAAGGCGGAGGAGGTCATTTCAATGGGAGTGAAAAGATGGCGTGCGTAATAAGTAGTGGGCGGCGTCAGGTAATCGAGATAGTCCATCCCGAAGAAGGCGTTGCGCGCCATGGGGGATTCCAGGAAAATGGCCCACGGCCATTGCACCACCAGGGCCGTGGCAACGAAAAGCAGCCCTGAAACAGCGGCGCGCTTCCAGAGGTTCCAGTTCCGGGTATGCCACCAAAACGTATCGAGCAAGGCTGCCGGAATAACAAGCAGCAAGGGAAATTCCGGAGGAACAAAGTGAGTGACCTGGTTGAACACGGGGCCCAATTTCGGCGTCGCGGAAAATAGCGGGAGCACCCAGATGAGGCCGAGCTGGAGGAGAGAATACAAAGCAGCCACGGTGGTTGCAGCCCACCTGCGGCCTGACCCAAGCGCCATAGCGGCAAGCATCGCGGGCGCCACCATGGATAGCACGCGATAGAAGAGTCCACTGTGCTGCATGGTGACGTAGAGGTAGTCCATGGAGACAACCAAAAGCGCGGTCATCATGAGTGCCCCGACATAAAGGAAAAGAAAATCGACAAGGGTGCCGGGCGCGCGATTCTTTCGGCCCGCCAGCAGGACTAGCGAACCGGCGGCGACGGTAAGAATCCCGATCGCGAGCATGACATGCGGAGGGCTCAGTACCTTCACATCGAGCCCGTAAGCGCTATGCCACCAATCGTCGAACGGCGCGGAGGTGAGCATGAGCACGCCACCCCAGGACGCAAGGAACGCGCCGAGCGGGCCGCGAAAGCCCCACATGGTAACGGAGGAGCGATCCAAATTCGTGCGTTGGAACGTGGTGGCCAAAATCAGGTAAGAGCAGAAGATTCCGGCCAGGATACCGCACAGATAAATCGCGATGTGAGCCGGAGTGAGGAAGGAATCACGGCCTATGGAGCGGTGCCAGGAGATGTCCCACTCCACTCCCACCACCGCTGAGGTAACTGAAAGCGCGGCCAGCCAGCAGTACCACGGCACGGCGGCTAACTCCTGGGTGGAATTGAGGGAACGGGAAACATCGCGCGTGGTAAAAGTGATACTCGCCATAAATGGGCTACCACTCCCCAGTATAGGATCACTAGCGCGACGCGCTCGCCGCCTGCTATTGCTTAGGTGCTCACCCGAGGGAGCTCTTGTATGAAGCGCATTGTCGCTGGTTTTCTATTGTTCTTGCCTCTGCTTCAGGCAAGAGAGGCGGGCGGTCGTGCCCAGTATGTGGGTGGCACGAACGGCGAGTTGCGCGTGAAATCGGATGGTCTGCTGCAGACCACCGACGCGGCGGAGATGCTATTCGCTACCAAGCAGTTCTCCGTGCATGTGCCGTACGAAAATATCACCAACATCGAATACGGCCAAAAGGTAAGCAGGCGCTATTTGGAGGCTCTGCTGATTTCGCCCATCCTCTTGCTGGCGAAGCGGCGGACCCACTTTCTGACGGTTGGGTATACAGACCCCAAGGGGAAGCAGCAAGCCATGGTGTTCCAGTTGAACCACGGCGATATACGAGTGGTACTGGTCGGTCTCGAAGCTCGCACGGGACGCAAAGTGGAATATCAGGATGAGGAAGCCAGGAAGGCGGGCAAAGGATAATGCGACTGTTGGCGGCTTTGTTGGCGGCTTTGTTGGCGCCGTTGTTGTTCACTGTGGCGGTTGGTCCGCTATTGGCGATTGAGCGAGCCGAGACGGATGCCACCATCCTGACGATGCGCCGTGTGTATGTGGAGTCTTTCGGCGGGGGCGAGACCGCGGGCCAGCTTCGAGACATGCTGATCGCCGCGCTGCACGCCACCCATCTGGTACAGATCACAGAGAAGCAGGAGCGCGCCGATGTGGTGCTCAAGGGTTCCGGCGAAGATCTTGTGTATACGGAAGACCACTCGTCTAGCGACAACTTGAATATTCACACCAATTCGAGCGAGAGCGGGACAAGCCGCAAGGGCTATAACAGCAAAGGAATCAGCGCGGGCGAAAACGAATCAAGCCATATTTCGGAACGAAAGCATGAATCGTCGGCGGCGGTAAGGCTGGTGAATCGGGAAGGCGACGTGATCTGGTCGGCGGCAAAAGAGAGCCAGGGCGGAAAGTTTCGCGGTGCCAGTGCCGATGTGGCAGACAAGCTGGTGAAGCAATTACTTCAGGATATGGAACGCGCGAAGTCTTCAGACGCCAAGCAGGCGGGAAAGCCGGTCTTGTAACTGGGATAAAGCAAGCGCAGGCTGAGAAGTTCGCGGATGGCAGAGCCGTCTACGCGTCGATCGGCGCGGCGCGTCTCTCCGAGAGCTTCGGCAGGGGCGGAAGGCGGCATGGAGATGCCCAGAAGCTTTGCGCAGAATTGTGCGGCTTCAAGCGATGTGCACGGTTCCTCATCGGCCACCGGGAACGCGCCTTCGAGAGGGGACAGCATGGCGGCATGGCAGTGGGCGGCAAGATCGTCCACATGGATGCGGCTGACATAGTTCGAAGGGTTTTCGGGCAAATGGAAAGTGCCGGCACGGAGCGAGGCGTGAATGCCGCGATTCGGGCCATAGATAGCGGCTGGGCGCAGGATCATGCTGGACCAGGGACCGCACAGAATGGCAGCTTCGGCGATGGTGCGTAAATGCTCGCGCTCTGTGCGTGGGGCGGGAAGTGTTGTTTCATCGACAAGCCGGTTCTCACCGTAGACGCCTGTCGTGGACACGTAGACGATTCGGGCGGGCGGACTAATGCGGAGGGCCTGCACCAGTTCGGGCGTGATCTCTTGCAGGCCAGACTGAGTACGGAGAGTGGGTATGGAATGGAGAATGACTGTTTCGCCATCGATCAGCTTAAGAAGCTGCGAGGGGTCGTCTACTTCTGCATCGAACCGATGAGAACCCACTGAATGGCGGTTCGTCCATGCGACCTGTTCGTTCTTACGTTGGAGCAACTTTGCAACGCGCAAGCCGGTGTAACCCGCGCCTAAGACCAGGAAATTTCTCAACGGCTATTAGATTCTCTCTCCCGAGGAATTATAGAGAGTGGATTGGCCTTTCCGCCAGCTTGACGAGCCCAGCAGGATCGCCAGTGCGGCGCCGATGCTCAAGCCCATCAGCAAACGTCCCGCGCTGCCGCTATCTGAAGATTGGGCAGTCCCGTAAACGCGCGTACCGGTCCGGGCCCTGCCGTAAGGCGCACGGGCGGCATCCAGATTGACATGCTCCTTGGCGATGACGGTTAGGCGCGCATCCATCTGATGCTCTTCTTTGAGAGAAGCAGCCAGCAGCTCCGCAGCCTCTTCGTAGCCCAGCAAGCCCGCGTGGGTATGAACGGCGCCATAACTGGCAATTTCGTAGTGCTCCACTTTCTGGGCCGTGGAAAGTAGCGCCGCGTCACGCACCATCTGATCGCTCTCTTTTGAATGGATCAGTTCGGAACCCTGCTCGATGGCACCGGTCACCGGGGACGATTTCAGCTTGACCGGCTCTTCACCAAGCATTTTGAAGATTCGCTCTAAACGCGCAATATGTTCTTTCGTTTCCGCCTTGTGTTCCGTGAAGGCCTGACGCAAGATGGGTTGGGCCGCGGCTTTGATCATTTTCGGAAGTGCTTTCAGAATTTGCTGCTCCGAACCGTACAGCTCACTCAACTCGCGGACGAACAGATCTTCCAGTGCGTTCAGCTTCATAATGCGCTAAATAGGCAATTCAGCTTCCAACCGAGTGCAGTAAGCTGAAATTTCAAGGAGCGAGTGAAAATGGCGGATACCGTGGACGGAGTGACGGAGACGAACAAGGATTCAAAGAACACCAAAGACGAGGTTGCGCTGGAGATGATGAAATTCATCGCCGTGACCACCGGCTACGGTAAGGGGGCCACCAGCGCGGCAGGGTTTTCAGGCAAACCGTCTCGCACGTCGGAAGAGTATGCCGAATCTCTCCTGCAGCTCTATGAACGTTGTAAGGCGGTAATCGGTAAATCGTAAATCGAAGTGGGGACCGCGTCAGCGGCGCGATGCGGTCCCACCGTAAAGACTACTTCTTCTTTGTGGCTGTCTTCTTTGCCGCAGCCTTCTTGGGAGCCGCCTTCTTCACGGCCGGCTTGCCAACGGTTTTCTTTGCGACTGCTTTCTTTACCGCAGCCTTTTTCACCGGGGCCTTCACAGCAGCTTTCTTCGGAGCGGCTTTCTTGGGGGCAGCCTTCTTAGGGGCAGTGGTTTTCTTGGTGGCAGTCTTCATAGGCGTTTTTTTCACCGGCTTGTTCTTTACCGCGGATTGTTTAGATGTAGCTTTCTTGGTGGGAACAGACTTCTGGGGAGCGGCTTTCTTCGTACCAGCCTTTTTACTAGCCGGCTTCTTTGCCGAGGGTGCGTTTCGAGAAGCTGCCGCACTGCTGGCAGACACGGTGCTTGCCGACTTCTTAGCCACCTTGCTCACGGCCTTGCTCACGGCCTTGCTCACGACCTTGCTCACTGCCTTCTTCACGGCTTTTTTCACGGCATGCTTTGTGACGGGCGCCATGGTTCCAGAGTGGGGTTCGCCTTTATCCTTATCGGAGTCTACCGGCTCCTCAATAGGCGCGGGCTTTGCGCTCTCCGGCTCTTTTATGGGAGCGGGTTTGCCGGGCGATCCATGCTTCGTGGGATGAGCGGGTCGGGAAGAATCTTCCTCATCGTCATCCTCATCGTCGACGGTATACTCATCCAGCTTGGTACCGCCTTCGGCTTCTTCGTCGTATTCGCGGAAGTCATCAATCTCTTCTTCATCGCGAGCGGCGAGAAATAATGTTTCGAACATTTTCATCTCCTTCTGTTTTAGAGCCGAACAACCATAGCATACTCCTTATCTGAATAAATTGTGAATAAAAAATAAAAAGCGGCGAATGGTTCTGGGTGGTGAACAAAAAAAATGCGGGCTCCGAAGAGCCCGCGATCGACAACAGGAGGAGAGAAGAAACTGCTTAGCGACGCGCGATGAGCGCGGATGTTTTGTGATGCAGTGTCGTGCGGCTGGTGGCCTTCGCATGAAGTACGCGGCGACCCGCGAAGCGACGTGCGACCGCATAACTCACACGCGAACGTTTGACGGATTTGCGTCCATGCGTGGCGACACTTGAAACCTGTTGCATGCTGGCGGGGATCAGCAGACGATCGCCGGCCATGGGCTCTTGCGCCAGCAGACTGTTCGCTTCCGCGATGCTGCCAATCGATAAACCATAACGCTTGGCAATGGCGGCGAGCGTATCGCCAGACTCCACACGATGCATGCGCCAGGAAGCACGCTGTACGGAAGGAACGCGATCAAGCGAAGCGGATAGCGTTGACCCTGTCCCCTTCGGAACGCGCACCGAGTAACCTTGCGGAGCAACGTTGCGAAGCAGCGCGGGATTCAGCGCCGCCAGTTGCGAGACAGGCGTATCGGTCAGATCGCCAACCAGGGCAAGATGCGTAGGCGCGGTCATGTCCACCGAATCGTATTCAAGCGGCGATTCGGGAACCACATCGGTAAGACCGTACTCGGCCGCATTCTTGGTCATGATGGTCATGGCCAGAATGATCGGTACATAGTTGGTTGTTTCGGTCGGGATGGCGTGGCGGGCGCGCAATTCCCAGAAATCGGCATAGCCGGTGCGGGCCACCGCTTTCTCAATATTGCCAGGGCCGCAGTTGTACGCCGCGATGGCGAGATACCAATCGCCAAATTCAGTATAGAGATCGTGCAGGTGACGAGCCGCGGCACGCGTCGCTTTCTCCGGATCGAGGCGCTCATCCATGAATGCAGTCTGATTCAGGCCGTACTGCTGTCCGCGAAATTTCACGAACTGCCACATGCCGGTTGCGGCCATATTCGAAACAGCTCGGGGCAGGAAGCCCGATTCAGCCTGCGCCAAATGAATCAACTCTTGTGGCACGCCTTCTTCCGCCAAAACGCGTGAAATCATCGGGCGATATTTTCCGGCGCGCTCCAAGCCCGCCACAATCGTCCGATGCCCGCGCCCTGAGAAATAATTGATATAACCAAGCACCGCGTCATTGGTTGTCAGCGGCAGTTGCGAAGCGGTCGCCGACAGTTCCGTCTGCACTTTGCTCTTGAGTTTGGGATCGACCGGGAAGGTCATCTGCAGCAAATCTTCCAGGGGAGCTTTCTCGAATTGCGGCTCATCGGAGGAGGGAGCGGCAGATCCAAGTCCCGCCAGATCCAGTCGATGAATGGCATCCACCAAACGCTCCAGCTTGTCTTCATAGAGAGCGCGATCGGACGGATTGTCGGATGCTTGTAGCATCAGATCGATGGAGGCGTCAAACTCTGCGCGAGCTCGGTCCGTATCTTTCACCTGATAAAACTTGCGACCCTCCCGAAACTTCTCTTCGGCACGTTGAATCAATAGGTCAGACGCAGTGGGATGGAACGGCTGTGAAGCTTTGCCGTCGGTTTTCGAAACGCTTTCCAGGTAAGTGACTTCGGTGATGTCCGACACGTCAGACCTGCTGACGTCATTATCTGTAGGAAGAGAAGAAGGCTGAAAAGAAACAGTTTGGAAGGAAAGTTGCTGTGAGAAGAGTAAAGACTGCGGATTTAATAGACAAAAAGCGAAAAAACAAGCTAGCGGTAGTCTGACTAAGGCCATCCAAAATCCTTCAATTAGGGTCGCAGACGCAGTGCGTCGGCTCAGTGCGCTCGCAACTACCCTACTAAACTACCAAATTCCATAGATTCAGTCAACGTTTTGTAACCGCTTTGATGTGTCCTTTGGGAATACACCTGAGACAGTTGGACACAGACAGCCGGAAGATGTTGGCCTCTTCCGGCTATTCTGCGGGACAACCTGACACCGTTTAGACAACCTTTACAAAGATAATCACGATCACGTAAAGCGCCAGGGATTCGATCAGCACCAGACCGAGGATAAGTGCGCCTCGAATGGCTGCCGCCGCACCGGGGTTACGTGCCATTCCTTCGGTTGCGCTGCCGATGGCGCGGCCCATGCCTAAGCCGCAGCCCGCGGCGGCAATCGCCATCGAGAAGCCGGATGAGATCGCGATCCAGTTGGTGCCGCCGTTGCTCGAGCCGGTGGCTCCGGTTCCTTGAGCGAAAATCGGCATGGCGCACAGAAGAATGGCCAGCACGACGAACATCAGTTTCCAATTCATGATTTGTGTTGCTCCTTAATTGAGTAAGATCGACTCCCGTTGGTGGTTGCTTTTCAGGCGGGGGCCTGAAGGCCTCACGCGGGAGACGGCGATAAAGCCAAAATTTAAAGTGTTAGTGTGCCTCTTCGTGAGCGACGGCACTGCCCACGTAAACCATGGTCAAGAGGGCGAAAATATAAGCTTGTAAAAATCCCACAAACACGTGGAGCCCCATAAAAACAGCGGGCGCGATGAGGTAAGTCAGGCTTAAGAAGACGATGGTGACCTTCTCACCGGCGAACATGTTGGCAAAAAGACGAATAGTGAGCGAGAGGGGCCGCGCCAGATGGCTGATGATTTCAATAGGAATCATGAGCGGAGCCAAAAAGAGGCTGGGGCCGGCGAAATGCGCGGCGTACTTACCGACACCGTTCGCGCGAATGCCCATCCAGTTGTAGTAAAGAAAAACGATGAGAGCGCACCCGGCGGGAACATACGGAACCTGAGTGGGCGATTCGAACCCCGGTATGGTGCCGATCAGATTCGAGAAAAGAATAAAGATGAAAAGGGTTCCGAATAAGGGCAGATAGGCGGGTCCATCATGGCCGATATTGTCTTCGGCGGCTCCGCGCAGGAACGAATACATCTCCTCAAAAATGTGTTGCAGTTTGGATGGGCGATCTACCGAAAGACGCGAGCGCAAGAATGCAAAGAGCACGATGATGATGAGCGTCACCAGGAGCTGCATCACAATGAAGTTGGCCCAGGGGCGCTCCGGGTTCGCCGCGTGAATTCGGAAGATCCCCAGGATGCTGTTGCCGACCCCCGCCAAGTGGTCGTTAAAGAGGCGGGTCAGCCAGATTTCGTGTTCTTCCATAGGTCAGTTCAAAAATAGCTTCCAGCACCACCGCGCCGACTGACAGAAAAAGTCCGAAGCAGGCGGCGGGGAGACTGATTTTCGTAAACTTCAGGATAACAAACGCGCCCGACACCAGGAGAATGAAGCGAAAAAGACTCCAGGCAATTGCACCAAGCAGGCCAGTGGAGTCGGGCGTTCCCAGCAGGTTCACAAAGGCGCGAAGCCTGCGGAAATTCCACCAGGAGGCAATCGCTCCCAGGGCGAAACCGGCGGCGCCGGGCCACCCGGAATAAACGCCAAAGCCCATGGTACCCGCGCAACCGAGCAGCGCAAGGAACCAATGCAATCGCCGGATCACGGTTCCCGCGATTCGCGCACCGCTTCCACCATGCCGGCCACAATGCCCAACAGCAGAAACACGTATTGCAGGAACACAGTATGGAAGAGCTTATCGAGCCCGTAACCCATCCCCCAGCCCACCAGCGCGGAGACGGGGAGCAGAAAGGCCAGGCCTGTATATCGGCTGAAACCGCCATCGTCGGGCGTCTTAGGCATCGAGCCTCACTTGACGAACAGCCGCCGCGCATTCGGCGACCAGGATCCCCATCTTCGGATGCGACGGTTCAAAGCTGACCGGAAAACCCAGTTCGCGCAGAGACTCCGAGGTGGTGGGCCCAATGGAGGCAAGATACATGCCGCGTAGCTTTTCGCGAACCGCATCTTCTACCCCCAGCTCGGCGGCGACCTGCAACAGATGCGGCAACTGGATGGAAGTTGTGAACAGTGCAACATCGAAGCCGCCCGCAGCCACACGCGCCGCCGCCTCGCGAAGCGGCCCTGTGTCCTCCGGCAATTCCCATCGGTACACGGGTATCGGTAGCACCGAGCAGCCGAACGCACGCAGGCCATCCAACAGTTCCGGACTTGTGCGGCCATACTCCTGCACAGCCAGGCGGCGTTCAGGGCGGTTCGCCATCACCGCCAGAATTTCCTTCCAGGTATTGGGCTCGGGAATCAGGATGGCACCCGGGATGTTCCATTCGCGCAACACGGCCATGGGCTTCGGGCCGCGCGCCACCACGGTGATGCCTCGCAAAGCCTCCTGAAAGCGCCGCAGCTCAAAGCGCGTTGCCAGCACCTGATCCAGGTAACGCGTTCCCACGCCGGTCAGAAGAATGATGGCGTCAAACTCTCCCGCAAACAGACGGTCGGCGAACGCGAAAGCCTCCGCATTGCGTTCCACCGGCACTTCACTCATGGACGGCGCAACGAAGGCCTGCCCGCCCTGTTTGCCAATCAAAGTGGCCATTTCACTGGCGCGCCGGCTTTCGAGCGAAAGAACGCGTAATCCGTCAAATGGCATAGCTCGATTATATTGTCGGGATCCCAGCGGCGTGTGCCGATGGCACGCCCACGCCGGCAAACGCCGGCATCACGATATATTCGGTGGAAGAAATTCCGCCTTCACTTACTTTCTCTTAGCCTCCTCATCGTCTTCCAAATCGCCGTCCAACTCGTCGCGCAGACCAACGCTCCTGATATTACAGGCCGATGGACAGGCATAGCTGAAACCACGGATGAGGCCGGCACTAAGCGCCAGGAAAATCAACCGCTGGACATTCGGATGGAAGAAGGCAAGCTCACCGGAAACCGCATCGACAAGATGGGGAAGCCCGGGCTCAAACTCGATGTCCAACAAGCTGGTCCGAAGGTAAATGTGTATGTCTATCTCGATTTCGAAGGGGGAGAGCCGCTTCGATGGAAGCTGGAGCTCAAAGACGGCAATCTAACAGGTACTTTTCGGCGCAGCATCACAATCCCGCAAAGTGGATTTACGACCGAACCGGAAACATCGCAATGTCCAGGCAATGAGGCCCTACTTGTCGGCTGCCGCGGGCAGGTTAGCGGCTATGATCTGCGCCACATCCAGCATGGCGATCGGCCGGTCCGTTACCGTGCCGAGCGCGTCCTGAAACATGCTTCGGCAAAAGGGGCACGCGGCGGCGACTGTATCGGCGCCGGTCTCGGCAAGTTCCTTTACGCGATTTACATTCACGCGCTGGCCTTTTTCTTCGCCGAGGAACATCATGCCGCCGCCGGCTCCGCAACAGAAAGATTTTTCGCGCGTTCGCGGCGGTTCAATCAGATTTGCGCCCAGCAGTGAACGGGGCTCATCGTAAACGCCGCGATAGCGCCCCAGATAACAGGGGTCGTGATAGACGATTTTGCCGTCGGGTTTGGGCAGACG